>Ga0123354_10020069_pt1 | contig 10506 bp, 4 predicted proteins | sample TergutLab28metaG_2_FD_97872 | JGI IMG/M metagenome (GOLD analysis project Ga0123354, IMG submission 97872) | Labiotermes labralis P4 segment gut microbial communities from Petit-Saut dam, French Guiana - Lab288 P4 | ecosystem: Host-associated > Arthropoda: Insects > Digestive system > Gut ...
AATGAGCTGTGATCGTGGTGCTACTGGTAATGAGTTGTGTTCATGGTGCTACTGGTAATGAGTTGTGTTCATGAAGCTACTGGTAATGGGCTGTGTTCATGGTATTACTGGTAATGAGCTGTGTTCTTTGTGTTACTGGTAATGAGCTGTGTTCTTTGTGTTACTGGTAATGAGCTGTGTTCGCGGTGCTACTGGTAATGAGATGTGTTGGTGGTGCTACTGGTAATGAGCTGTGTTCATGGTCATGGTTTTACTGGTAATGAGCTGTGTTCATGGTGTTACTGGTAAAGAGCTGTGTTCATCGTGCTACTGGTAATGAGTTGTGTTCATTGTGTTACCGGTATTGAGCTGTATTCTTTGCATTACTGGTAATGAGATGTGTTAATTGTGTTACTGGTAATGAGCTGTGTTCATGGTGTTACTGGTAAAGAGCTGTGTTCATCGTGCTACTGGTAATGAGTTGTGCTCATTGTGTTACTGGTATTGAGCTGTATTCTTTGTATTACTGGTAATGAGCTGTGTTAATTATGTTACTGGTAATGAGCTGTGTTAATTGTGTTACTGGTAATGAGCTGTGTTCATGCTGTAATGCATCAGACTAAATTCTTCTGGCTCATAAGGCTGAATAATTTTGCTCTTCGATAACGTACATCTGCAGAAGTTTTAAACCATCGTAGAATAACCGAACAATCAATTTTAAGGCAATATTTTTACATTAAATTTATGTGCTAGTTAACCTTATGAAGGCTGTCATTAACCTACGTCATTTGTTAAGATTCAGTGAATATCCTGGAGAGAAAAATTATGCTTCCATTACAAAGACCTGTCAGTGAACACCTTACAGACACGTAATGGCTGCTGATTTAAACCGAATAGAAAGAGACGTTCTGCTGACAAAATGTAGTGTTTTATAAGTTAAAGTGGCAGTACGTGAACTAATCACGTTTTTTTCAGATAGTTCAGTAATATGTTCATAGTAACTAGTTTAACCTTTAAAGAGAAAAATTTACAGCGGTATGTGATAATTATACTAAGGGTAAAATATTTTCTTCTAATTCAAATGAAAGACTATGAAAGATTTACTACGATGGAGAGGCACACATAAATCGACTGGCCGACTTTTTAACTAACACAACACCGAAACTCTCTGAGACGCTGATAAAGAAGGTACATAGAAGAATATCCATAGAATTTGTGGTGTATCTTGGAGGGAATAAAAAACAAAACCGTAATGCAAATATAGGTAATTAAGTATTCGAAAATGTGGCAAATATCAGTTACTTCGAAAGGATATTAACAAATCAAATTATAAACCTTATTGTTGCACCGTGCATTTCGTAGAATCACTTCAATTATTAATCAACAATTGAACTTACATAAATGCCACATAAACAACTTAATAACAATTAAAATCACTCCGACATGTTTCGATCTTTTTCAGATCATCATCAGGGAGCTATGTTTCTCCTTGTTAAAGTTATATTACAACATTACGTAGCATAACGACGCACACCCAGCCAGCTGCACTTTCAACAGCGTATTCCGACACAACATGACATGATGCCACAACAAAATGTTTACAGAAACGAATTAAATTGTAAATGTTATAATATAAATTTTGCAAGGAGAAACATAGCTTCCTGATGATGATCTAAAAAAGATCGAAACATGTCGGAGTGATTTTTATTGTTTTTAAGTGTTTTTATGTGGAATTTATGTAAGTGCAATTGTTGGTTAACCCTTTGGCCCTTGAGCTGGACACTCAAATTTCAGCACACTATTTATGTAAAATGTTAATATTTTACGAACCTAAATATAGTAACATTGTGAAATACACGACAATTTGTAGAGGAATAAATGGAGATGGTGAAAGCAAGTCTAAAAAATCATTCAATATATTGTTGACTAAATATACAAGAAGCGTTCTGTGGAGAAAAGCGATACGACTGCCCTATATATAGGATGCATGGTGCCTAAAGGTTAATAATTGAAGTAAATCAAATTATATTCACGAACTATGCCGGTGACGATTAAATTAACAGGGCATGTGCTGTCTATCAGTTGAATGTCTTTGACTTTCTCTCTCTTCTTAAGAGACGTGAAAATTTAAATTCTATCAGATATTTTTAAAATTTCACGCGACGTTTGGAGTTTTTTCAAGCATAAAGTGCTTTGGAGAATATTTTAAACTTAAGGAGATGAAGAATGTTGAAGTACACTCAGCAAGGGGCCCATATCATTTCACTATACACGGAATATTATTTGAGTAGGCAAATTGAGCAGTTCAGAATATGTAACACGTACGCCAGGGCTGAGAAATGCATGGTAACGACGAGTCTGAAAAATTAAAGTAAAGAGACTTAAGCCTGTAAGGGAGAATAATATTTAAAACGATCTTGAATAGAAAAGTATGAGAAAGTTGGTGTGTTATTGTGACTCAGTTTCGTGGTTAGAGGCAAAATATTTGAACACGAAAATAAAACTACAGATTTAATAAAAATAAAATAAACTGATCGAATAAACTTCTAAATTCTATAGAGAAGGACCAGACTGTGTAGATTTATTTACGAAATATAGGTATACAAGCAGGCGACAACGGACTGTCGGTCATTCTTTATGCCAAATCGGATGTAAATAACCCAGGCCTCTCGCAAGTTAAAAATACTGTGTGAAAGATGATGGAATTCAGTACATGTAAAAATGTTTGAATGAGATTCCTACAACAAAGATAAAGGAGAAAAAAAATTTAATCGCACAAATGTTTATCAGGTTTACAGTTCGTAAAATAATAAAAGAAAGTTCTTCAACATAAAAGCTCGTTTAGGAATTACACACCGAATGGAACCAAATGCCACAAATACCCTTGCATGTCCGGCTGGTATTCAGTGGTGACACAAATGCAGAATACCTGAAATAAACGAAGCTTTGAACTGTAAACACTTCAGAAACACCGGCGACACGTAACAAACGAAACTGTAGTTATGTCAAGGCCAGGGGGCTCAAAAATCTACTCCTACCATAGCTAAAAGATTTTTTTTTTATTTAGGACAGTTTGCACGCCACTTGCAGCAATAAAGACATTATTTTCTTTACAATTAAAGACACTATAAAGAATAAATGACGCTTTCAATAACAACATTGAAATATATTACAAGTTTTAAATTTAAACCCTTAATCCTCTGTTATTTGGATAAAGAGAGACCATCTTGATGTCACTTGCTTTTTTATTCATTATTTAATGATCAACATGTTTCGGATGTTAATACATCCATCCTTAGGAGCTTGGGACTTATTTGTTGAGTTATTTCATGAGTTGTATTGTTCTGGTTCGATGTGTGTTGGTGTTACGGTGTGGTTCGGCTGGGGTGGTGTGGTATCCGGACGCAGGCTGCAGCCTGCAGTTATTTTAATGTATAGGAAAGAATCCACATTTAAAAATCGTATAATTTTGATTAAATTCAGAGTTAAGAGAGTATCGTGTAGATACAGTAGGTATCTATATTTGCATCATCGCCTTAGACTTGCATCGTAAACTTCTACGTACCTCATCCACAGATATATATACACAATCCATGTACAAAATTTATTTTCTAATATTTTACACCGCCCTGTAACCTACTCTTTTAACACAAAGTTAAGCAAAATTATGTGATCTTTGTAACAGTGGAATGATTCCGAAACAATGACATTGTAATTATATCCTTGTTCTTACCACCCTGAAGACAACTACATGTGTGACCGAAGCATGTCAGTTGTTATTGTGTCATGTGATTATATTCGTACACTCGAGTGCATTTTCTTCTCTTCTTAAATATTTTATACTGCTGAAATGGTGTTCAATGGAGCTTTCTTGTAAAAAATGTATTAAATGATTCGACATTCCGTAAATGGCAGGGATTTTCTTTGAACGAATAAGTGAATAAAATTTTCAAGAGGGAATATCGTCCATGTTTCCGAGGGTTAGTAACGCAGTAATTATCAAAGTACTCCAGTTAACCACCCCAATATTTATAAACATTAAATAAATAAATAAATATATATATATATATATATACATACACACACCCATAATTCATTTCCAATCTCACAGAACGTAATACGTTTCCGTAGACAAAATGTTTAATACTGTGAGGAAAATAATCTATGATTATTCTGACTTTTCAATGAAACACATAAATGTACCGGGTGGGAAAAGGGGAAAGTTTCAGTGGTTCAAATAGGTACCTCTGAACTTTAAAGGGTTAATCAACGGTCCGCTTTCCTCTTCTTTAGTTTACTGATAAAACACACACAATTTTAAGAAAATTTACGTAAGGGTCTAGCATTTCAGGCACCAGGATTCAAGCTCCATTGAAAACCGCCATCCCTGATAAAGACAAAATTATCTGTAATCAACTTACATTGAATATACTCGTACCAGACTGTTTTCTATCAGAACTATTTTAGGACTGTGTTATGGTTGTACATCTCTCAGTGACGTATTGTTGTACCTCTGTCAGTGAACTATTGATGTACCTCTCCCAGTGACTTATTACTGTATTTCTCTCAGTGAAATATTGTTGTATCTCTCTCAGTGACCAATTGCTGCACCTCTTTTTGTGACCTATTGTTTAACATCTCTCAGTAACCTATTGTTGTACCTCTCATTGACCTATTGTTGTACCTCCCTCAATGACCTACTGTTGTACCTCTTTAAGTGACCTATTTTTGTACATATCTCATTGACCTATTGTACTTCTCTCAGTGACCTATTTTTGTACCTATATCAGTTATTTTTTGCTGTACAATCTCTCAGTGATCTATTGTTGTACCTCTATCAGTGACCTATTGTTGTACCTCTCTAAGTGACCTATTTTTGTATCTCTCTCAGTGACCTATTGTTGTACCCCTCTAAGTGACCTATTGTTGTACCTCTCTCAGTGACCTATTGTTTTACCTCTCTCAGTGACCTATTGTTGTACCTCTCTCAGTGACCTATTGCTGTACCTCTCTCAGTGACCTATTTTTGTACATCTCGCAGTGACCTATTGTTGTACCTGTCTAAGTGACCTATTGCTTTACCTCTCTCAGTGAGCTATTGTTGTACCTCTCTAAGTGACCTATTGTTGTATCTCTCTCAGTGACCTATTGTTGTACCTCTCTAAGTGACCTATTGTTGTACCTCTCTCAGTGACCTATTGTTTTACATCTCTCAGTGACCTATTGTTGTACATCTATCAGTGACTTATTGTTGTACCTCCCTAAGTGACCTATTGTTGTACCTCTCTAAGTGATCTATTGTTGTACCTCTCTCAGTTACCTATTGTTGTACCTCTCTAATTGACATATTGTTGTACCTCTCTCAGTGACCTTTTGTTGTACCTCTCTAAGTGACCTATTGTTGTATTTCTCTCAGTGACCTATTGTTGTACCTCTCTAAATGACCTTTTGTTGTACCTTTCTCAGTGACCTATTGCTGTACCTCTCTCAGTGACCTATTGTTGTACCTCTCTCATTGACCTATTGTGTACCTCTCTAAGTGACCTGTTGTTGTACCTCTCTCAGTGACCTATTGTTGTACTTTTCTAAGTGACCTATTGCTCTACCTCCCTCAGTGACCTATTATCTCAACCATATTTTCCTCAGTCTCTGCAGAGTAATTACGCGCGTTCTGTACTTTCTCAATTAACCAGCAGTAGTGATGAGTTTTACTATCTCACACATTCTGTATTACAGTGTAACTGCTGCAGTCGATAACATTTTTAATTTACAGCGTTATTGGAAATGATTGTCGGGGTTTTAACAACTTATCATACACAATACACTTGAGATAGGAGTATGTATTTGCACCGATGGATCTAGCGGTTTCTGTTTCTCCTCTTCCCGCAAGTATCCCGGAAATGAAAGTAAGAATGAAACCATCACCGCTGACATGCTACAAACAGTTTGGAACGAACTCGATTATCGTGTTAATGTTTATAGAATCACATAGGGTTCACATGTAGAGCTCCTCTAAGGTATGTTGTTCTATTAAATAAAAGTACACACATTCCTATCTCAAGTGTATTGTGTATGACCATTTGTTAAAACCCCGACAATCATTCTGAATAATCCTGTACTTTTACAGCCCCTTTATTGAAACAATTTTCTCCGCTTTCGTGAGATTCGTTACTTTATTTCGCTATTACCTCAGCACTACGAATCTCCCCAGAAGTTAATTGGAAAGGAGGATTACTTAATCCCATAGTCCGTCCGCCATTAAAATTACACTGCTGCTTTTCCGGCTATTACTGCAAAACCGCTGCTACTTGTAGGGGAACGGCACGCTTTAGGGAACAGCACGTTTACAGAAGAGCTCGCTTTACGGAATCATCATTAACAGTTCTCTGGCAACATAAAATTCACTTTATCCTGATAATGCAGCACTTCAGAATATTTTGAAGCCGGCTGGGCTGAACAAGACGTTAAAGAAAATATGGGAAAACAATGTGTAAAGCTGCTGCGTTTAGGGAAGAGAATTCTGGTAATATAAAACTGTCATATGTCACGTTTCAAACGGATTTAAAAAGTTTTTCTTTTGTATGAAAGAGAACGCAAACTTAACATAGAAATGACAGTTCAAAGCTCACAGCCTAATTTACTATTGCATGGATTTCTATTCCTATTTAGATTTTATTATTATTATTATTATTTTATATTTAGATACATGAAAAAGCAAATTATCACACCCTGTTTTGATCATTGGTTTAATATTACAAGGTACGCTAATGGCTTAAGTTTTCTGTCTTTCTTGTGTATGTGTATGTTTCACAAATGCCCTGTTTTTTTTCCATTACTTGTATGTTTGTGTGATGTACCGTTTGTATAATTGACCGTCTGGTTGTTGAGTCGGTGCATTAATAAACATGAATTGAATTGAACTGAAATGAATTACGCTACATTTATACAGGGTATGTACCTTTATTATTATTATTATTTTCATCGTCGTCGTCGTCGTCGTCGTCATCGTCATCATCATCATCATCATCGACTCAACACATTAAAAAACAGGAACTGAAGTGAAAATAATTTACTTTATACAGACAGCAGTTATTAATTACAGTATAAGTGTACGTTCATCTTTTTGGACTTAACTTTAGAAATTAGAATTGTCGATTTGTTTGTAATTATTGACCTCTTAAACAGCACTTGGCACATAACACGTACGCCTAGTAATGCTTACAGCGTAACTTCCTACCAGACGTCGAATGCTTAGTTTCAAGGTTCCATTGGGTTTCGCCTTTAAAAAAGTTAATGAAAGAAATTTTAGACCCTCCAGTTTTGTGGCCTAGACAAACGCGTCACATTTGTCCAATATTTGTGGCCTAGACAAACGCGTCACATTTGTCCAATATTTGTGGACTAGACAAACGCGTCACATTTGTCCAATATTTGTGGCCTAGACAAATGCGTCACATTTGTCCAATATTTGTGGCCTAGACAAATGCGTTGCTTTTGTCCAATATTTGTGTACCTTAAAGTGCCACTTCACTTACGTGTGTCCACCATATTTGGTACTCCAAAATTGTAGAAAATTAAGGGTCAATGGTGTAATGTTCACATGAATTATGGAAATTAGATAAATGTTTCAAAAGTTGAAATAAGAGATACAAATAAAAACACACCTATAGACAACATGAGGTTTTCCGTGTCTGCAGCTTTCGTTTTTAAAGAATGTAAGTGTAATCAAAACCGCCTTCGCAACTTGTGGGGTCGTTGGACCTGCCCATACATTAACACAGTCTATTTTTAATTCTGGATATCGCATAAGGATATTAAAGAAAGTGATATAAATATCTGTGGTGAGGTTTAGTCTGTGTTACATATGGTCCATCTGAGTCCACTATTTGAAATGCAACAGTGATGTTGCCTTTATTAGCCTCGGAGTCAGTGAGCTCAACAAGGTAAATCTAGATATCGTTTAACAAACTCTAAAAACTCTCTTATTGCTATTCGTCTAGCAACATTCACTCTTGAGACGTTGGCAGTCGCTCAGCTGTTCAAAAATTCCTTGACTCTTATGTAACAATAGAGATCATTACCACACTGGTGGGAGAAGACCTCTGGTCCTTAGCATGATGGAGCTGAATTCAGTTTGTGCTGTAGCAGAGCTTCTATGGTGAGTAGGCTACGGACTGGATAATCTGGGGTTTGAATCCCAGCAGGAGTTAGAAGACTTAAACTTCTTCCTAACGCCCACACCATCTCTGGAGCCACACATTCGTATTAAGCGTCTAACGGTGTCCTTTCCGGTAGCCAAGCAGTCTGTTCACGAATTGAACCACTCACTTCCTTTTGGTGCCCAGGTTAAGAATGAGCGGAGTTATACCTCTGCTCCACCCTTACGTCTACATTACTTGGACGGGAACAACTTTATCTTTTTCGTCCTCTTTCTTTATTGTGTATTTCAGGGTTACATTCGGAGACACCTTTTGGGCTTACGAGGGATCAATTACAATCTTATGTCTCGGCTAATGTTTTGTATAAGTTTCCCTAATGTAGCACAATTTCTACAGAAGTCTCCTTTTACATGAACTTTACACATTTTTCGTCTCAATTTTCTGGACCTAATAATTATTATTATATTATAATATTTGGTGAACGTGACACGTACAACACATGAACCTTCTCATTAAAAGTACAATTTTACACCCCTTTGTTACTTCCCTTGTTATATCCGGCCACTACCAATAACTTGTTCTCGGAAACCTCAACTCATGTTGCTCTCTTATACTGAGGCCAGGTTTCGTACCAATATATCTATCAATGTAAGTCTTTAGGTTCGTCTTAACCAAGCAGTCAAACAGTTCTTCTTACGTTGATGGCAACGTAACAACTTTTTTAGCTGTTGTAAAATACACATAACGTTAAATAAGTCTAAGACGTAGGACTGCGGCCTCTTGTTTTCTGGGATTCCGTGTTCGAATTCTGTCTTAAGCAAGGAAGTTTGTCTCTTGAAAGTGCCGTGTGTTGTCAGGTAGAGGTCTCTTCGACGAGCCGATCACTCTTCCAGAGAAGTCCTACCGAGAGTGGTGTGTCTGTGTGTAATCTAGAACTTCAACAATAGATCGATCTAAGCCCGAACAGGTCTGTTGCGTCACAGAAAATAAAAAAATTGTAACTATTGTTTTGGAACTATCCAGCTGCTGAAGAAGGTTTAATATGTAAGAACACAGTGAATTAATTAGCTGGTTACAAATGTGGGTATAAGTATAGTTAACTAAACGTGTTTGTGGTCTATTGCAATAGCGGGTGATCATAAGGGGATCAGGAAAACGGAGAAAGAGAGCCGCTATAGAACCTTACTCAGGCGCATTTCTGGACACAACGGAACAGCAAAAGCACTCCCGAATGTCTGGTCCTGCTGCATGCAGCCCATTCGTTCTTCTCAGCCTTCAGCTGTTACTGACATCTATGTTGCAGTAATAAACCAAGCTCTGTGCAAATAAACCGCAAACAATAAGCATAGCTTGCTCTGTTGCTGTTATAACACTAGCTGGTTTCCATTTCATAGACATCTCGCTACTCCCGATAGGACGTATGCATGATTGCTATGTAATATGACTGAAATATCCTATTTGATAATTGGGTGTATCAATCCGAGAGGTGAACAGTTGCATATTCATGGACATGGGTACAACAATTATGGAGTCATTGGTTATTTAAAAGCCATGGAGAAGTTTATGGTGATGTTCAATATCGATTACGAAACGATGATGAGGATTATTAATATGTTAATTCCTTAATTGCTTCTAGGTGCAAAAGCTGTTATGGTAGTTGGGGAAACAGAGCGATGTCAGTTCAGAGTTCTTACCACCTACGAAACAGAATGACCATCTTACCTTGCATGAAAAGGCACCAGTAATTCCATAATTATATGACATTAACAATAATATTAAATATACTATTAGTTGTTTAATTCTGAAATATAGACCATTAACCAACTTTATTATAGAAAACTGACAATGAATCTCTGATGTTAGGAATAAAGAGATTTCTTAACAAAGCTTTACCAAGAATATGAGCACAAATAAAAACATTATCTAATTGAAGTGTGGTAATTTACATTATCCATGCTTATTGCGTTAATTTCTGAGAACTAATGTGACATAAATAAGAAAAATGAAAACGTAAATATAATCTATACATCAGCTTTACAAACTGAACTGTTTTTATTAACAAACATAAATTAAAATGCACAATTTTATAAATTAAGAACCGACATACATAAAACATGTGAATTCGGCATATGCTAATAATAATAACAACACAAAATAACTCTTTTTCATCATTCCTTGTGTTACGTAATAACAAATTGCCTTAGAATTGTGCCACCTATAGTTCTTGCTTTTTCTAAAACATCAAATGAATTTTATATTTTTCTGAATTTAATGATTTTCATTTTCATATGTCTCAAGCAAAATATATGTAGGTCTTGTAGTTTTACTTTCTTTTATGTATGCATGCATGTATGTATGTACGTATGTA
>Ga0123354_10020070_pt1 | contig 10505 bp, 10 predicted proteins | sample TergutLab28metaG_2_FD_97872 | JGI IMG/M metagenome (GOLD analysis project Ga0123354, IMG submission 97872) | Labiotermes labralis P4 segment gut microbial communities from Petit-Saut dam, French Guiana - Lab288 P4 | ecosystem: Host-associated > Arthropoda: Insects > Digestive system > Gut ...
GCTCACGTATTTTCTGAATGACTTTGAAATAGTCCCAGTCGCCCCTATTATTACTGGTATCACCTTTGTTTTTACATTCCACATGCGCTGTATTTCTATTGTAAGGTCTTTATATTTTAGAATGTTTTCGGCTTCCTTTTTAATTATTATTATTATTATTATTATTATTATTATTATTAAAATCAGTTGTTTCAACTCACGTGGCTTAAGCAATACAAACACTCCTACTGTTGCAACTCGCAGCTCCTGCTGCCTTTTTCCCAACTTGTCGAAGGGCCTACCAATCTAACTGTCCTGTATGCAAACGCAAGAGACATAATGCAGAACAGATAGCCAACACAGCGGCGCGTTCGCGTAACCACTGCTGCAATGAGTCGCAACTATACGTTCCCTTTGAACTGATGAGCTACATACGACTCTCAGAACATAAAGGCCTTACGTTCGGAACTCCACAACAGCGCTGTTACGGTCAGTATGTCGTCATCACTATAATACGTACTCAGGCTCTCGCGCAAAGTGCCAGATACTTGAACCCAAATTTGGATTTTAAGCACGCAACATCAAATTTCAGGGAAATCCGTCCAGTAGGAACTGCTCTGATACAGGCGGAATGGACAGACAAACGTATGGACATACGGACGGACGGGCGTACGTGCAGAGCCAACTGGCGTTTTTCCCGGCTATGCGAAAACTCCCAGCAACTAACACTACAAACTGACTCTTGCAGCTCTCTTCCAGCTTAATAAATGTACACGTGTGATGTAGTTACGTCAGCACCAACTCACACGCAGTTCACGTGCCACCAAACGACGCCAATAAATGTGAACTGTCCAGAAATATAATCTTACCTAAAATCCAGATTGTCGGCGCTTTTCCAAATACCTCCGACGGTATATTTAAATCGAACGAGATCCGCCACCTGCACCGAGCGTCCAGTTCCTTTACATTATTCGTCGAAACATGGACACTACGGTAATACCGCAATAAATGGCGGAATGTGATCAAAAACTATATTAATAACCGTCCAACGAGATGCAACACAAATCAGTCTATTAATTATTCTGCAAGCTCACTCTACATGTTTTGTGCAGCTACCTCCCCCCAACGTGGTCAAGCTTGTCCACGTTGGGGGGAGGTAGCTGCACAAAAAATATGACCAGTACCGGAGTCTGTAGTTACAGTTTTGTGTACTCCTGATGATGGGTGTGGCTGACACCCGAAACAAGTAGAGTGAACTTGCGGAATAATGAATAGACCGCTTTGTGTTGCAACTCGTTGGAAAATTATTACCACAGATCAGCGTTGCACGGAACCATAAACATAAAGGTAGTCAAAAAAACGTATGGCATATAGGCTGAATACGAGGTACAAACTGGGGGAGGGGGGGCGGGCTTTCCTTGACACCTTCAATCGCGCCGAGTTTCGAACACTTGTCTCTACCCATGACTTGGTTTTAAATTAAATGCATTCACGAAGAGTGGCGCAACGAGGCCGGCGGCAAGTAAAGAATTAGAGGTCCGTGCGGTGCACCGAGTTGTCAAGGCATCCGCTGTGCTGGTTGGCTAAACACACGTTTAAGGAATTACGCGCATACAGCGATGCAGGGTAGAACGGGCGGATGGCGGACACTTACGGAAATCTCTTTACCGCTCAGAAACCATATCATTTGAATTCAGTGTGACACACAATCATTAACGGGGGCCGGGATAGCTCGGTCGGTATAACGACTCGCTACGGACTGCACGGTCCGGGGATCGAATCCCGGTAGAGGCGAGATTTTCCGCACCTGTCCAGACCGGCCCTGGGGCCCACACAGCCTCCTATACATTGGGTACCGGGTCTTTCCCGGGGGTAAAGCGGCCGGAGCGTGGCGATGACCATCCACCCCCATCTAGCGCCGTGGTTAAGGAAATAGTAGCGCTATCCTCTACTTCCCCTCTGGACCATCGTGGCCTGTTCTAGGGTGAACTTTATACCTTTTACCTTTACACATTGGGTAGCTCAGTCGGTATAGCGACTGACTACGGGGCTGGACAGTCCGGGATCGAATCCCGGTGGGGACGAGATTTTCCGACCGTGCAGACCGGCCCTGGGGCCCACCCAGCCTCCAACTCACAACTCACCTCCTTCTAGTGCCGCGGTCATGGAAGGGTAGAGCTATACCTCTACCCACCCTCTGGGCCACACCGGGCCTGTAACGGGATCACTTTACCTTTTTTACCGTTACAAACAAACTTGATACTTCAGCTTTCCAGATAACTTTTGTTAATAATATACTAAAACAGAACTTTAAAAAGTCCGTCCCACACACACACACACACACACACACACACACACAGCTGTGTTTATTCCAAACAGTAGCTACATGTTTCACTCACGGCTGACAGTCATCCGGCTGTGACACAGTATTTAAATAGGGTAAAATATTATATATGTAAAATTTGTCATTCTGGCTTTACTGTGTGTGTGTGTGATCTTACAAGTTCACAATTATTACGACCGGAAAAAAAACTGTAAAACTGTACTGGTCAATCCGCAACTGATGGACACGGCTGAAGATTTCCCACCAGTTTCTGACCAGATGTGTATTTTAATGGTAAATTACTTTCAACCCATGAGTAAAAAACTGCTGGATAAATGTATTAATGCTTTTTTTTTAATTCCTGTAATCATTTGCATGAACAAAAGTGAAAGTGGTAGACGACACGCTGACAGATGAAGTGTTGACAATACGAACGTATTCCTTTCAATACCCTTGCCCGATATTCACCGATCTGCCACTTTCTCACTCTTATGTGGATTTCTACTTTATATTCGGGGTTATGACAGCGGCAGATTGATGAATATCAGACAAGGGATGTACAACAACCAAGGCACACTTTCGTATTACCAACACACCTACACTCGGCATTCTACACACCAACCAAGCAGCCAACGTATCTGACGCCTAGGTGTCTACAATTTTTTATGTATATAATCGCAAGAACTTAAAAAACATTAATATTTAATACATTCATCCTGCAATTTTACGCGCTTATGTTAAGCAGTTTAACGTTAAAATAAGCACCTGACTTAAAAACTCGTGAAATCTCTAACAACCGTCCGAAAGCTACACAATCACCAATAAAGTTTTACAATTTCATCACTGCAGTATTTATGACTTGTGTCATTGCACCGAGTAGAAACAGAATGGCCAATATATATGTATCGCATTTAACCTCATGTTAAATAGTGCTTGACAGCTGGATGACGGTCAGCTGTGAATGAAACATGTAGCTACTGTTTTGAACATACACAGTTGTGTGGGGCGGGCTGTTTTAAAGACTTCCTACTGACGGTTGCACAGCAAAGTGAGATGAATCCTAATAAATCTGTGTTAATTAGCACTGAAAATAACATGCAGTTGGCTAGGAATGAAACAAAAATACACAGTTTTGCCCGGTATTCCCCCGCAACGGACGGGAAATACCGGGCAAAACAGTTGTACAGTCCACGCAAACACATACCACTGTGTCAAGCTACGTACGCCTTTAATATTTAAAACAATTTTACAGTTTAATGATTTTTATATGATATGCAGACAATAGATGTGATAATATGGCACATACTGAGGTTAACTTCTATTACAAAAGTTTCCGTTCGTTGCTCTCACCAACCCTGTTAATAACAGTCGGTATAAGACAGGTATTCAACCCCGCTCAGAATGTACCACCAAAACAAATTCAAGAACTCAACAACTAAAGAACAAAATGTTATAGTAGGAACGTCACACATTTACGTTTCCATGGTGTCTGCGGTAAATACTATGCAGTCATCACAAAGCCACCACGAAGAACGGAATTGCGACGAATAATAATGTATCAGCAATAAAAATTATCGAATCTTAAAAAAAATCCTATTAATATAACAAAGCTTTAGGAAGCTAAGGAATATTACGGCAAATGTCATAGAAGGAAGCATCAACAGAGTCCCAGCCGCTACATACACATTGCAATGTTTTCGTCGTCCTCACAGCACATCCACATGCAACGGAACAGCATGGCTGACTGCAGTAGCTTCCTGTGCGAAACGCTAGGTAGGAGCACCATAGCCTATGACATAAACCGAACGCCATTACCCACAGTCTGTCTTTCCACCGCTCTCCCCTCACGATCTACTCGACAATATAAATACGCTTAGCATACACCACTGCTCTTCAATACAAGCTGACACCGTCCATTTGGCGTCAATGCCCCAAATGCTCTTTTCTCTGTCTAACCTTTTAGTTGTTGGTTCCCTAACGAAAACTGTTCTTTCCGCTGACGAGCCGTTGTCCGTCGTCCTGTAATGCGTGAACGGGACGAAACACTCACGTGTCGCCTGCCTACTCGTTTGACATTGTGGGAGAGTAAGGGTTGATATTGAGTGGGCGCCAGAAAGCACCTGTACTTGCAAAATAAATGTAAACACTAATGGATGCGCAGTTGGCGCAATCTACAGGTGTGAGTAAACTGGGACAGACTCGACAGACATACGGTCTCATCTTCAGCGAATATCGGCGTGTGTAAGTCAACGAACTGCAGTGCTTACACTTGACGTAGTCGGGAATAAAACGGTATGCCAACTCTCCGCGTCATACCGTTGAGCAAGTCAGTGAAAACTCCACACTTCACGCACTTTTCACCGTTCTGGCGACTAGGCTATGAGGTGCAGAGTAAGGGGTTCGAATCTCAAAACTTCCAGACCTACGTTGGGGCCCACCAAGCCTCCTATTCCATGGGTACCGGGATTCTTTTTGGCTGGTAAAGCGATCGGGACGTAGCGTTGACCTCTCCATTCCCATCTACCGCCAAGCTTAAGAATTGGCTGGATCTTCACCTCTAAAGCCCCTATATATACCTGCATAGCATGGACAAAGTTAAGTGCGCCTCTACCTTTGGAAAAATCAGAACAGTTGATGTCGAAACAATGTATTATTTCTTTATACCACGCTGACATACTGCTGTCTCCATTTTATCTTTTTTTCCGGCTTTTATTTGTTTTATCTGCTTTAGTCCAAATAGGACTAAAGCAGTAAATAACTGTACCTGCAAAACCGAAAGGAAAATACAAGCCACAACTTGTAAAAAAAATTAGACCTCATGTCTATCATTTAAAATTTTTATATTCTTTAAACTATTCTAATTGTAGACCTTCCAAAGTCGAAACATACGGCTATGTTACAGAATACAGAAGTTTAGCTGTGTCGAGAAATATTGTTTTTATTCGTTTCATCTATTACAATGCACTGTCCTTGACTCCAAGTGTCCCCCATGAAAATGGTCAGAGAGGGGGCGTAAATGAATTCCTATCCTTGCTTTCCTAATTTACCGCCCAGCCTGAGTAACACTCCGTACAAAAGATTTGCGCGTAGCACTACTGCGCATCTCAGTGTCGTACACAACTGCACGGAGACGGCCGTGATTTCCTTGCGGGCGTAAATACCACCTTTGCTAGCGCACTGTGAAACCGCGTGGCATTTCTTAAAGTAAAAAAACGCCTTTGCAAAGTCTGTGGTCTATCACACAAACACAGTGCGCGTATACAATTAACGATCTTTACATAAATTACACGTCAAACGTGTTTGCTGCACAAGATGGAGGGATGAACGTCTGGATTGTATACAATGTACCAAGAATAGTCATGGACTTTTGTTACAACGGTGATAATATTTTGGGCTTCGTTAAGAACAGAGAAGCAAGGCGGTCCTGAAGTTACTGACTGGTCCGCATATCATTCGAATATGGCATGCATGCCGGGTACGGCTCGTTTCCCTCGCTCAACGAGGTTGCACGTATTGCCTTGCCTCACCATTCCCCGCGCTTTTAGACGTACCAAGCCACACACAGAATCGAGGCGTATTCCTTTTGCGACCAAAAACGGCCACAGCACCCCCCGCTCAACCGTTCGTTTCAACACCATGCTGTTCGTTTGGAGGACGAAATCTAGCCTTCCTCCAATAAAAAACCGACGTTCACATTCCCGGCGGCCTACGCCGGGTTAACAGCATATTCTATCCACTAGTGTCCCAGTTTACTGGACTTCATGGCAAAAACCCCCAGCACTACGTCTAGCACATATACACCCGCTGCCTTGTTACAAAACTGTGTCGTACTGAACGAAACGACCATGGAAAAGGTGTGAAAGCAAACGTTCCGCAAAAATAATGGCCAAGGGTTGAGATACAGTTTGGCTAGCAACCCCAGCACTTATCAGGTACACCAAAATAAACAAATTCCGTTACCTGCTCGGCAGTTGTCGACAATACCATTATATAACGAACAGCTCACAGCTTCTCGAAGAAATATATACGCCTGCACTAAACAGTGTCAAATACAGACCATCAAAACCGACAAGCTTATGTCTGGCAACATAATGTGGTATACACCGCCCGTATCAAATGTCCAGTGTACCACCAGACCGCAACTTAAACCGCGTCTTAAACACCTATTTCTTACGTAGCTATTGAGGTACTCTATGTTTTCGAAATCGACTAGGAAAAAAAAAAAGCGGGTACATGTCTGCAACCCCCCACGTCCGAAATAACGTCTGCTTCAGCGACATCATACCTGGAGATCTGGCACCGCCTCGATGCGGTGTGTGTGTATAGAATCATTATCACGCACAGTACCTCAGGCTATCGTCAAACGATGCCTGCTTACAACTGCCTCCAGACGCTAACTCCTATCGTTATGATTCGCAATGCTGACGCCCGCCCTACCAATTCCTCTCCTTACCTACCGGCTCACGCATATCACGAGGACAACGCGACATGCGCAATGCAAGGTTGGTTCCGATTGGGTAAGAACCAGTAAGATAATACGATATGTTTGCCGAATTACGTCATCATTATCTCCCCACCATGTTTGTCTGAGCCTTTTCCCTATTTAAAAAAAGAGAAGAACACACAGAACACCAAGTATGCGCCTGCGTCAAAAGACAGTGCGTAGTACGGAATGCGCCTGGATGTGCGTAACCATAGATACAGAAAATCCTACAGTGCACCAAGCGTAAGTGAAGAGGAAGCACGCGTAAACATCCTTCTTTGCCCCCTCCACGTAACACGATTACCAAAATCGAATACAAATACGGGATACGATGCAACCGCTAAAGACATCGGAGTTTTAATTGTAAACATGGCCTCGTAATTAGTCAGTCCCATTTCTACATGAACGTATGAATGGCAGTTCTAATGGCATTACATACAAGTGCACCGTTTAATACAAGCCGCTCGTAGAACCAACTGTCTTTGTTATACCGCACAACTTCAGCAACGTAACAGGTGTTTGAAATGACCTCCAACTCTCAAACATATTACTTTTAACACCTGGTGAACACAACCAAAGTCTATTTGAAGCTCCCGTCTAGAACTAGACGGTTAACTCAGCAGGATCCTAAACAACGCCGTAACATGCCCCAGACTACATGGCGTCACACATCCAAATCTGTATCACAGAAAACACTTCCAAGTTATTAAATGTTTTATCGTACAACAAAATTGCCCCGAACTCTGTCCCACTGAGATAACAAAGACCCAGTTTATCTGCGTTGTGTCCATCAACATCAAACTACAATCGGTACAACCTGCTGACGCTGCATCAAATACCAACTACACTCCATGTATCTCAAACTACACTCGGTACAACCCGGTTACAATGCATTTGAAGTATATCGAACTCTACTTTATAAATAACCCTGCATCGCCATTTAGGCAGCCAACCGCACTGCCCATAAAAACAGCTCAGTCCGTCCGTCCGAGACCCGCTGAACGCAATTCCACTTTATTTAATACTGGAGAAATTAGCCGAATAAAATACACAAAACGGGCGCTTTATATAGTGACATTTTTGCGCGCAATTCCACAGTTACCCATGGCACCACTGAAAGAAGCTGTACAAAAGTATAAACATGCACGTTACGCCTGTACGGCTTACTAGATAATCAAACAGAATACTGTGGATAAGATGAAAGGAAACGTCACATTAGAATAGGCCATTATGGCCTACACGGGAAGTAGAAGTATAGCCGTATTCTTTCTTTTACCTCGGCGCTAGATGGGAGTGGGTTGTCAAGGCAAACGTCACGACCGATAAAACCCCCCCCCCCCCGGGGAGAGGCCCGGTACACCTTGTTTAGGAGGCTGGGTGGGCCCCAGAGCCGGTCTCGACAATGCGGAAACCCTCGCCCCTCCACAGGGATTCGATCCCCGGACCGTCCAGCAAGTAGAGTCGCTGTACCGACTGAACTATCCCGGAAATAAGGACATCGTGTGGAACAAGTGCAATCAGCACTGTACGTTCATTCACTCGGCACAGACGTAGGTTAGCTGCGACTTTTCGGAAGTTTCAGAAAAAATTTGGGGAGCAGAAGGATCACATTTGATACAGACTGCCTACGGATTAGACAGTTCGGGGCTCGAATCAAGGGAAAAAACCATTCTCCAAAGCATCCACGCTGTGTCTGGGGCCCGCCCAGCCTTCTACCGAGAGGGTACCGAGGTTCTTTCGTAGGGGTAAAGCGGCCGGAACGTGATATTGACTACTAGCCACCACCATCTACTGAGCGTCGTTATACCTCTGCCCGCCCCCTTCCACCAACGCCTTCACGGCATGGACACGAAAGGCGATACCTTTAAGTGTATTCACTGACAGCAAACAACGGTATATGAATTTACTGTATGTTTCGTGTATGGTAAGATCTGGCGTAGACTAAAGCATGTATTTCCAGTTCAAACAACTTCAGCCCTCGTGTGTGTTACAGGCGCGCTTAAATTACTTGCACTTACCAGCGCTTCCCTTGCAAATAATCACCTTTTGTGCGATTTCTTTTTAAGTAGGATCAGAACATTCAAAAATTTAAAATCCTGACACAATAAGTGGGGGAACACGCCATTCGTATAAAGCCATTGGTACCCTAACCAAACTGCATCACAAAAACAATGCACAAATGTGTAGCCAAATTATTCAGCAACAAAACAGATGGTCTGCGCATCTTTCGTACACTGCGAATTCTACAAAACTAAACAATCTTAGACGCAATTTTGTGATGCAGTCGCGTTCGGTTCCACAGCAACAACGGCAAATGAAACCAAACAAAACTTGGCAACGTTAGCATCCTTTTTGAAAACACAAGGCATGTAATGATGGAAAGAAATAAAAGCAAAAGAGACACAACTATTAGAAAGAGACAAACACAGAAGCGCGGCGTTGCCTGTTCTTGCTGGAGACAATTATTTTCATAGCGGCAACGTCGCACTCAGCGGCAACCGAAGTCTGTGGCCTTGGGGGGCCCCTTCCCCTGAACCCGAACTCATTCCACTCAAACAACCAACGGCATAGTGGAGGGAGAGAGAGGAGAAGATAAGAGAAATCCCCCCCTTTCCCCCACACAGCAAACCAAAAAGTCCCACGATTCCCCCCCAACCCATTTGAACGCCCTCGCGAACCAACATGGCTGCCGAGAGCAGGCTAGCGGCCTGAAAGCGACCAAGCGAGAGAGCAGATGCAGACCGGAATAGAATGTTGCAGCAGTGCGTGTACCGAGGCTATTCTTGCATACGACACACGTGCATCTGTATTGGAATCAATGACGTCGTTCTACTGTTTTTTTTTATAGACGATTGTCACATTCTTATGGAAACATGCGCACATAAGGAGTCTTTACCCTTCCGTAACAACAACCACGTTTCGTTCGTGTAACTGCAAAATAAAAGGATTGGTCTTGTTAACCTCCCCCCCCCCCACGAAACACTTTTACTAACTAGCACGTAATGTCAGTTTATTACAAACGAAAAAATTTGAATTCTGAAAATAACACGCAGACATGTCGGTATCAGAAGTGTGCTTACACAAGTAAACAAGTTCCATGTCACAACCTCAAACCTCCCGTTACATTTACAAAGGAGCCTATTCAAACGGAACCCCAAAACAGGGGTGCACAAATCAAATTTTGCACTTCTGCGCGTAGTGATTCATGGGTCCTCAGCATGGAGCATGCTTCATGCCATCCTTCTGACGCCTTGAATTTTGAGGTACCCCTAGATTTCGTGAAAACGTGTGCGCCACTGTTCCGAAAAGCTTGTAATTTGAAGATCCTGAATTCCGGAATAACCGCTACCACATCCCACCTAAAAAACACAAGATCAAGAAGACGGACTGCTGTCTTAACGCAGTAACTGGGTACTTATATACAAACCGAAGGCGTCGCTCTCATAATGTTCACTCACTATACCTTTTTTAAAAGAAATTGGCGTAACTTGGGGGGTGGGGGATGGGGAACGCTCGATCCGATGTTGTCAAACCTAAGAATAGACTTTTGGATACTGAGTTGAAGAGGGGGCACATTTTAAAAATATGGTTGAAAGGGGGGATAGAGGTGTGTGTGTAAGAATTCAAACCAAACTCCCCACTCTTTGTAACTTAACTCCTAAAACCCACGATCGAATTTGCACCCCCCCCCCCCCCCCCCTCCCCCCCACACTTCCCCTA
>Ga0123354_10020071_pt1 | contig 10505 bp, 7 predicted proteins | sample TergutLab28metaG_2_FD_97872 | JGI IMG/M metagenome (GOLD analysis project Ga0123354, IMG submission 97872) | Labiotermes labralis P4 segment gut microbial communities from Petit-Saut dam, French Guiana - Lab288 P4 | ecosystem: Host-associated > Arthropoda: Insects > Digestive system > Gut ...
AATAAGTCGCAAGCTCCTGAGGATGGATGTATTAACATCCGAAACATGTTGAGCAGTAAATAATGAAATAAAAAAGCAAGTGACATCAAGTTGGTCTCTCTTTATTCAGCTATCAAGATGATGTACGGTCCAATAAACATAAGATTCATTGCTCTTCTGTTTCTTTAAAATTTCATCATAGACAGATAATGGTTAAAGCTGTAGGCCATAACGAGTTATACATTTTATGTTATGTATAAAATTAGTTGTACGAGAAGAGGTCGTTGAGGAAACTGTCAGGCGTGCTGAGCTGTTTGTAAACTATGGTTGACCTATGCCCGGTACCACCAACATTTCATTTCTCCAACTGCTGTAAAGCATAAAAACCAATACCAGGCTTTATTTAAAGAAAGAATCACACTCATGACACTCGCTGCAGATCGCCGACTGGAATGCAGACTTCGGTAGGTGAGAGACGTCACTGCCGTTCGCAGTCGCGACGGCAATGACCCCAAATGCATATTTCTGCACGCGCACAACAGCATTCATTGCTGTCCGGTAGGAGGCTGCCCTAGAACAGTGACCCTGTCACCCTTCACATATTTTGCTAACGCACGCTTGTTTCCATAGTGCGTAACGAACGGCTTGCGTGATTTCAGGCTTACGCCGCGAAGTAAGTGACAACTGCGCTCTTTTGGGTCATTACGCAGCGAGTAGTGGTAATTTCTTACTGACGTTTCAGAACAACCTATAGAGATAGGTTGTCCCTGCTGGTGACAAGCCTTGTCACCAGCAGGCAGCATTGCCGGTGTATTATAAAACAAGCTGTAAACACAGTCTGGTGCTCCTGAGGATGGGCGAAATTATCGCCCGAAACATGTTGAGCTGATTAGAAATATCAATAAAATCTAAGCCTTGTCACCAGCAGGCAGCATCGCCGGTGCGTTATACCACAAGCTGTAAACACAGTCTAGTGCTCCTGAGGATGGGAGAAATTATCGCCCGAAACATGTTGAGCTGATTAGAATTATCAATAAAATCTGTTATTGTTGCATCTAGTTGGTTGTTTATGTTATTGTATCAATGATGCACGGTCACACAAAAATCAAACATCAAACGGCTAGTTCATTAAATCAGCGCCTCTGCACTGATTGTTAGTAAATTTTTCTAGGCCCATCCAAGCAGAAACTGAGGCATTCGAAAAAAAAATCTGTCGGTTAATGAATCGTTAAAGAAATCAAGAATCTTAACAAAATTGTAATTGATTTCGGTTTGCAGTTCGAAACTTATTATTAAAAGCGCCTAATGATTTGAATACAAGAATCGATAGAAATAAAACAAAGACGTCATTTATGCAGAATATGGCAATACGCAGGCGACAGGCTGTATAAATCTATTGGGAAGTGGATACTTTACTCCCGATCTTGGGGCGGACTTACGAACCTGTAACCTCGATGCCAGCTACTAAACTGCACGGTTCGAACATACGTGACTTGGAATTCTTACGTGAGTAGAATGTCAGCTGTTGTGCTGCCTGAGGGGAGGAAGTGAAGATTCCTTTCAACAGATGTGCCGCTATGCCGCTTTGTAGCGTAAAACAGCGTTAAGCTGTGTGAAATGGATATGATTGTGCAGAAAATAAAAGTGCATTACCGCCGCGAATCTTGGGTTTCGCAGTCCATCTTATGAAATTTTAAAGTCATTACTGAACTACTTAGCTGTCAGGCAAATCTCTCGTTTCAACTTCTGAATTGTTTTATATTTGTGGTGCGAGATTTGATCTACAAAGGAAGAACAAAAGTCCAGAGAGTTTAAAAACAGGGAAAAGAGAATAATATTTTAGTCCGAGGAAGGCCTAAGGGGAGATTGTAACATAAATTATTTTGTATTTATTTTACATTAGTACTATCACCGATATTCACAAGGACCTTTTCCATTGTCATTATTATTGAAAAACAAAGCATTACTTTTCGGAAACCATTTGATCCTTCCTCAGGTGAAACCATTAATCTTAAATATTGACTTTTTGCTGACAGTGCATCTCAGTATATTTATCTCAGTAATTAACCAACTTGATGAACAAAATTTTTGTTTCACAATAAGTTTATTTCATGCCTCTACATGTTTCGAGCACATGTGCTCATCATCAGGAGGTCAAGTTGTTTAATTACTGAGATAAACATTAATCTTAAGGATAAAATTGACAAAAGAAGTAACAGACACGCCATCACAAATGACACGCCTGAAACAACTCGAACATCTAAAAATTTAAATTCCACATACGCCAACCCTAAAAATGTAAGACTGAAGATAAAAATATAGAAACATGTATTGGGTTTTGTAATCGCGTGTGATTTGTAAGGATGTGTAATTATTTAAAATTGTTTATCAGGATTAGTGGTTTCACCTGAGGATGGAAACAGGTAGCTTACGAAAGGTAATGTTTTGTTTTTGAATACTGGTGACAATGGAAAAATTTCTTGTGAGTGTTGATGATATTAATGATAATTACTAACAGGAGAAGGTTGAAAATTGTACCAGTTTGACCTTCGTAACTTATAGGCTTCGTCTAATGTAATTAGGGTAAACAAACCAAGGATGGGATATACTGTCCGTCGCCATGCAGGTCTGTGAAATGCCCAACTATATTGGCCGTATAAACTAAGGACTCTGTGTTTGTAACACTGAAAGAATGTCCTCTGATAGTATTTCGAAATAGGAATAGGCAGGGAAAATCTGTTTGGGAAAACACCATCAAAGAAGGAAGGATAATGTTATGCAGTAACCATGACAGGTCTGTCTGGACCAACTACTGGGAAAGGCCATGTATAGAGTAACAAACCAATTCTGCTTTAATTCCAAATTTTACATAATTGTCTAGGTACACCCAGCTTTTGTTTCAAATCAAGCTTATCAATATTCTGTGGCTAAGGAACGGAACTGTATGTCATGCCTTGCATTATTATAACCGAGAAATTCTGCAGGAAGCAAAACATTGAGGTTAGTGTCACACTGTGCATGGCCCACCCACATTGTGAAACTAACCGTACGCAGCATGGGCGAAACATACACAAGAGGACAGGCAACGTACGTATAACGTTTCATTGATGCACGTTCGTTCAACATTTGTTGTTGTGGAAAAGCAATAAGTATTACATATTCAGAGAGTGTGCGTTCGTAGCCGTAGTAATCCGGCATGCAATGCGCAGTCGACTTATTGTATTATCATCTGTGACCTGTCTGGTTCGAACATATATTTCCACCTTATGTTTAATGGACCGTGCATCATCTTGATAGCTGAATAAAGATAGACCAACTTGATGTCACCTGCTTTATTATTTCATTATTTAATGCTCAACATGTTTCGGATGTTAATACATCCATCCTCAGGAGCTTGCGACTTATTTCATGAGTTGTATTGTTCTGGTTCGATGTGTGTTGGTGTTACGTTGTGGTTTGGCTGGGGTGGTGTGGTATCCGTATGCAGGCTGAAGCACTGCACCACCCCAGCCAAAACACAACGTAACACCAGCACACATCGAACCAGAGCAACACAATCCAAGAAATAACGCAACAAATAAGTCGCAAGCTCCTGAGGATGGATGTATTAACATCCGAAACATGTTGAGCAGTAAATAGTGAAATAAAAAAGCAGGTGACATCAAGTTGGTCTCTCTTTATTCAATATATTTCCACATTGTCGCATAACCGGTACGACCTTCAGGAAAAAATTACTGAACATAAAATATTTTTTTAATTTTCTCTACAACTTTCTTCTGAAACATTTCTCATTCTAAGAATAATTGAGCGAGATATGATTTTAAAATGTGTATTGGTCTTCATGTAAGTACCCGTTATTCTTGTCAGATTTGAATCAAACTTGAATTTTTTTCGACAAAATTTAAAAAAAATACACCAATGCCAAATTTCATGAAAATCCGTCCAGTATGAGCCGAGTTGTGTGCGGAAGAACACATAGACAGACAGAAATGACGAAGGTATTAGCCGCTTTTCGCAGTATTGTAAAGGTGCCTAAAAGCTGGTGCAAGTATTTATGCGGAAGAACACAGATGTACACGTGTTTACATCAAGACCAATTTATCGCGCCAGTGATGCCGCAATGTTCGTTTTACTTGACAGACAGCAAATTAAAATATGAGCATTTTACCGCTTTAACGAGATGACTGCATGCAGCTAAGTCCTTCTTGATAAGCCAGTAAATTCCTCAATTATTTAAGCAATGACTCAACTGCCACACAACCTGACCGTACCTGTGTTAAAAAGAACCCCACTGCTGATCCCCATTCTGAGGCACATTAATCAATTCCGTCTCCTGTACCGCATATCTTTAGAATTTATTGGTTTAATGTCCTATTGACGAAGGCAATATCTTATTATAGTATTTGGCTCCGAAGAAGGCGCACATTTCCTCTCCATCCAAAAAAAAAAAGGGTAAAGCAGTCCCGTTACAGGCCTGGAGTGGCCCAGAGGGTTCCAGGAAGTTAAGGTTCCCAGATTTCGTGACAACGGCACAGGATGGTGGTAGGTTGTCAGCCTTACGCACCGGCCGCCTATACCCCCAGGAAATACTCCTGGTATTCATTTCTTTTAGAGGCTGAGTCGACCCCAGGGCCATAGTGCGATCGGAAGGATTTTATGTCAATTAAAAATTCCAATGATGCCAGCTGGAATCGAACCAGCGACCTTCCGATTTGTAGCACAGCACCTTAACCACCGTGCTACCGCGCTTCTCCATCCAAACACACACCGAAAAACAATGCGCATTATATTCTTGAACGTTCATATTTTCACGGAATTTGACTAGCTACTACCGAAAAAATTATACGAATGTCACACATTGAAATCATTTTAATTCCCTCTAAGTTGCGTCAATTTTAGCGCAGAGGAAGATGAATGTTTTGATATACCTTCTTCTTATAAACTTTTCAATGGGTTTTGTAAAGAAATATTTAAATGTCATTTTTTAATACAAAGGAGGTTATACTGATGCCTCCACGGTGACTATGCAATAGATTTCTCTAGGGATGAGAGCCTGGTCAGATGTTTCAGTTAAGCGAGAGTTTCGAAGACCGATTTCAGCCCTAAAACACAAAATCGTGTGAGACGCGACCCTGTGCGAGTAGCCATATAATTTGGGAAGGGTGGGTATTGAGTACGTCACATCATAACCGTGATGACGGAGACGCAGTGGGTCTTCGAAACGTTGGTGTATTTGGAACGCCTGACTAGACTGTCAGCTAAAGAAGATAATACTGACATCGGTAGCTGTATACCGTCTTCAGAAACTATTCAATAAATTGTTCACAACCGATGTAGGCCTTATTTGCATCACAATTACGTTGAAATTGTGTTCAAGGCTAAAATACGTTCAGGAAAATAAGGCAAGGTTAATAATTTTAACCTTTATTCCATACCTCGCGTTGTGTAATGTATCAACTAGACTAAAACCAACTGTCAATTCAGTACTAAAATTTATTTTCACTATATATTATTCATTACAACATTTATACAACACAAACTAATGAAGACCATAATTTTATAAATTAATGTCCAATTTCTCATGTTTTACATGCATCGGTGTGAGCAGTCTGGTCTCGAACACACTCTCCTACCCACCAGACTGCTCACACAGATTCATGTAAAACTTACCATACTGCATATACAACTGTCTCCCTGAGGATGAACCCACGAGGTTCGAAACATGTAGGAGACATCAGAAATTAAATATTAATTTATAAAATTATGCATTTCTTTGGTTTGTGTTGTGTAATTGTATCACAATGCACGGTGCAAAAAAAAACTTAAAATTCATTACAACATATTTCGGCCAACATGGCCGTATGCAGATCATACAAAAAAATTTTGGAAATTTTTTTGGGAGGGGGAGGGGTTAATTGCAACATTAAGTTTTATAAAAAGAAATGAAATCTCGTTTGTATATAGTGTAAAAATTTATGAGCAAACATGTTATTTATGCAGTTTTGAAGTTCATATATTTTAGTATGCATACTAGAATATATAAACTTCAAAACTACATAAATAACGTTCTTGCTCGTAAATGTTTACACTTTATGTAAGAATGTGAGGCACGCGGTGGCGCAGTTGGTTGAGGCACTGCGCTACAAGCCGGAAGGTCGCGGGTTCGATTCCCGATTATGTCATTGGAATTTTTCATTGACACAATTCTTCCGGCCGCACTGTGGCCCTGGGGTTGACTCAGCCTCTAACAGAAATGAGTACCAGGAATATTTCCTGGGGGTAAAGGCAGCTGACAACCTTACCAACCTTACCACCTTCATGTGCCGAGTGTCTTGAAATCTGGGTTTCTCGACCTCCTGGAAACCCCAGGGCCTGTCCAGGCCTGTAATGGGATTGCTTTACCTCTATGTAAGAATGAGGTCTCATTTCTTTATTACTGCAGTTAACCCCCAAAAATTTCGTATATTTTTTGTATTACCTGAATGTGGCCAGGTTGGCCGAAACATGTTGTAATGAATTTTGACGTTTTGCTTACCGAGCATCTCCGTATATTTATCTCAGTATTTAAACAACTTGATGCACAAAATTTTGTTTCACAATAAGTTTTATATCATGCCTCTACAGGTGTGATGATACCAGAGGCTGTGTAATGCAATTTTGACCTCCTGATGATGAGCACATGGTGCTCGAAACATGTAGAGGCATGACATAAAACTTATTGTGAAACAACATTTTGTGCATCAAGTTGGTTAAATATTGAGATAAATGTTGTAATGAATAATAACAGATACAGACAATAAATTTCAGTTGTCAGTTGACTATTATTTTTAGTTTACATATTTTTAAGACACCAACAAGGGCAACATTAAATAAACTAATGTCAAGTGAATGACATTCATCATCCTGTGGTCTTATTTGGTGCTTGTAACATCTGCAAAAGAAAGAACGTAATTAAACAACACATTTTACCTGCTTCTGAACTTCCAGCTAACTTTTACACCAGAAATTCAATTGGCCATAACAGCTGCCAGTAGTGCTGTTCGACAAAGAACGCTTACTGGCATTAGGTAAGTGATGTCGTCAGCACTGTAGCCATCAACATTTTTTGTACCCTCATTGATTCTGTTACAGTACAGTTTACATAACAAAGTTTATATTCTGAACAGCTTTCAGGCGCATTCGCAAAATTGCGAAAAACGAGTGTTAGGTACGTGATAACTGTCTGTCTGTCCGTCGGTCCGTTCGCATTGAACGATTCGGCTCCCACTGGACGGATTTTCCTGAATTTGTTTGTATAGTTTTCGAAAATCTGTCGAGAAAATTCAAGTTTCATTAAAATATGACAAGACTAACGGGTACTTTACATGAAGATCCATGTACATTTGTGATAAAACTCGCTCAATTTTTAAAAAATGAGAAAGGCTTCAGATACAAAGTGTAGAGAAAATCAAAATAAATAGTTTATGCTCAATAACTTTTGCCCAAAAATCGTACTGTTTATGAGATTAATGTGGAAAAATACGGTAGATGCAGACAGGTCACAGAAGACCTGTAACACGGCGCATGCGCATTGCGTGCTGGGTACCTAAGCCTACAGACACACACTCAGAATATTTACTAATTTTCCACAGCCAAAGTGCTTTCGTGACCGCGCCTGACCGTTATACGGACATTGCCTGTCTTGTTGTTAACTATCTCCATGTTTTTAGCAGTGACTGTTTTGAAATTGATAGTTGCTAATGGCCGACTAACTTTATTACACTATATCATTAAGACTTCTACAGGACAATAAGGAGAGGGTTTTTACTGAGTCAAAACACAACCAAATTTTTAGACGTTGTTATTTTAAACTGACGACATGTTTCGGCCCCTGTTCAGGGCCATCTTCATGTCACAAAAGTATTTATTCCGGGAAACCATACAGTATAAGTCATAAAATATATCAATCAATATAGAGTATAAGTCATAAAAATATATCAATCTAAAACTCAACTCTCGTTGAGTTTTAGATTGATGTATTTTATATCAGTATATCAATCAATATGCAGTATAAGTCATAAAATATATCAATCAATATACAGTATAGGTCATGAACTATATCAATCAATATATAGGATAAGACATATCAATCTAAAACTCAACGAGAGTTGAGTTTCAGATTGATATAATTTATATCAATATATCAATCAATATACAGCATATGTCATAAAATATATCAATCAACGTACCGTATAAGTCATAAAATATATCAATCAAGGTACAGTAGAAGTCATAAAATATATCAATCAATATACAGTTTAAGTCATAAAATATGTCAATCAATATACAGTTAAGTCATAAAATATATCAATCAATATACAGTATAAGTCATAAAATATATCAATCTAAAACTCAACTCTCGTTGAGTTTTAGATTGATATATTTTTATGAGTTATACTGTATAGTTTCCTGGAATAAATACTTTTGTGACCTGAAGATGGCCCACATCAGGGGCCGAAACATGTCGTCAGTTTAAAATAACAACATCTAAAAAACTTGGTTGTGTTTTGACTCATTTAAAACCCTCTCCTTATTGTATTACTAAACACAACGGGGATGGCGCATCTAAAGACTTCCACACGAAGTTGCTCTGTTTACTCTTAGAACTATCTTTGGAAGATGCTGCAGACCTCTCGTAAGATAGACTAGACCAGTGTTTCTCAACCGCCGGGCCGCGGCCCGGTACCGGGCCCTGGCATCAATTATACCGGGCCGCGAGAAGTTCTCCTGGAATTTGTCATTTTAGTTTTCTAAGAATTTTTCATGAATAAATATTTTATAGTGGAAATATTCTGAGAAGAATAATATTCGTGAAAGTGTCGAAAAGCTCAGACCCAGATGTTGACCCGAGGAAACTACAATATGCTACAAGATTTCATTAGTCCAGCGATTGATAACTAATTTAAATGTAATTTTATATTTGTCAACATACCACACCGTATATATAAGTGTACTAATACTATTTATGATTATGCCATAATTAATTATTAATTCTCATGTTAGTTTAATATATGAACTTAAAAAATTTGAAAGTTATTTACGAGTAAATTTGTTGGGAACGGACCCTCGTCTTACGAAATAAGAATTTACCGGGCCGCGGTCTCACAAGAGTTGAGAAACCCTGGACTAGAGAATGAACGAATGAATGAACGAACCGATTCTTACTGTAGTCCTGCGTGGGCTATAAGACAGATGTCTAAATTGTGAGCTGTCCTTGACTCTGAAGCGTTGTCCTAACATTCGTGCCTATACCTCGTGACATCTGAGTCAAATGTGAAAGTTAACGGATGAAGAGCCACCTAACATACTGGCGAAGAAAAGTGTAAGACTATAATTTTTCAAAGACTAGAATATGTTTTACTGGTTAAAAAGATGGCGCATACGAGCAAATGAATCAAAATCCACTCATATCATCTTCACACTGCGGAGCGGTGAGTGCCCAGCTGTTCATCTAAATGGGACAATCGTCCCCCAAGGAAAAACAATTAAATACCTGGGAATCTATCTGGATCGTCGGCTGACATGGAAACCACATATTCAAAATAAACGCAAGCAATTGGGTCTACTGTTGCAACGGATGTACTGGACGTAAATCCAAGCTCTCCCTGACCAACAAATTACTTATATACAACACCATACTAAAGCCCATTTGGACTTACGGTGCACCAATATGGGGAAAAACATCCCAATCAAACATTGAAATATTACAAAGACTACAGAACAAAATTCTCAGGATGGCGACCGACGCACCGTGGTACATACCCAACCATATGCTACAAACTGATCTTCAAATACCAACTATAAGGGAAGAAATCACACGGCTTAGTACCAACTATAAAGCCAAAATAGAGGTGCACCCAAATAAACTCACGACCTCCTTCCTCGCGAAGCAAGGCCCAGGCAGACTACGCCGTTACTCACCGCTTGATCTGCCTAACAGATTCATAACTTAAAAGTTCCTGTTAACTGAAGGTATTGTCTGGAATACCCTCAACATGACTCTGTACCTGACTGTTGTACTAATTTCTCCACACATGTACTAAAGGTCTACTATAGACCTAGAGTATAAATAAAGGGTTTCAAAAAAAAAAAGAATATGTTTTGAAGTTAATATTCAAGTGGCATAGCACAGGCATAGTACAGTCTGTTCAGCGAAACGAGACGCAGGATGTAAACATAACGGGCTGCGTGATCATCACGTGATCCCTCGTTACGCAGACTGCATTCTCTCCTCTCTTGACTGGACTTTCGTTCCATAAGAGTAACACTTATAGGAAGAGACTAACTAGCACAGCTGTAGTGCTGTTTATGCACTCTGATTCCATATACACGATTTCAGTAGTTTTAGTGCTTTGTTTATCATTGTGTGTCACAAATACCAATACATCACTATGCCGTTTATCATAGTGTGTCACAAATACCAATACATCACTATGCCGTTTATCATAGTGTGTCACAAATACCAATACATCACTATGCCGTTTATC
>Ga0123354_10020072_pt1 | contig 10505 bp, 6 predicted proteins | sample TergutLab28metaG_2_FD_97872 | JGI IMG/M metagenome (GOLD analysis project Ga0123354, IMG submission 97872) | Labiotermes labralis P4 segment gut microbial communities from Petit-Saut dam, French Guiana - Lab288 P4 | ecosystem: Host-associated > Arthropoda: Insects > Digestive system > Gut ...
GGACGAACGTTTTAACTTGAGGGAGGGAAGCACAAAGAAACCCCAACAGCTTTTCTAAACATCCGTGGCATAACCCTCCCGAAACCCCCCCCCTCCCCCCCACCCCCCCCCCCCCCCCAAAGGGCACCAGATCAAGCGTGAGGCCTTTTATTGCTGGTACTCTGTAAAACGCATTTACGTTACACAGAATATTCGGCGTACTAAAGGTGTATTACGACCTCAAGCCCCTAGCGTAGTTTGACGGTTGCGGGGCGTCTGTCCGTTCGGGTGGCATGAATTGATTGGCTGTCACTGACATGTAGAGGGATAAAAGGCGGAATATTTTGATCGCCGGGCAACATATTTAGAACAGGGTGGTCATGATACTGCGTTATTTAGAGTAGAACTTCACTTATCCGGACGCTGGTTATCCGGATCATCATTCATCCGGATCGGATTGGCCCTTTGGTAAATTTGTCGAGGACTCTACAAAACTAATGGCCTTGAAATTACCGGTTATCGGATCAAGTACAGTGCAGTGTTATGGTCTCTAGAACTTCAAATCGGGCGTGGTAGAAATATTTAGACGCAGATATACTGTAAATAGTAACAGCAGAATCTAGTACAGCCAATGTAGCCCATTTTCAAAGAAAAATCCAATTATCCGGATTTTCCGCATATCCGGATGGCTCGCCGTCCCGATCAATCCCGATAAGTGGAGTTCTACTGTAGTTTACAATATTTCTATTAATTTCATCCAGGCATTCTGAGAAGACAAAACAGAAAATTATATGTACGTTTCAAATCACTATTCAGGAAGTAGCAACGTCCTTTAACCAGAAGTGTATCTGATTAAGAATGTCTTTAGTTCTGACGCTGATGATTCGATGTTCAAATGTCCGGTTTATCGGTAAATCGGATACGAATGAGGAAGGAAGCTCACCCACAAACATCGGCTTAGTCCTCGAAATGCAGTGCTTACTGGGACCGCAGAGTAACAGCAACGTGTCGGCTTCTCTTCCAGGTGAGAGCTGGCTGGACATGTCGTCACACAGGATGCTGCAAGCAACAGATGCTGGAAGGGGGCGCGTGCTAAAGATAGCTCAGAGCACGTGCTGCCGTACACTCAGGTCACAGAACAACTTGCAGCATGTACACGACACATCTGGACGGATGGGGCTTCACATCGCAGCCAAGAGAATGCTACTCTATAGAAGTTCACCCCTCTGAAGCGTTTAGTTCATCTAAACACGTAAATTCAGAAATTCAGTTGCAGCCTCACTGAAAACAGACTACATCGCCATTACGAAAACCGAATTGTTTTGGGAAAAATCGCTATCTTCTCATAATTAATAAATCTCGACTATGAATGGGTAAGCGTATGAAGGAATTACTGGGCAAATGCGTCGCCGATATTGGACTAATCACATAACGAAGCGTGAAACAGGGCAGCGGATATGCCAAAAATGGGGGGGGGGGCCACAAATAGATTCGCCCGCATTGCGTTCCCATCCTTCTATTTGTTCGTCCAATCAACATGACCCACTCAAAACCGCGCCGAAATAAAAAAATTACACGGCTTTTTTTATGTCACTTAACAAAAAAAAAAACATAAATGTTTACCACGCATGCTCCAAGTCGCTACAGACCAACGGAGGGCAAGACCTCCAGTTTTCCGGGTTTATCAGTCTGGTTTTGTAGACATGTGGTAACGCTCCTTGGAGGGGGCACCGGCCCGTCGCAATATCTGTACCTACACAGGACAACAAAAATGCCCAAAAACGCATCCATCTATCCCTGCCCCGAGTGGGATCGAACCAGCGACCTACTGTTAAAGGGGCAAAAAAGGAGTACAGGCGACACAGCGCGGTCGTTCTGACCGTCGCAATTCTATCACTTCTTGCGAATTCTCTTCGACCATGTTTCCGGAAACACCCGTTGGCCCAGACGTTTCCGTCGTGTTACTTTCAGAGAACGGGTTTTACCTGTCACTTTGTGTATTCCTTACGTTACAGTACGTCACATCGAGATACAGTGACATATCGCAAACTAATGAAAACGTATGAGAAGAATGAACAAGGAGACAGTCGTGGCCTGTTTTAACCAATTATACACACCGACATTCAACTCGAGAAACTAATCAACTTGCCCAAATCGACGCCCGATTTGGGGACCCCTCGAATATTGACAATAATAAGTAACTAGACACCGTGACGTTTCGGCCCTGAGTTGTAGTTTGTGGGAAAAGGGGGGGGGGGGGGGGTGTTTCGTGCAGAATTAAAAAAGCATGTCTTTTCTGCTTCACAGACTCGTATTTCTTCAAATAGGTTAGTATGAATTACTACAAGCCACGACCCAGTCACGTGACAGTCAGGGTCAACACAATATGCACGTGTTAATATAATACACCCCGTTTTTCATCAGGCTCTACCAAAATCACCAATACGCGTTTGTCACATCACTCAAAACCGCCAGCTTGTGTACGGTGCAGACGCTGCCTTTCTTCTATGCACACTAGCCGCCGAAACATGCCCAATTATTCAGGTAGGTTTTCACTCTTTTTATAAGCCACGAAGGCCCTTAGGAAGAGTAGAGGTATAGCTCAACTCTTTCTAGGACCTCGGCACTATATGGGAGTGGGGGGTCAGCCCCACGCCCCTGCCGACTCTACCTCCGGGAAAGACCCGGTACCCATTGTACAGGAGGTTGGGTTGGCCCCAGGGCCGGTCTGGACGGGCGGAAAATCTCGTCCCCCAGGATTCGATCCCGGACCGTCCAGCTCGTCAGTCGCTATACCGACTGAGCTACCCGGCCCACCCCAATTATTCAGAAATTAGTAAAAAATTCAAATTGTACGTACTAGAAACCAGAGAACGTCGTAATGCGTCTAAGAACACCCCAAAACAACATCCCATAACAACACCCAACATCACCAAGAAAAATACGCATAAACAACCGATGGCTTGCAAGACTACAGTTTTAAATTTCTAATTACAATAAAACAGACTATACACTTTTAACGTGAGCTCCAGTTGTTTTAAATAAACTGCATCGGGAATTTTATGATTTGTAAACGAATAAGAAGTTGTTCTTAATACAATCTTCACATTAATTTTTCTCCGAGTATTTTTAGAGGATAGCTGACGATGGTCCTTTGGGGCCGAAACATGTTGTATGTTCGAAATTTAAAAAATCTATGAAGTGTATTGTGACTGGCGGTTTATATATTACCTTCTTTGTAAGTGTCAAAATGGGGTGTCTAAAATAAACTTTAAATGATTAACCAGTTACACTCCAGAGACGTGTGCAGAAATTCATTAAGTCCTCTTCAAAGGGACCTTTATTATTGATAAATTTTAACTAAAATCGGAATATGTCGGACAAATTTTAGCGACAGTGCCCACTACCAAAGCACACGAAAATCCGTTTAGCGTTTCCAGGGTAGCTAATGATGAAAGACGCACGCACAAACTGAAACACGACGCTAACTGGGGGAACTGCCACAACATTTCGTTGCCAGCGCGCCAGAAAACGTCGTCGCAAATTCAAATTTCAAAACCCTCAAGTATGGCCGGGGACTACGTACTTCAAACCCCTGATTTTAAAACGAAGAACACGGAAAAAAATCAAGGGTGTTATGCAGCCACGACGCCCGTTCACCTTTAAAGAGTAACATCTGCCTACTCAGCGTCGTCGGCCCATCTCTTTTTGTACCAATTCTATTCCTGTGCCGTTCTTTAGAGCATCAATTATATTAAATTATCCGTCTTCAGTTCATTACAGGCATCGGTTTTCACCTGATCCATGCGGAAGTGTAGGGCAAAAAGTATTTTTCAAGTAAGGGGGGTTCCAATTCCCAGCTGTCAATACAATCACTACCCTTGCTCTTTTCTCTCAGAGGTCTACGGAACTACACGTTTTCTCCAGAGGCGTACACCATCAGTCCAGGCGTCCACAAATCTATAAATCAAAGGTACACCTAAAGCAATCCGTACAGAGGCGTGGACAGGTCCAAACGGTTTCAGTATGTTAAGGTTCCCAGAATATGTAGACATTCTACACACGAAGGTGGCGCGGCTGTCAGTCCTACGCACCGACCGCCTTCACCGCCCGGGAGATATATCTGACACTCATTTCTGTTAGAGGCAGAGTCGATCCCAGACTCTATAATCAAAGAACCCTAATAATTATTACAGAAGTTACTCCCGGGATAGCTCAGTTGGTACAGCGACTCGCTATGGGCTAGACGGTCGGGGATCGAATTCTGGTGGGAGGCGTAATTTTCTGCACCTGTCCAGACCGGCCCTGGCACCAACCCAGCCCACTATACAATGGGTACCGGGTCTCTCCCGAGGGTAAAGCGGCCGGGGCGTAGCGTTGACCATCCATCCCATCAAGCGCCGAGGTTAAAAAAAGAATAGAGCTATACCTCTACTCCCCCTGTGGGTTTTCATGTCCTATTCTAAGCTCAAATTTATCCCCCTTTACTCCGAGATAACGTAACATGGATCCAGATTGCTGCCTTCTGTCAGAAACACGGAATCCAGACCGAAAGAACCCGCACAGTACAGTGCGGTTGACCGTACACTCCACAAGACAGTAACTTCTCTCGGATGGTGAACTGCTAACTGAATCGTCTACGTACACCATCCAACTAACATCAACACTCTCACACATTTAAGCATTATTTAAACCACTGGCTCAAACGATTGTAATTACACCTTTGCATTGGTTCTGACATATTTTACATTTTTGTAAACTTTTAGTTTCTAATCCTCTCAATTAACCAACTCGATGTATAAAATCTTGTTTTACAATAAGTTTATTAAATGCCTCTACATGTTTCGAGCACTATGTGCCCATCATGAGGAGGTCAAAATTGTATTACACAGCATCTGGTATCATCACACGTATAGGTGGCAGGGACGGCCACCTACAGGTATGATGATACCAGATGCTGTATAATACAATTTTGACCTCCTGATGATGGGCACATAGTGCTCGAAACATGTAGAGGCATTTAATAAACTTATTATAAAAAGGACTGTGCACCAAGTTGGTTAATTATTTGGATTATACTGAGATGCACGGTCAGCAAAACATCAGAACTTTTAATTTCTTTTTGTTGTCAGGTTTAACGGACCCGATCTTCGAATTTTACATCCATGAAGACGGCCACATAGCCAAAAATATGCATGAGTCTACTGCATGTATAAACTAATTTTTGTATATATGTGTGCAGTTGTTGTTGTCATTATTGTATGTAAACTTACAACAAACTCAGTATATTGTACGGTTTGATGGCGGGGCCCGCGCGCCGCGGTGTGTGCGAGGGCCTTATCTAAGCTACCGGTTTTCACCCGATTATGTACAAAATTATATACAGGCATGATTACACACAATCAACAAATTGCACGGTTTAGCTACCAGGCCACGTCACAATTTCATACATAACTGCACTGAACTTTCAAGGCACAGTGGAAGAAAATAGCTACCAGCTGTTTTAATAAAGAACAATGAAATTTTTATGTTCTTCATACCATGCATAATTTTGCATTCCATATTTTAAGACTTTCAATTGTTACGACTGAGGTTGACCAGCACCTAAAATACGCGTTTTTAATTGACGCCCTGAAGACGGTACCTTGGTGCCGAAACATGTAGGAGTTGACACATAATATGAAGTACGTTTAATGATCTGTTTTACTGTTTTCTAATTAGTGCACGCTGTTACTTGGTGCGTAGCCAGCCACTAATTACTAATGTCTAACTACTACGTTAACTTAATGATCAGTTCTTTACTGCCGAAGGCTGTCACGACAATGTATCCGCTGGCATCCCCGTCACATACCGAACGTCGCGATCAAGTTGACAGCACGCACCCTTTGTGTTTGTCATATCTCGTATATAAATTTGGACCCGGAGATCTGATGCCCTGGGGTTCGACCTAAGTACCTTCCACACAAAAGACGGGGTAGCAGGTCTACCTCTAATTACGATACAACCGTTTCCACATAATTTTCAGTCAATTATTCACTAATTATCCCATTAATCGAATCTACACAGTCTAATGACGTCGTTAAACAAACCACAAAAACCAAGTACCCGTTTTCGAATCCTCTAAGGTCGTCTTCCTTGTCAATATCAATAAGAACAGGAGACAAAACTGTAAAAAGGGAATAACACTCAAATTTAAAAATTACGTTTACTCTTACAGTAACGATTTTAACGGGATCCATCCCGTTGTACCGTGACATATGTATATTGGCATGCGTCAAACACAACAAACTTCTAATAATATCGCCAATAAATGTAGTAACCGCAACACAGTAACGAAGACGACTGATATAATGATTTCGAAAATAATGCAAGCCCTCTCCCATTATTCACACAACGTTTTGATGCCTTATACATACTGATTAAAGCATCAAACTCCCCTAGCATTAAAATCTACGAATTTTACTCATGGATTACGATTAAATGTTTGGTGTAATTATCAAAATACATATTCGTTATATCCCTCATCGCCATCAGCCAGTTACTCTCTCGAACTGGTGACAGTTTTCTGTGAGGCAGAGCGAAATTTTCCATGCCACTGGATGAAGTTCAAGTTCCTAAATGTATCGTACATACCAGCAAGATTACTTCGAGTCTACTATCTGTTAAGTTCGCAGTATGATACAGGAAACAGAAAGTAACATTTCTCCCCTTCGCGGTCAGTGTTACAGCGTAATCACAGCAAAGACTTCGGCTACGTGACGGAGGGGAATCTGGTGCTGGCTGGTCCAATGCCTGGCGGACGGTGCCAGCCCAGTTCTGGCTCCGTGCCACGGGCACAGCAGATCTGCTGCCACCGTCACCTCTCCCTCGCAGTACACACAGCAAACCGTACACCACTTCAACTGTGCAGAATGAACAACAGCAAATTCCCGTAAAACATATACAAAAACGCATGTTTACGAAAAGAAGTGGCGATTACCGAAATGCCAACAAATGAATATTCGTCTTCAATCTGGTATAACACAGAAATGTAGATTGGGCAATATCTCACATTACTCGTCTCTGGTTCTCTTGTTTTTACATACAGTCCCCCCCCCTCCCCCTCTCCTACAGACATTTGACACGACTTGCGACCCCCCGCTTTTTCAGCCTTTTAACTGTAGACCCCAGCGTAACGAATAAAACTCGGTTTTATGGCCAGCACGTGCAGGAAAAACCCCCCAAAAGCAACGGTTTCAACTGAGTCCCCCCAATGTAGTCTTCCCCCTCTCTTGTAATAAGATAAAATTTTGAGGATTCAGACGACCCAGCGCCCTCCCTATCAGAATTCCTTCCATAAAGCCCCCTCACCTAAAGCGCTGAAAAAGAAATTTCGTCAATTTAATTCTTCGTGATACCCATTGAAAAAGTTTCATTTTATTGGCTTCGATTTTGAAACAAATGTTTGTCTTACACAATAAATGCACGAGCAAACACAATATGCGTTTTACTTCAGTTTCATTTATTTCGTCATCAGTGACAGCAAATGGGTTTCCGTTAACGAAGCCCCAATTTATAACACTGCGCTTATGGGAAATAAAGGTTCGACTTACGACGGCTCGCTTTTCGACCGTGGTCCAGGAACCAATTAGGTCGCCTGTATAAGTTATGGCCAATGCAGAAATCCACTGAATGTACACACACCCTGGTAGCTATTTAACATTAAAAAGTCCGGGAAAAAGAGCATGTAACAGAAAACGAAACAGTAACACGGACATCTGCCGGCATACATGCATATATTACATGTGGTACTGTGTGAAAGTGAATCTTTGTATTGCTAACAACTGTATGTCATATACGCTGAGGGTCTGGTCTGTGAGGAAAAAAAAAACCGCAAACAGAGCTGCGTGCTACTGAAAATTTAAAGACGAAAAGAGCGGGAAAAATCAATAGTTTTAGCATACACCGCTACTTACCTATTTAAATAAGAGATAAATTAATACAGAGAAAAGCCACATTACATAATTTAGTGCCATTGAACGTTCAAAGAAAAAAAAACACATTTAACAGATTTGTAATATAAATCATGAACAGGGCAGTTTGTCAACAAACACAAGTTATATAAGACGATTAGGCAGAACAACACATGGGCTGTAATGCTGTTGCAGCAAAACTGCTGCAGCCTACAGAGGTGTCGAAAATGAGGCCCGAGAAAAGTTTGCACATTTCAGTTATGAGAACTAAATGCATCATTATCTTCGTCCACACACACACACACACACACACATCCTACAGGAAGGGGGGAAGATACCAATATTGTAGTACAAGGTTTGGTGCAATCAACTGCGATATGCTACAGAATACAGTATTCCTACGAACGTGAAAAAAAACTCATTATGTACATGCTACCAACGTTCATACCCATGACAATCACATACCCCAATGTCAACATAATCCGGCAGATGTGCAATATACTCACTGTCAGGTTCAACCATTCACACTTACTAAGGCCATCACACAATATGCACATTCGCCGGTATGTAAACACACACACACACACACACACACATACATACGTAGGAGTACTAGGAAAATTGGAAGAGAGACAGAGTGGGAAGTGTCGCTGTAAATAACAATAAAAGACAGTAAACACAGCTTAGGAGGGACATTAGCCAACAAAGGTACAAAGGATAAAGGTAGGGGTAAAGTTCACCCTTTCAATAGACCAAGAAGGCCCAGAGGGGGAGAAAGGTAGGCTGTACTCTTACTTTAACCTCGGTGCTAGATGGGGGGTAGTCAGCGCCACGGCCCGGCCGCTTTATCCCCGGGAATGACCCAGTACCCAATGTAGAGGCGGCTGGGTGGGCCCCAGGGCCGGTCTGGACGGGTACGGAATATCTAGCTCCCCACCGGGATTCGATCCCCGGACCGTCCAGCCTGTAACGTGTCGGTATAACGACTGTGCTATACCAGCCCACAAATACAATGGATGCGAACTACAAAACCTGCTGCTAGCGGGCGCAGGGCCCCATATTCTGGATTTTGTATCTTACACTTAAGAATGACGACAAGCTGACTCTGTTAGTAAATACTTCCTCTTATTCATTAAATTGCTCAAATGTTGAAGACGTACATTAAATACAATCGTGTAGTTATAATATTGCAATAACCTTTAATGGAAGACAGTCTAAGTACGTCTCTTCCTAAAACTAACCAACTAACCAATCAACCAACCAACCTACACCTTATAGTAGAATAATTCTTCAGAACCTGACAGCCGCGCAGCTGTTCGACAAACTCACCACCTTACGCAAAAAAACAAATTTACATAACCCTGCCCGGATAAATCCACTCCAAGTACACCGCACTTCTTTAGGCCACATTTTAACATTATCTTTGTAGTTACGACAACGTCTTCCAAGCTGCGCCTTCCCTCCCGGTTTCTCCGCCAAAACCCACCCAGCTCACCCCCACCGACACGATGACTATGACGATACCTGACGCACACTATGAACTATGAAGCTTTTCATTTCGCAACTTTTTGTCCATTCCCCTATTTCTTCTTCAGCCCTAGATCAAACTGTTCTGCCCAGTTTCATGTTCCGCGATATTTCTGACCTTTTCCCCTTAACGTCAGAGACCAAGTTTTGACGCTCATAAAATAAGTAAACCCAACTGTGATGATTTCAATATACACCTGCATGCGGAAAACGGAAAAGACATTACACTGAAATAAATGTTCGCAGACAGCTCCCGACCTCACCATGCCTTTAATTTCCAAGTTCACTAATTTTCACACTCGTTTCCAATTTTCATACTCGTTACCAATTTTCACCCGTTACCAAATTTTCACCGGTTACCATTTTTCACGCCCGTTACCAATTTCATACGCACTACCAATGTTTCAAAATATTTAAACCTACCACGATGTTGAAGAATGTACACCGATCACCCACGGCGAACACACATACACAGACCTACTACAGGCCTTGGATTTCCCTTTTCTTTCACTTCTCAACCAACCTCATCACTGACATATAACAGAAAGATTCTACGCCTTTGTTTATGGCATTCATGTTTCCTCAAAATAAGCTGACATCAGGCGATGATATATCGCGTGAAATCCCAGTCATCCCGAATTTTCCCGTACCTTCCTAACAGGCTACTCTAATAAAAAAAAATGGCAATAAAGTATCTCCTATTCAAACCAATGATAAAAGGAACAACATTACACAAACATTCACCTCTGTGGGCTTTATTAATATTTCATGTCAAAACATCGTAACTAACAAAATGTCTCCTGTCTAACGAATTCAATGCGGACTCCTGCAACTCAATTAATGGCTGATGCGCTCCCATTTCTATTCCAGCATTGACAAATGCAGGAAACGACCAGTAGTTGTTCTATTACGCTGAAATACCCGACGACGACCTCCAGCAATTCGTCTGCGTACAGACTTAACCTTGAGGGAAGAATGCTCGATATATTCTTGCATTCGACCGTTATCACCGATATACAGCGATAATTCAGTTTACCGTCTCCCCCC
>Ga0123354_10020073_pt1 | contig 10504 bp, 7 predicted proteins | sample TergutLab28metaG_2_FD_97872 | JGI IMG/M metagenome (GOLD analysis project Ga0123354, IMG submission 97872) | Labiotermes labralis P4 segment gut microbial communities from Petit-Saut dam, French Guiana - Lab288 P4 | ecosystem: Host-associated > Arthropoda: Insects > Digestive system > Gut ...
ACAAGTGCATTGCAAAGCACGGGGACTATATTGAAAAATGATATAATTGTAAGGTCTCTGCTGTTGTTGAAATAAATTATAAAAAATTGTGTGCGGATACTTATTGACTAACCTAGTATGAGGGAAAAAATTCTCCGTACGGGGCCTATGCAGATTTCCAGTACTAACATACATCCATAACCTAAAAACAATGAGCTTTTTCTGTACTTCTCTTTTATCTAAAGCAATCTTTCCCGACCAGGGTTTCCGCGGAAAATTAGGGTGTCGCAGAACATCGTTAGGTGTTCCCGCGAGTATCATGGAGAAATAAATAAAAATGTTGAAACACCGTGAAAAATTCGTGATGACCCTTAAAATGTCGCTGGAAGCGCTGTCCGGCAATCAGCAATACTAGAGCAATTTCCATGAACTACCAACTGCTTCTTTGTTTTGTTTTCCTTTTCAAAGGTAGGGGTACCTATGGATATGAAACGTTATTTTATTGGTTCCTCCGTGGAACAAGGTTAGGATAAACCATTATAGCTCAGTCCATTTGTCCCTGACTTCCCACCCCATAAAGCAGGTCCAATACCAAGAAATCCTTGTGGGATTTGTCACAGACAAAATTGCACTAACACATATTTCTCCATGTGCTTTGCTTGTTTGCTGTCAATCATCATTCTGTCCGTGCTAATCTGGTGTATGGACAAACCCCACTTAGTGCCACTATTCTAGTCTCATCCCACCACAAGAGGATAAAAAAAAAAATGAACCAAATCTGAGCAAGAGGTTATTTAAATTGATTCATCTGGCTCAGAACAGTGTCCAGAAGGTGACTTTTTTGAAGAGTGAAATGAATTCTCAAGTTCTGTTCGATGAATTAAGTTCTTTAGTAGTTGAGTCACTATCAACCATTCAAGGAGAAATTTAATACTATTTGTTCCATGTATTGTGACTACAATCACCTACAAACATCATAAAATGCACAAAATTTATATATTTACTTATACAATCCCATTACATGAGTTCTGTTACAAGCGTGAAATGAGAGACCTGCTGATAAAGGCTAGTAATTATTTCCATAATTACTCCTCAGCAGAATATAAGAGTCAGCAGCCTTTATAAATTAAAAAACAAAATACATAAAAAAAATCATTAAAAATTTACTACACTATTTGAAAGCTAATGAATTTACTTTAACTCTTCTAGTATCACATGGCCAGCTTGGATATGACCAATACATCTGCACACTGTGCCTCCAACCAACTTGTTAGCCACCACTCTTTGTGTGTGTCTAATTGCCATCTCACCCAACATAATGCAGCAACAACCACAACAGCAGACAGTATGTATCTTCTACTTGCAACATAGATCAGTACCTTCCTGTTTTGTCAGGCAATCGACTTATAACAGATTTTTATTAGAAGCAACATGGTGCTTGGCATTTGTAGCATACCCTGCCCCTCAAGGCTGACACTAAAAGGGTTGGTAGAACACATATGTTCCAGTGCAAACATATATTAGCACTTCCACATAAATCAAACACAAGAATCATAATGTTTGTGTTCTGGATATGCCTGCAACATTCAGTGATAAAAACTTATAACAGAATGGTAGGGAGTGCCAGTTTGCTATGCAAACACACAGTCATAACCTTGCAATGTTTGGAACTGGCCATACCCTGAAGTGAACACCAATAACTACAGTCAAACTCAGTTACATGTGTTGTTATAAACAAGTACTGTTACAACTGAAAAGTATAACTTCATTGTTAACAGTGAGGAATTAATTGGTACCAGACAGTATGAAGTGTCACACAAATCAATGTCATTTTAACCTGGCTTGACTGTATTTTTATTAATGTCATTACATTATTTATTGCAGTTATATTTTCCCTCAAAATACACCTACCTTAGCAATGTGACTAGGGAAGTTCATGCTCATTAAAGGATGTGTACAGTACCAAAAGTAAAATCTGACTGATTGATTTAGATGTCATTACATGACAATCACATCTAGGGCACAACTTTTAATTACCATCTGTTTGAGTTTTTGTACAGCATTCAAACTCCCTACCAGCTACAGTTTGCAAGAATGGAAAACTATGGATGCTGGAAACTGTTCTGGAAGGCAGCTAGAAGCACCCAGATAATGTAAAATGCAGTGGTCAAGCTTTATTGATGGACTTCCATTTATGTAATTTCATTATTTATCACAAACTGCTTTCATTTCTATGAAACAAACCAACTGAACACAATACAAAAAGTTAAAGGTGTCTCTATGCATGTCATGAGGGCACATAGGGGGGAAGAGAGGCATAGCTCCACTCATTCTTAACCTTGGTATTAGGTGGAAGTTAAGTGGTAGGATTACACATGTAATTAAAACAACTGTTAATGGAGTTAGAATGCAGAAAAGACTATTATGTTGTCCCCATGTTGTCCACAAGGATGGAACAAAGATACCATGAAGGTCACTGTAACTAAAATTTAAAGAAATTGATCAAAGAGGCAATTGAGAACCAGATGCTAAAGGTACGTAATGAAAGACATAAAAAGAAAGCAAAGAGCAGGCAAGAAATTCAAAAGATGATGGGAATGTACAGGAACAAATTTTGAGGTTCTCACAGCTGTAAAGATGAAGACTACATACAGTCTTCTGGGATATGATGCCAGGCCGATTGGTACAAAGTTACTGACATCTGGATGGAATCTGCTGTCTCCAATTTCACAGCTGTCCAAAAAGAATGTAGTACCCTGAAGATGGAGGTTCCAAAATATCACTACCAGTCCACCAATCTGATTATCATCACATTCAAAATGAATGTAATCTTCAAGATTGAACAGTGGGGATTTTTTGTCCATTCACAAGCATACAATCAAAACAATGCCAGGTCACCTGCATCAGTCTGTGTGTGTGTGTGTGTGTATGTGTGAGCGCATGCTTGTATACTGGGTGTCCTAAAAGTCACTTGGCCAAGATAAAGTATAGTTAACTGATTATTGGCACTTGCATTCAGTGCGTTATTTGCAACAGTTGGCACACATGGTACACAATAATCTGAAAAATTTTTGAACCCCCTTTTTGTCACTTCCTGCTCATGGTTTATTGTAAGCGAAGTAGTATTTCCCAGCATCGTGAGTAGAGGCTGCATGAAGGCAACTTTTAGATGCACATTTCTTAATAAAACTGTAGCTGCTTAATTCATTATTTTCATAATGTCTTTTATTGATAAAGTCTTGTGTAACTGTGCTGAACATATTCACAACCCACACAGCATACCTTTATATTTGCTCCAAGCTACTTCTTCATTTACCCCTTTCCATGCTAGCTTTTAGACCATGGGTCTCCAAACTGTCTGCCAAGTTGTATTATGCGGCCCTCAGCCATGTATGTAAACTGTACATATCCTATAAACTTGGAAAATTGTATGTAGTCAAACACAACTGTGTCACATGAGGTGTATTTAATGACTATATAATGGACAACTACATGTTTCGGCCTGTACATGCTTATAGTAAGATCTTAAGTTCCCCTAAGGCAACCTGAAGATGGCCAGTACAAGCCGAAACATGTAGTTGTCCATTATATAGTCATTAAATACACCTCATGTGACACGGTTGTGTTTGACTACATACAATTTTCCAAGTTTCACACACACAACGGGGATGACACACTTCCTATCCTATAAACATTTCACAAAAATTTAGGCAATTTGGCATATCACTTATTGTTATTTTCCCACATGTGACCCATGAACCAGCCCACAATAACAGCCCCTTTGCAACAAAAAGGTTGGAGACCTAATCTTGAGACAAACAAATTTCCTTTTGTCTGAATTCTAACATGTCATTTCAACTGCTGTGAGGTTACACATTATTAGCTTCACCTGCTGAAAAGATAATGTGACACATTTCTTTCATGGATCACTTCAAACACTGAACTGCAACCAGAGAGGTCACTGGTTCTAAGCGATATATACATTAAAGTACAGCATAAAAGAGTTTAACTACAATGAAAGGACATTATTAGATTTTGCTAATAGGCCTGATGATGGCTTACTCAAGCTGAAACATGTAGCCTCTTTTACTTTGTATTGTGAGTTGAGTACAACTACTTGGAAAAAGAAATGTAGTTCCATTATTAGAAGTGAGGACTACAATTAGAAGTCCATGACACCAAGAATTACTTCTCTCTTCCTGGCCAACATTACACAATTGCAATGGTACAAGCATTGCACTGTTTCAACACTAATACTGTTTCAGTGCGCACATAAGCACTACAATATCCCCCCCTCCAAGGTACTGCATGCAACACAAACTGTGGTGCTAGTTTCAAAAATGTCCACAAATCCCATGTTTAATTTTCTGTGCTGAAAGCAACGCCATTTAGGATTAATAATCCACTAACACTGAATTCCACATGAGCATCATCACCCTCTGCTACAACCCAGTGTTAATTGGAATGTAGCCTCAAGAACTGTACAAAATCATCATCATCCTTGTTATCACCTTTATGCAGGGTATTTGCACTTATATATCTGAAATAAACCATGTTTCTAGGGTATATAGTGTAGCAGCAATTCTGTATTTAAAATATCATGTTCCATAGTATTTGTGCAGTCCCCAGTTGGTTGTTTTTTTTAATTCCTTAATTCTGTGCTTTCCTGGTGCATTGCTCAGGTATTGTCCGAGTGATATTGGAATGGTTCCAGTCACTCCCATTATTGCCAATATCACTTTTGCTTTCACAGTGCACATGTGCTAAATTTCTATTACGAAGTCTTTATATTTTAGAATCTTCTCAGCTTCTTTCGTGATCACGTTTTTGTCTCCAGGAATTGTGACATCTATTAACATGCTTGTTCCTTTAATATTAACAGATTATGATGCCCGGATTGTTATTATTATTATTATAATTATTACAAGCACCATCAGTATTGTTGCTTAGCACAAATCCTTCAGATGCATTACAAAACACGTAGTCCTGCAACCACAGAATCTTTTACACTGAATATCACTAGAATAAATAGACTTTATGAACACCGTATTTATACTTGATTTGCAAATAACCCTACAAAAAGCCTGACTTGATATTTGGTTAGCATATCAATTTATGAATATCAGCCACCAACAACTGAACACAAATAAAACTGGAGAATAAAAAGAAATTCATAATTTAACACTGAGTTTAAGAAGTACTTGCCACATTATCCATTCAAAACCCTTCTGAGAGTCTTCATTTACACAAAGATAACCATATAACATTATTTACAAAATGTATATAGTATAATATTAAATTGAAAATTACAGTAATAATTTCTTGTGTAGCAGCCTCAGTGTTTCAATATTCAGAACAAGTGGGACACAAGGAGTGTTTACCACCTGTTCACCAGTAACAGGAATTGTAATACGTCCAATGACTTCAGGTTTGCTTTCATGAAGTGCCTGAAACAAGAAGCAGGAATGTAATTACCACAAGCGAAACTTTATAATGAAGATGTAGCAATAAAATGAAATCTGTTTTACTTAATGACCCAGTTTGTACTGTGCTGCAAACAGGTTCTGTCACAGTCACAAAAAAACCAATCAGTTAATGCTGTACAGACCAAAGTCACCGTTTGTCTTGATATACACATGCAACATAAATGCACTGTTGGCAGAACACGTTAATTTTTTCATGTTAAACCTGAATGTACATAAAGTAACTGCTAGGCTTTAAAAGGTTAAAGTAATATTGTGTCAAAATATACACAGGAAGACCCATGCTATACTGGGATATACCACGTCAGCATGAGGAAATAAAATGGCAGGTAACAAGTCTGGCAAGATGGGCTCCAAAAGGACATCACATACTTTCACTTAGTGAACAGCATTGATGGGAGAGTTGAGAAATGCATACACAGTTTTGACTGGAAACCTCAAAAGACTGAATACAAGATCTAGATGCAAATAGAGAATATAAAGAAATAGAGTGGGACAATGTGAACTCAGAACAGGGCCTAGTGGATATCCTGTGAATATGGTAATGAACCTCCAAATTGCAAGAGGCTTACTGTGGGTTTCCTTAATAGAAATCTCATGTTCTTGGAGCACAGTTATGTGGAAGTATTGCATACTCACAAATGACATGCGAATTTCCCACATAATTTCCTAAGGAATTACAAGGAAACTTATGCACAATACCCTATGAAGTATATTTGCCATATACTGTTTCATTACAATTCAGTGTCTTTGCAACTTATAATATGTCCTTAAAACTGGTACGTCTAGACCTAACACAGCATCTTACCTTAGTCATCTCTTTTGATGGGAACTGGGCAAAATCAGCCTTCACGCTGCCCCCAGGTCTTCGTTTGGCAACTTCCTGTACAACTTCAACCTGCAGTAGAAAATTGGCCTTTATACATTATGCATCACTACATTAAGTTCATTTTACACATTATTTAACGATGCTGTTGGCTCAGATTATAAAGCAGCATATCGCAGGATGATTATCAATAAATAATGCAGATGAAAGGCTAATGAAGTAGTAATGGCCCAACATGACATACTACTGTATCATTTGTTTCCATGGTCTAAGCGAAACCACAGAAACCTGTCTGAATAGCTGGTGTCCCGATCAATATTTCTAAACACCAATAATACCAAACAGAATCATCACCACTTCAGTCACTGCCTAGTACGATACCACATTCCATGAGCTAGATGTTGGCAACTAAAGCATGGCAGTACACCCATTTCCCACTTGGTAAAACTTCCACTTTGTCGAACACATATTTTTGTCTTGCAAGGAGAGTAAGGCGTATCAGCGAACTGACTTGTTATGTGGGCGGCAGTCCAGCTGCTGATAGGACCAACCATACTGGGCAGGTTTTGAGCAAGTCGACAGGCAAAGAGAGGTACCCCTGTCCTTCAGGTGTTGAATGGGGTACTGATAACCTGATGAACCCCCCCCCCCCTCCTCCACCAAAAAGAAATCCACACTGGGAATCCTGAAACTATGTTAGCTGGGTAGAACCAACTTGGAGAGTTTCCAATGCAGCAGCACAGTTGAGGTAGGCACAGCCTAAATTGAGCTGTTCTACCAGATGAGAAGATATAAAACCATTTAATTTGATGTGGACAAAACTCCACTAACAGTGTTCTGATTATGTTAGTTCAGGTCATGTGCTAAGTATGGATCACAGAAGACTGACTTGAAGGTGTAAAATAAAAAGGTAAAATGCTCAGTCACGAAACCAAGAACAAAATGGAGGGACTAAGCACAAGAGAGAATACAAAAAATGAAAATACAAAAGAGTGGACACAGATACATCATAATGCTCATGGGATGACAGAAAAGAATGAAGAAAGCTTTGTTATTAAGGGGGAAAGAGTGGGCAAAGATGTAAGACGAGTAGGACAGAGATTAATGGTGAAAGCTTTGTTCAAAGAGGGAAGGAGTGGACACAGACACAAGTGTTAGGGCTTATAGGGGGACAGAGAAGAATGCAGAACACTCTGTTATAACAAGGGAAGAGTGGACAGAGATACAAGAGGTGTGTGCTTATGAGAGGAGAGAGAATGGACAAGGCTTTGTCAAACGATAAACCACTTCAGTGGACAGTAAATGTCATTTGTGGTCACATTCAATTTTCTTTGTATCTTGTTGCTTTATCTGAATCTTACCTGAAATTCCTCAACTCTCTTCTGTAAATTCTGCAGTTTAGCCATTTCTTGAACAAGATGATTCACTGGTGCCAATCTATCCAACCATGCAGGAGTACCTGGAGCCCGTGAACTAATATCAACGACTTTCGGGTTACACATAACATGAAATATTTCCTGGAAAGATACAAGACACAGCCTCAGTGGTCACACATGCAGTGTGTCTGCAGTTCACAGTCGTCTAGCTGGCTGTCTCCTACTGGATATAAAAATAAGGGAAACTATTTTTGTATGCTGTTTATTACATGGGAGTGAAAGCTGGGCTCTTCCTTGGAAGGAAAAACATAAAGACATGAAATTTGCAGTTTTCATGGCAGTGACAGTTTAACCTCTTAAAGACCTGTGTTCATATACATGAACACACATAGGAAAACACCCCTAGAAATTCATTTTGTGTATTTAGGAAACAATGAAATTAATTGCATTTCAAACATACATTGCATAATATTTTTTTTTCTTTCCCTAAAATGCTGTTTATTTCATAATTTTATCTTTTCCTGCTCAAATAATAAGTTTTTCACACACCATGCACTAATATTTTAGAACATATTGCAGTATGATAATTACTTCTTAGTATTTAGAGAAGAGGTGCCATGTCATCTGGCAGCAGTGTAGCAACATTTCGAAGGAAACTGCTGTCACCATCTTTGGGTGGCAAACCCTCTGAAACAATGGTTTACCTATACCAGACCTACACAATACCATAACCCAGAAGGCAGTAATCTTCACAAACTGAGCTGTTTGAGTAGAATCCTAAGGACTTTCATAGTTTTTGCACTCTTTGCTAAATATTATTACAATAATCACCAAATCAAAGAGAATGGAAAGGACAAAAATTCAGACCAAGGTGACAATGAAACCTACTTGCAGGCTTTATGACAATACTGAAATGAATCATTAAGATAAGGGTCTGAATGTGTAGATTCGATTCAACTGGATAAGGGTAGGGTGTAATGGGGACACAATGTAATGATCCTATGAGTGCCATAAAATGGAGAATAATTTCTTTCCCAACTTACTAACAGCTGATTTATGGTCTGTCATCCTAAAGTGTACTTCTAAGTGTGCAGTGTGAAAGAACTAACATATCCCAATATAGTAGCTACACTGATGATATGTACTAACCTTCTGCAAACTGCAGGCTTTCTTTTCTAAATTGTACAAGGTATTTTCCTCTTGTTTATCCAAATGTTTGTCCAGCATCTTATTCTTAGCAACCTAAAGCAATACACAATAATTAACAACTCTCACACAAGATTCACCAGTTAGAGATATGGCAAGGTCCAATGAAACTGCGGCACAATAACTCAACCGCTTACTTAGTGCAACATCGTTAAATAGAACACTGGATATGAAGGCATATTACCTTCAGAGGCTGCAAACTGTCCAGCTGGGTCTTGTAAAGTTTTGTCTGAAGCTGCAGTTTTTCATTCTGAACATTTCTAAGTGCCATTTTCAAGTCTTTGATCTGCTGGATTAGAAGTGGAGAATCACGAACCACTGCAGGCAAGCTTGGTGTTGAAGGGTACTGCACTGGGCTTTGAGAACTTGCTGGTAAAATAATAACAACATTCTTTGAGCAAAATCTTCAAATTAGTGGGCAAAAACTAGAACTGGGTAGAGATTATAGTCTTCCAGGACAACAATGTATAGCATCACATATAGGTACCAACATTTCAGAGAATCCCACTTCCTGCATCTTCAGGGCAGAAAAGGCAGTACGTCAGCTACCACTAGGAAGCAATATTGGCCGGCACCAGGTCACTCATAGCAGTAAGTCAGCTACCCCAAGGAAGCAACAATGGCCGGCACCGGGTTACTCATAGCAGTAAGTCAGCTATCCCAAGGAAGCAATAATGGCTGGCACCAGGTCACTCATAGAAGTAAGTCAGATACTCCAAGGAAGCAATAATGGCTGTCACCAGGTCACTCATAGCAGTAAGTCAGCTACCCCAAGGAAGCAACAATGGCTGGCACCAGGTTACTCATAGCAGTAGGTCAGCTATCCCAAGGAAGCAATAATGGCTGTCACCAGGTCACTCATAGCAGTAGGTCAGCTATCCCAAGGAAGCAATAATGGCTGTCACCAGGTCACTCATAGCAGTAAGTCAGCTACCCCAAGGAAGCAATACTGGCCGGCACCAGGTCACTCATAGCAGTACGTCAGCTGCCGCAAGGAATCAATAATGGCTATCACCAGGTCACTCATAGCAGTAAGTCAACTATCCCACGGAAGCAATAATGGTCAGCACCAGGTCACTCATAGCAGTAAGTCTGATACTCCAAGGAAGCAATAATGGCCGACACCAGGTCACTCATAGCAGTAAGTCAGCTACCCCAAGGAAGCAATAATGGCTGGCACCAGGTCACTCATAGCAGTAAGTCAGCTACCCCAAGGAAGCAATAATGGCCGGCACCAGGTCACTCACTCATAGCAGTAAGTCAGCTACCCCAAGGAAGCAATAATGGCTGGCACCAGATCACTCATAGCAGTAAGTCAGCTACCCCAAGGAAGCAATATGGCTGGCACCAGGTCACTCATAGCAGTAAGTCAGCTACCCCAAGGAAGCAATATGGCTGGCACCAGGTCACTCATAGCAGTAAGTCAGCTACCTCAAGGAAGCAATGGCTGGCACCAGGTCACTCATATCACTTAATTCTGTACAATGCAGCCTACTAACTGTGTATCCTCTGTACGGAAACTGCTTCATGTCACCGTGTGGTGCCTAGAATTTCAGGAAAAATCTGTGGACCCCTGCAGCAAACCTATCTACCCAGACTGCATGGCATCACATCCCAGAAGGACATTATCTTCA
>Ga0123354_10020074_pt1 | contig 10504 bp, 4 predicted proteins | sample TergutLab28metaG_2_FD_97872 | JGI IMG/M metagenome (GOLD analysis project Ga0123354, IMG submission 97872) | Labiotermes labralis P4 segment gut microbial communities from Petit-Saut dam, French Guiana - Lab288 P4 | ecosystem: Host-associated > Arthropoda: Insects > Digestive system > Gut ...
GAAGACAAAAGGTTCTGCACCGAATGATAGCAAGCATTTCCTGACCTCAATCTGCTCTTAATTTCTTCCGCAATAGAATTTTTATTTGTTAAAGTTGTTCCCAGATATTTAAACTCTTCCACCCTCTCGAAGGTACTATTATCAATCCTCACACTGTGAATTCGTCCTGTATTCTGATCTCGAGACATGAACATGTACTTAGTTTTATCAGCACTTACTTCCAGTCCAATCTCCCTAGTAGCAGCTAGTAAAGCTTCTGCATTTTCCTTTAGAGTGTATATGCTTCCTGCCAGTATATTAACATCGTCGGCATAAGCCAGCAGCTGATGTGTACCATTTCGTTTCAAGCCATCCCTGTTTACTTGAACCCTCTTAATGGCGTAATCTAAAGCATTGGTGATGGAGCGTCTCCTTGTTTCAAACCATTCCTAATAGGGAATTCCTTCCTTACTAGCGACTAAAAAATATCTTTTTTTTTTATTTGCAGGATTAATATTTGTGCATAAAAAATTAAAATCATTGGCGCGTAACAGGAGCTGATGTGACCCATTCAGTTTCAGTCCCTCGTGATTTGCTTGGACGTTTGTAATGGCGTACTTAAAATATCGTTGGTAAGCAACGGCGATAAAGAATGTCCTTGTTTAAGGACATTCTAAATAGGAAATACTCGTATATCAGACAAGTGTCGGCCTTATCAGGAAATTCAACAGTGCACATTTTAGTTAGTCTATTTTCATGTGTATGCCGAACTCGATGAAAATATACAACACCTCCTCTTCTACTGAATTCTCTTTTTTTTTTCAAGAACTTGACGAATAGAGTCTGCGTGATGAGCGGTTGATCCATTAGGTCGCAATCCAAACGATTATCTCCAGCAAATTTGTCTATGTAAGCAGTTAACCTTTACAGAAGAATTCTTGATTTTTTAAATTATCTGATAACATTTATGCGCCTTGATAAGAACGACAGGCGGTATTATAACCCTTCTTAGAGATATGCAGAATGACTCCTTCTACTGCTGATGCATGTATTGTTTATTCAGAATGTATTATTTTATCGCTTTATTGGATATTTTTTGTTGGAATTTGATAATTACACTGTGATTTATGTTTTTCACTTTTTTTTCACTTGTCGTGTTAACTCAAAGACACAAAACTCCTTCACTGATGCTTCAGCTGTGTTTCCCTTACGAACAAATTCATTCAAGTTCAAAAACCCACAGATTGGTTCTTCCGCTTATTTAAAACATTGTGGGTACTTGTACATGCAACCATGTCACAGTTCTCATACTGTGTTAAATTAGTTCTAGGCTTGAAACCATTTTTGAATTCATTTATGCTCTATAATAGTTTCTAATATTTTCTGGCTCTTTATTTCCATCTTATGCATTTGTTCACTTTACCTTTCATGATTTCCCGCTTTTCTTTCCAAATATGTCTTCTAGTACTACGTCTTATGTTACTCACATGTTTTGGGTTAGTTTCATTTGAATATTGTAAATTTTGCAATTTGTCTTCCTGTCTTTGGTCTACAAATTTTTAACATTTTAATTCTTCTCGCGTTCATAGTGACCAGACTTCATAGCTGAGAGTTTGCTGCTTCTAATATTTTCAAATATTTGCGTCCCTTCTATGACCTAAATTTTGCCACTCTGCAAACCTCTTTGAGATCTTTACCTGGTACCGGTTTCTCACTTCCACAAGTTTAGTTTCTTTAGAATTAGTCTGTCCATATCAAACTGCTGTATCTCTTCTTCGCTCATTGACCGAGTCTCCATAACTTCTGGAACCACTATCTAGCGTTCATTATCACAGTCAGCTCATTTGAAAGGTCGGCCTTGAAGCACGCCTCAGTGCAATCTTCTAAATACCAAGATGTGATTAATGTGGCTGTTATTGCTTCCATCAGGAGAGGCCTAAGTGTGTTGTGAATATTTCGGTTCTGTTGACATATTCTTCGATGTGGCCAATTTGACTAACCTTGCACTTGTGTATGAGCCTTTGTTCCCCAGTCTCGTCTTGAAAATGTCTTCGTTCATCGTTTTTGCATTGAAATCCCTTAGCAAAATATGCGCGTGGTTCTTAAGGAACTGTTAGAATACCTTCTGTAATTCCTCGTAGAAGGTGCCCTTTGAATCAGCGTTTTTTACCTAATTTGTGCATGCGCATTCAGAACGATAATACCGCACCATCGACTTCTCAGCCTTATATATGACATATCACTACAAAACGCTTCTACTTAACTGCTGTTATGATTTTCCCATTTTCAAAACTTCTGTCCCTGTGCCATTATTATTATCCCATTTTCCAAAAGTAAAGTATTGTAACCGAGACCAACAGCGCCTAGTAGTATGATGACCCGCAAAGCCCGTGACGTCAAGGCCGCTAGAATCTACCCGTAAGAGAAAAGGACGGAATATTGTAGGGGTATCCAGCGATGCCTGGAGCAGTGTAGAATCTTCGAGAGATGCGATAAATGCTTTATAAGACCGACTATCGTTAAGAATTGGACAGTCTGCTTCTTACAAGCGAGACAGTGAGTTGCGTATAGCGATATCGTGTGCGGACTACAGAGTGAAGAGATACACGTATCGTATCTGCGGAACAATACAGGTCTTTGCGTAGTGGTGATTCGAATCCGTGAATTACTGTGCTCAAGACCGGCGTCAGGGCTCTGAGCCCATAGTACTGAATGTATGAATACAGAATTATCTGTTGAGAGTGATTCTTAAAATTCTGGTGAAATGTTCTGTGTTCATTGTTGTTTTAATTGTTTTAATCTGTAGTGTCAATAAACACTTATTTGTTAAACCCAAAGCCTATTCGTTACATTATAATCCTTCGCTATTCCAGTGCCTTCCTTGTCCTAAGTCCCGCTAAGTCTGATGTATATTGTGCCAATTATCTTGGAAGTGTTTTCATTGACCGTGTCGTATAGAGGCTCGTCACATTCCAAATTCCAAATCCCTGTGTAACAGTTCATGACAGTTCATGACATGTTGATTCTTACGGCGAGGAGTCGTTAGCCTTACGTCCAACCCCCAAGCTGAAGGATCTCTCCTCACTGGCTGTCCGCGAATGCTTTTGGATGTATTTGTGGCTACAATATACATTTCGGTAGAACGTATCCTCAATTAACAACCTGGGGACTCGCCATGCTGGTGGCAAGAACGTACCTAGCACGGTAGCCAATGTTTTTTGTTCAGGTGGTACATTTTCGTTCATTTCGGACAAAATGTGCTGTCATGTGTAAAATAAACGAGCATGATAAGGTGTCACTGCTAAAACATGTTCTGTGTAGCTTGATGAATATGTCACTTTTTATATGAAAATGTAATTATTAAGAAAAATTAGGAAGCTCCTTACAGTTGATCGAAAATAACTTCTGTAGTACAATTCCGATCATTTGGTGGTGCAGTTCTGATCAATGGCATCATCTACCACAAATGCATTGCCTCATGCCTTTCGCGCCAGTGCACATTTCGTGGTACCAAACATTACACTTTTGGCAACACACCCCGTCACCTGTTTTCAAGATGTGGCCATGTAAGTTTAAGAAGGAAAATGACACCCGTCATCTTTTCGGACAATTTTTTGTAACAATGAATCGCTCTGCTGCTGTTGTAACTGTGAGATTACTTTGACTAATAGTTATTAGTTTGACCATTGTTGGAATAAGACATTCTTTATTTCGGTTATCTTCCAGATTTTGATCCCAGGTAAGCTGACAAACTACAATTTTTTGTTTATTAAAAACATGTTTATTAAAAATTAGAATCTATGACTAAAGGTTAATTAAACGTCGTATTCGTGCCCATTTGTTTTTGAGTATAGTACAATATTCCAAATTATGAGATAATAATAAAATCCTGCAAATGTTGTAAGTTTTATTTATTACTCTCAATAGATATTGTGTCCTTAACCTTCCTAAAAATACTAGAAACTTCACAATGCTGGGTTTGGCTTGGACGAATGCAGTCGAATTATCTACTCCCCGTCGGCCTGTACAACCGCAAGGCTGTATTAAACTATGCATTTTGTAACTCGGTTCGAATTTTTAGTATCGAGATGAATTTTGTAAAACATTTTTCTTCCGATCGAAATTGTTCGTACTGTATCTTTGCTTGCTAGTTTTATAATTTGAATATGATACAACGAAATGGATGTTAATTGTAAAAGAGTACACCATACTTATGTGTTCACGAGGCTGGGTATGAAGAAAATGTCCTTGGATGTAATTGGAAGAAATCTTGGCGTATCGTAAATGTTGATACTTCGCTCAGCTTTGCGTTTTTCATCTCCTCGTTTTGCATTCGGAAGTCCCTGCGGGATGTTAACGGCGTCTGAACCGTCGATACCTGCTTAGGAGCGCAGCCTCTTCCTTGCCCCATCTGCTGCCGTCGCGGGTTTTTGTAAGATTTCTAGAGAGTCAACTGTCGACTCCAACCAACGATATTTCCACCCGTCTGCTTGGTAGAGTTCGAGCAGCCACCTTTACTTTTATCCCTTTGACATGCATATTTTTTATGAAAAAATGTCCTCTGTTCGTAAAAATGTAAGGGAAAGAAAATCATGGTCTTTCTGTTTATTGGTTTTGGGACGTAGGAAGAATCTGAAAATGGTTTTGATGTTTTATTGATGTTGTGTAAGAAAAGAAAGAAAGAGGCTGAAGGAGTGTTTGTCTAGTAAAGAATATTGAAAGATTTTTCGTGCCGAACCCAGTCATGTTTCATTGTGTGATGGTTTTGGGTCAGGATAAAGTTGTGTGAGATTCTAACTCTGTGAGCTTTAGGAAACCCCAACCTAAATCGGAATCCATTTCCCTCAGACAGTAACAAGAGAATCTAGTTTCGGGTTTCTCACTTTTCTTTTTGTTATTCTAGGCGGCACCCTGACAGCATTGCAACACCGCATTCGGTGTCTGTGTTGGTTTCACCCCTCGAGCAACATGGAAAGTTGGTCCCAGACAATGAACAGTTCTGGAAATGGCAAAGTTTCAGACTGAAGTGTTTGAAGTGAAAAGGTGTAAGAAGAATGAATATTTGATATCTGACAACGTATAACCGAAGAGATTACCGAAATTGTTTATTGTTTACGAATTTTGTTTGCAGTGTGACATATATATATATGCAAGGACTTGTTACGCTCACGTCATGTGTTCTATTTTAAGATGCTGCATCGCCGTTGTGTTTGGTTATATGGAAATGAACACAGTCAGTCAAATCTACAATATATTTTTATGAATCGCGGCTACACGTTTCGACTACCTCAACGTAGCCCTCATCAAACTGTAGAGAATCGCAGAAAAGGAAGTTATATATGTAAACGTTTTGAGCGATATCTTGTGTTCTGTACGCTTAGGCACAATATAGTTTTGGTCAGCATTTAGTGTAATGTTTAGCGTTATCGTAACGTAAGTACAATTTATGTTCTTTGTAAATATAGCAGATGAGCAGTGTAAGCTAAAAAGGGATGTCTTTCACATACAGTAAGGAACTGTTCGCGTTGGAAACGTGTGATTAGAAATTCGAAAACGCTCTTGGCTAATTTGGTGGAAGCTGCCATCCCCGTTTGGCATTAATTCATTAAGTAAGATGAAAGATATAACGAATTGTGTTCATCGTTGCCCCTTTTTTTCGTTTCGCGCTGCAACAACCCGCCATAATAAACATTATTCTTTGTGTATTTTGTGTTGTGAGCCATAGCAGTGCTGGGACGAAGCATGCTGGCTGCAGTGGTAGCGCTTCTGATTTCTATTCGACATGTGCGTGACTTGATGTTGGCTAATACACCGAATAACTGAATGTTTCACATTACATACAATACGTTCGCTTTATATACAGGATTCATGGTGATATCTTCTGTTCTTGCAGCTGTGATGTAGGAGCAGAACTTCTGCCTGCGTCCGGAAATGATGCGTGACAGATGATTTTGCAAAAATGTATCTCTTCGCTGAAGTGATGTCTTTTCTAATTTGTACTTAATAACATTACACCTTATTTTAATACGTGTACCGTGCATCTTTTATTATTTTTATTATAACCAACCAGTGCACAATATCATAAAGTACGTATGTACGTATGTTTATCACAACGACGTATAATCTGTACTCCCACATGTTTCAAAATTTTCAAATCATCATCAGAGAGTTTACATGTGCGCCTCGCTAAATTACTCAAGCTTTCCAAATAGCAGCTGTTGAAAATACAATTTCATAAAGCTAAGATTTTTCACATCAATTTACATAAGTTCTTGGGTTATGGCTGATGAAATTATAATTTTATAAAATTATTAAAATGTTAAATTATTTTGTCGTTTTACAATACAATAAAATCTGTCGACGTTACAATTGCTCGTTCAATCATTATGTGTCTGTGGCTGCATATACGTGCAATCTGCAATAGATATGGACGTTATTATGTGCACGTATAAATATTATATTGTGGATATGTTGAACATACTTAATGATGGACTTACCAATTTGTTGATGTTGCTATTGCGCTGCTCTGGCGTATACTGAGTCATTGCGGGTGTCGGGTTGTGTGACGTGTTTTTTTTTCGGCTAGTGCATATAGTACGTTGGGTTCATTGGTCTTCTGCTCATCGATCAATGAGTTCTTTTGTAGAATTTGCATGTAGAATGATTCCCAACAGTTCATTCTTCCTTTGTGTCATGTTTTTAATAATTGCATGGTATGTCCCGGATTTCCATATTCTTATCTACTATTGAGAATGTGTAATGCGTACGCCGAGATAGGGTTGCTTGTTTTGATATATGTTCACGGTGTCTTATTTCTGTTGATTTCCAGTCTGGCCAATATATGATTTGTTTCATGTTTTGTGTTGTAATTTGTGTGTTCCACTAGACCTTATTTTGTTTTGTCGTGCTCTGTCGCATAATTGTTTGTATATAATGTTACACTTTCGAAAAGTCGGTACTTTTGAGCAAGTTGGTGACTTTGTGTATGAGTGGACTGTGATACGAAACGTCGAAAGATTTTATTTCATTTTAAAACGACAAATACTCTAACATTTTAATAATTTTATAAAATTGCAATTTCAACAGCCATAACCTAAGAACTCATGTAACCTGATGTGAGAGATCTTAGTTATATGAAACTTTATTTTCAACAGCTGTAATTTGGAAAACTTGTGTAACTTAGCGAGGCGCAGATGTAAACTCCCTGATGATGACATGAAAATTTCGAAACATGTAGGAATATAGATTTACGTTATTCTGATGTGCACTTTAATGTTATTAATTGTGCATTGGTTATAATAAAAAATAAATAATCACCTGTGTGTCATTTTGCTTGAGGTTGCGTTTTGTGGCGAAAACAAATGAAACTCTTCAGTAAGATTTTATACTTTGCGACGGAGAAAGATCATGAAAACAATGACGCAGTGTATATCGTAAGTCTGAGTATATAAAGATGTCGTACGGCCATGTGATAACGAAGGGTAACTCCATTGTGTATCCGTTAATGTTCTGAGTATCCTCAATCAGAATTGGCAGTGTCTGAAGTATTGTAATAAAGGAAGCCCCATTCAATTTCGTTCAAAAAATTTGCTCTTTGTTTCTTTATATATTTTATCCATTTTTCTCATAACCACTTCTTTTTCAGCGATACTTTTTTCAGTCCTCTAGAGGGTAATCGTCAGTTTGCTTCTTTTTCCGTCTTTGTGCCTCAATTATTTAAATACCTCGTTCCGTGTCATCATTCGAGGATAAAGTGTGATTTTGCTTGTGATGATTATCCTCCTCCATTTCTCCGTCACACCCCTGTTATAGTATTTCTCTATCCCAAAAAATTAATTTCCTACGTGGAGCAAAACTTATTCAAAACCATGCTACACTGTGCGAAGTTAGAGCAAGCTAAATGACGTTAGCCGGGATGACCCCAGGAGGTGAGGACACAAACGCAACTGTCTCTTTATCTTTATTTGTGTGTGTTGTCACCACGGGAGAGAGTGATGGAATGACATGCAAATAGGAATTATCTCCTCCTGCTCTGGGCCTACAGGGATCCCCACAACTATGAGGACGACAGAAGAGAGGTTCCCTGAGAAACATTCATTTCACTGTCCCACGTACATGGCACAGCGAAATGAAGGGATATGTGACTTGAACATAGTAGCGCTTCTTCGTGTTGTAGGCCCACAAATAGGTGTTCTTTCAAAAGGTTAGTGATATTTAGCCATTCTTAGAACTGTATCCTTACTTCATTTTACACAAAGTCAGAATTGTGCCTGGAGTGACGTACAAACATATTTTTGCTTTTCAGAGCAACCCTTTTATTTTATTTTATTTTATTTAGTGATGCCAAATAATACGAGAAAATAAGGGTGCTTAGTTTCATATATAAAGGATTATTATTATTCTACTTGCTTAAGAACCAGTAGTATATGTACCAGCGTTGATATCAATCGTTATTCATATATTCGTGCGATATTATATTAGGTTATGGAGTCGTGAAAGGGACGAAGTTTGCTGAATCTCTGTTGGTCTCACTTTCTTGCTACGAGGCTAAAGTAGAAAGACATTAGAAAGATTATACCAAGCATTACAGCCTGACGGAGATATATTGTGGTTTCTTTTTGGTTTCTCTGTCGTAATAGTACTTCTTACCATATCTTCTCACGTTCATTTTGTATAATTGTGCTCCGGCCTGTTGCCAGTTATGCGTTCCTTTCTTTCGAATTCTGCTGATATATAATTTTAATTTTCCTGGCCTCTATATACTGGTGCAATCAGCTCATTCCAATTAACTTTACTCTCATTTCGTTCAAAATATTTTCTTACCTCTTTCGAGTTGTGTTCCCAGCTCATTTGTCTCTAACGTCTGCAGTCGGTGTGACGTCATTAAGGGGCCTGCATACGTTGGTATGTCTCTGGATGGTAAACAGGCAAATATTACACAATGATTGAAACTTGTGCTTTTTGCACCTTGCATTGTAATATAACCATATTGTATAAACCAACAAAATGCTCTTCATTTAAATTATACAAAGGTGGATTTTGTTGGTTTGTATTGTGTGATTGAAACCCACTTTGAATCTCAAAGTAAGGCCTGAGTGAAAGCACGGGAATACGCATGCCAAGTTCCTGTGTTGTATTTCAGATATCGGTCATTTCGGGACGAGTATCGCAGGAGGTATTGTTGTACATTTTACTTGTTCAACGTTTTTACGAATACTTCGGCTGCGTAATGGAAAAGAAATGCCGCTATGATTGTTAACGGGGATTTTGACATTATGTGGTCGAAAACGCTCGCGTTTATTTGGAGAAAATATACCAGTATTTTCCAGTATAATCAGAACATCTTAGGGGACGAGTCATTTTCGAAATTAAAATCTCCCTGTAACAAAGCACACATGCAACCAGTTTCCGGCCAGTAGTAGTTGTGAATGATTGCAGAATGATGCGGCATCAAACTGACTGTTTAAGCTACATGTTCCAACATTTGTCTTTGGTAGTGCAACTGACTACATCGATTCGTTGTTTTGTTTCTAACTCTGGTCATGAACTGATTTTTGTAACCCCATGTATCCCAGTATTAACATTCGTTGTCACCGTAACGTTACGTTTACACCCCTAGTCTTGAATAGGTTGTCATAACAGAGAATATGGGCTGACGCATTGGTCAGCAGAGACTATGAACAACATGGCTTACTGATTGGATGTGTTAACTGCCCGTCAGAATGGAATGCTTGGACCTCTTTGTTGCTGAGAAGTTCTGTGCTCAGTTTTAACAAAGGTTGTTACGGAAGCAGAGCATGTTATTAGTATAATTAAAATGTTTTTAATATGCAGATATACAGTGAGTCTTTCTCTGCTTTTTACTGTTAGGCTTAACGATGCTGTCACTGTGTCAGGCGAGGCCTGTGTAGCGTAGTTTGATCGGTGAGTGAAAAATTGGGAAGGATTTGGACAATGTAATGTTTCAATCAAGACAATATCCAAGAACTATCTGGTGAGACGGAGGTAAGCCACTAGCATCCGCAGTCTTGTCCGAGATTCAATTTGGGCACGTTCTGGGTGCAAGTCTGGAGCGTTACCGCTACACCAAACCGCTTTTCATGTGTTTTTGTGAAATCTGAAAATGTAATTAAGTTGTAAAGTTTATTTGGACGTCAGCATTTCTTGTATAGTAACATCCGTGAGAAATTTGTGCACTGTTTGTGGAATGGATCCTGCAACCCTAAATATGTAAGCTTTTCTCTAAATATACCAAGGTTATGCTTATTATAGACTTCTTATTACCTGATTCTTCTACTGGAGAAACTTACTTCAATACAGGGTCAATAATAATGATAATAATAATAATAATAATAAACTGGTATGAACATGTGCCAAAATCAGTAGAAACAAGTCAAGGAGGCAAGGTAACCATATTGTGGGATCAACAAGTACAAACTGACAGAACTATCCCCAACAACAAACCAGACATTATAATCCGTGATAATGAAAAGGGAACATGTATGTTAATAGTCGTTGCAATCTC
>Ga0123354_10020075_pt1 | contig 10504 bp, 6 predicted proteins | sample TergutLab28metaG_2_FD_97872 | JGI IMG/M metagenome (GOLD analysis project Ga0123354, IMG submission 97872) | Labiotermes labralis P4 segment gut microbial communities from Petit-Saut dam, French Guiana - Lab288 P4 | ecosystem: Host-associated > Arthropoda: Insects > Digestive system > Gut ...
AGGAGCTATATATATATATATATATATATATATATATATATATATATAGCAAAATACATTAAGAGCCATGTCTATCCTAAAAGGCGAAATGCGAAATTTTTTATTTGTGACCTGAACTAATATAGGATATTTCGAGGTCGTGTCACGCGTCAGGCAGTTAGTAATAGGTTTCTCACCACGCAGGCGCGAAATCAATTCTAGGCCATTCAGTTTACGTGGGGCTTGTGGTGGACACAGTGCCACTGGGACAGGTTTGTCTTCAAGACCTCCTGTTTTCCCCTTTCCGTTTCGACCCACAAATGAACCATTCTCATTCACTTCTCTCTTAGTGACATTAAACAAGCTTAACAGTTGAGAGCTTCGTTAAATAATACACTTACTTACTTAGTTACGTACTTACTTACTTTCCCCATGCAGCAGAGTCCTTTTTGAGAAGCTAACTGGTTCTCAGCTAGTCAAGAAATTCCCCCATTTTATGGAACCCGAAGGTTCATTACAGCATTTACAAGTGCCCGCCATCTGTCCACATCCTGAGCCAGATCAATCGCTCATGCCTCCACATCCCACTTCCTGAAGATAGGTCTTAATATTGTCCTCCCATCTACGTCTGGGTTTTCCAAGTGATCTCTTTCCCTCAGGTTTCTCCACCAAATCCCTGTATATACCTCTCCTCTCCCTCATACATGCTACATGCCACGTTCATCTCATTCCTCTTGGTTTGATCACCCGAATAATATTTGGTGAGGAGTAAACCTCCTCATTATGTAGTTTTCTCCACTCCCATGTTACCTCGTCCCTAATAGGCCCAAATATTCTCCTCAGCACCCTATTCTCAAACACTCTCAGCTTACGTTCCTCCCTCAATGTGAGCGACCAAGTTTCACACCAATACAAAGCAACATACAAAATTATAATTCTATGTGTCTTAATGTTTATATTTTTGGATAAGTGGATCCTTGTCACTACTACATGGTACGTCCTCAGGTTGCGGATGGAGGAACGGCCTCCAGTGTGGCGAGTAGCTGCGAATACATTGAATAAGCAGTCGCGGACAACTGACAAGAGATGGTCCTCCAGGTTGGGTTTTTGGACGAGGTGCTAACAACTCCTCACCTTAAAAACTGGCCTGTTTACGAATTAGATACATGTGCATCTGGCTTGGACTGATCCTTTGGTACGACCTAGACAATGGAAAAGAGACATGAGATTTGGTACTTAGAATGTTAGGAACCCGTAGAGGTTAAGTTCACTTACAGCAGCAACCATGGATTTAGCAAGATATAAATTAAAATTTGTGTTTATACACAGGTTGTTACCTGGAACAAAGGGGCGCAGTAAGACCAGGGGATTATATTTATTTTCTAAATAATACGCTTAAAATAATACTACAGGTCACAAAAATCGACGCGAAGGTTATTGAAATTTTTATGATATGGAAAAATATGTTTTATGTGTTGCATGTATGGTTGCTATTTGTTCATAGTAATAACTCTTTGAAGGCTATCTCTGTTAGGAAATTTAATAACTGTTATTTACGATAAATATCTGAAGTGTGAGAACTTGATACATGTCGAAATAATGTTTAAATATAATTTTATAAATAGTCTAGATTTCATAGTGATTTAACTACAGTATGTGCTTGGCAATCGGGAAGATAAATGTTCTTTTTTTGTGTTTAAATGAGACGTCTGGGGAATAGATACACATATTCAATTTTTATAGCATAAAGTGGACAATTTTCATCTTAAAAGAAGCGTGATTGGTGTGTAAACTGCAAACATTTTAGGTACAATCTTAAAGAAGAGGGTTGAAGGTCTTCTTCGAAGTACTTTTGACATTTCTTTTAGTATATACACTAGGCTGGCAACAGAAATAGGATATTATATTAATTGACCTGTGAACCTGTCTGAACATAATTACTGTTAAGTGTCGTGTAGAAACTAGAAGGCTTTCCTACCCTCAATTCCTGAACGAAGTAATCATTCCTTTTTCCGAAATAACAAAAAATACCCATTCAGAAAAACTGTCCTCATTAAAATATTTCCTTTAAAAATGCTGCAGTGTATTGGAGTGGAGGGCTTTACATCCTCTTGTAACTGCTAGTTAGGCACCAAGGACATATTACGAAGAGAGTCAAGTCCGACCTTCCTAGTGCAGCTGCCCACCTGTGCTGACTAAATACCAAGACCAGGATAAAGAGGAAAAAAAAACTGTTTTATGGTGAACCAAGAAATAAAATTGGATGAGATGTGAAACAACAGTGAATAAAAATCTCATTGCAGAAAGTGGGTGCAATAAACATTATTTGGTTGCAGAAAACGAATGTACAAGTCGTGCAATTAGAAGTTTTCTCATGACAGAAAAGATAATAGAGAAGATAGAAAACTATAGGCAGGTCTATAATGTAAGCCGCGGTAATGTGGCAAGAAAAATAGAGCCTATGTCGAATATAGGGACATATCTGGGGTTGGGAAACAGCTTTTCACTTGACTTCACTTATCTGCTACAAGACATTTCAACCATCCTTGTCGAGTGGGTAGAACTAAGACCTCGTCTTCGGGACTTCCCAGATTCAAATCCCAGATCGGATACTGGCAATCATGATAGAAGTTTTCTGCGTTTTTGCTCAGGAGTGCCAGACAAAGAACGGTGTAATGCCTCAAATTTCCTTCTATATTTTTTCAAATAAATACCAATGAAGTAATTCCTTTTAAGGAAATAAACTTTTAATGCTATAGCAGGCGGCAGAAAGAGTAGCCAGTGTACATTAACAATTTGAAATAATTTAGCTGCCCATAACAACAAATCCAGAATTGTATTTATGCTTATATGCAGTCTCATCCTGTCTACATACATTTATGTGCAACACAACACTCCTCTATATTTTTCAATTGCACCTTTCCTTCTTCCTCACACAACTCCGATACGAGTGATGATGCAGCTGTTACAGTAAGTTAGATCTTCACCCTTCGTGTTCCACATACAGGCCGATAGTTCTTGGGTAGAAGAGGGGGATGTAGCTTCTCAAAAATGGCTCATATTTATGAGGTTCATTAAATTATTCAATTAGGCCCTACCTAGCACCGCTATTTTTATGCTAATTTCTCATGGCCTACCCCTAACTAACTAAAAAACTAACTGACTGGTTGACTGACTAACCAACGAAAGAACGAAAGCACGAACAAACCAACCTACCAACCAGCCAGCCAGCCAACCGGCCAAACAACCAGCCAACCAACTTATTGCCTGATTGACTGACAAAAACAAATAAACAAACTAACTAAGTAACTAACGAACTAACTAACTAATTAACTAACGAAAGAAAGGAAGAACTGACTAACCAACCAAACAACTAACCATCCAACCAACCAAACAACTAACAAATAAACAAACAAACAAACTAAACAACTAACTAACTGACTAACTAACTAACTAACTAAAGAAAGAACGGAAGAACTGACTAACCAACCACACAACTAACCATCCAACCAACCAAACAACTAACAAATAAACAAACAAACTAACTAAACAACAAACAAACAAACAAACTAACTAACTGACTAACTAACTAACCAACCAACCAACCAACCAACTAACTAACTCCACGGAGCAATATCCGGCTCGAGAAACGTATAGTCAGTCAAGATATTTTACGCATTTTATGAAACTCGAAAGTCTATTGCCGTGTACAAATGCCTATCACTGATCTCTATCCTGAGCCAGACGAATGCAGTCCTCACCTTCCCATCCTATTGGTTTAAAATATGCTATAATATTAGTCATATGCTCCTAGGTTTTTCAAGTGGGTTTTTTCTTGGGTTATTCCCACCAAAATTCTGCACGCATTTCCCTTCTCCCCTGTACACGCCGCATTCTCTGCTCTTCGTATTCTTCTTGATTTGATCACTTCATGGTGTTTGGTGAGGAATGTAAATCACGAAGCTCCTCATCAAGTACTTTTCATCCGCCACTTGTTACTTCCTCCCATTCAGTTTCAAATGACTTCCTCGGTGCCCTGTTGCGGGTTATCGGGTTTTCGAAGCGGTGCGGCTGAAGTTTCTTCCGTGACACGACGTTGCGTCAATCGGTAAGGCAGACAAAGCAGTGGCCTCACGATAAGGCCACTGCTTTGTCTCGAAACGTCGAAAACTGATTTTAATCCTTCCTCGGCTGCCACAATCTTAGGTTTCCAAGAAAATAAAATAGTGTTTGTTATCTATGACAATTACAGAACTAACTAATATGACACCCGTGGGTTCATATGTAAATAAATGAAGAAAACATAAATAGGAAAAGTGCGCATTTCTTAAAAAGTGTGGGCGATAGATATAAATTATGGTTATCTGGTAATCTGGTGTTGTATGTTACCTGTGTTTATCCAGGAAACAAAACCCTTGTTGAAGAGAGGAAATGGTGGAAAGGCAAAGGCAAATCCCAACCTATATTCGATGACTCAAGCAAAACTACACTTAACACACAGCATGCTTTGGGTAAACCTCCACTTGCCGTATGCTTGTCCGTTAGAAATGATTTAGATTTTGAACGCTGCGGCCTTCTGGAATTTTACGCAGCCTCTAGTGGTAATTCCTTAACGATATTTCGGGACGACCTAATCGGTCCTATCCTCAAGGCTAAAGAAGTCTTCTTAGACACGTAGACCTTTACAGACGGGAAGAATTATTGTAGGAATTCTTGACCCTTGAAGATGGAATCGATAGGGTGGTCCGAAACGTCGGTACGGAATTCGCACTCGACGCTGCGTAAAATCGCAGAAGAGGGAATATCTCATTTACATGGCGGAGGAAGCCTGAATTCATGCTTTTAGAAATTAATAAAATTGACGCTGAGGAACTTCCGTTAAACACTGCAGATGTAACTTAATCTGAATTCATGAGATTAGTTGCTACTGATTATTTACTTACACATAGGGCCTACACTACACATAGGTTTGCATAAATGTTATGTACCATATATTTCACGTTAATTTACATGTATTATATGTGTATATTCTCACCAATTTGTATAGATATTGTATAATATCTTATTCTGTTTTAGCCTGATTAACGTAGTCACTCTGCGAGCCCTTCCGCCAGATCATACTCTTCGTCATCGTCGTCCAGCAGTACCTAGGGTACCACCTGCTTTAACCCTTCAAATGTCGAGTTAAATCCCATCTTCCATCTGTTGGCATTATTAGGAGCTCACCATATTCTCCACGTTAGCAGGATAAGGGTTAAAATTAAAAATTCTGCAGTTTGCCCGCATACTGGATCTATGAATTTTGTACTATTTTCGCAATTAATGTGAGTTACAATTTCAACTCTTAAGAGTATCAAACATTTGGTCTTTGTGATGGTACCGGACTGTGTTATGAGACAGAAAATGATGCTGCATATAAAGTTTAGTTGAATGAGAAGTTTAAAGTTTGTGGAAGCCAAGCTTTACTGCCGTTCGAGTGACTAAGCTCTCGCACTATCTTGTACACGCCAAATAAGTTGCGAAATATTTTATTTTACAAAGCCCGAACTGAGAGATACATATTTTATGTAAATTAAATATATAATTTTAAATAATCTCTAATTTGTTTTGTCCTTCCAAATATATGCTTGAACGCTTACGTAGTACCTTCGAAATATTCCCAGAATTACTTTATTTCTGAGAAATACAAAGAGTACTATCATTTGAGGTACATTCCCTTCAAAACAGTCCCCTTGTGCAACTAGACACTTCTGCCAGCGACTATAAAAGTGTTGAAAACATTCCTGGAAGCCATTTTATGAGAGTCTTTTCAGCTCTTCCGTTGCATTCTTAATGACGTCACTAGCACTACGAAAATCGCTGTTCCCTAAACGCTGATTTCGGTCAAGAGAATAGGTAAAAATAAGCTGGAGGCAAGTAATGAGAGTATGGGGGACACTCCGGTGTGGTAGCGTTGTACTTTACTAGAAATCTTTGACCCTAATCGACCGGTGTGCTGGAGCATGGTCATGAAGGAGAAACATACTGCTGGTTCTGCATTTTTCGGGGCGTTTCCTTCTGGCCGCATTCCTAAGGCGACGAAGGATGTCAATGCGCATTTCTTTATTTACGACAGAAATTCCTGTAAATTATGCCAGCGAATTCCGGGAGATTTTTGAAACTACTACGTATAATTGGGAAAGAAGAATACAATGCGTTCTTTCTCTAGAGATGACGCCCGAAATCGAATATGACTGCTCATGCCAGACTCCTTACTTAACAAGATCTGGTCATGAGCGCCGGGAAAGTGGTGGGTCTCGATACCAAGACGAACGGACTGCCAGTTGCGGAGTACGCCGGACTTGGGTAGTTTAATTTATAAAGGGCCCTGAACCTTTCCCTTGCCCGGTTGATTTTGTCAGTACAGAGTTTATTACAACAGAGAGTGAAGACGGACGATGTTCTTTGGTATTTATCTACACCCCTTTCAAAATAAAGACCTGCGGATGTGGCTCAACGTGTAACTTGGAGGTAAATGCTGCTTAGAAATTATGGAAGAACTGCTTCCCTCTCCGTTACATAATAACTCATATGTATCGTAAAACATAAATCGTTGAAACAGGAGGTTAGGCAACCTTATACCTGAGAACTACCGTAGAATTTGTTGTTCTTTATGGTGGTACATACATCACCTCTGTTGTAACTTAACGTATATACTTCCACTGGTTTCAAAATATCCGTAAGACCCTTGTTTCACAGGGGGGGAGTACAGGCAGTACTGCCGGCAATTCACCACCGCCACGCCCCAAATACAACATTGCGTACCCTTCGTTCTACACCTTGCTTGAATGCAGAATGATAAGCAGCCTATGAACAGCCGGTAACCTGGCATGATTCTCACACTCTGCAGCCAGTCTGGGAAGTTACACAATTCCTTCTCGGCAGTGAATTAACCTGACATTATTTATAGTCTACTGATTTACGTGGGTGTTCGTCTGGTTACCTCTGGTAATAAAATGGGCGTCTGAAGCAAAAACATCACTTGGGTTTCGAGACTTCTGAGATGTAACGTTGTGTCATTAGGCGAATAGGTCCCAAAGGTTTCGAAGGATCTCCGTGGTTTCATCTTCATTGTCAAGCAAACCGATAAAAATTGGACTGTTTGACTCTGTTGGTGACATGATGACAGAATTTAGCCATGAAATAAAGTGAAATGCCAACTTGATGCAAGTAGGTAATTTTATTGATGTATTCTTACCTCGACATGTTTTGGGTACATACGCCCATCATCAGGAGCAATGTATGTTGAGTTACAGCATATGGTTTTCTGCACCGAGTTTTTGGATGGGTGGTGGTCTTGAGAGCCGCTGCGTAGGTCGTGTTTACGGTGCGGATGGTGCCGCACGGCACCATTCGCACCGTAAACACGACCTACGCAGCGGCTCTCAAGACCACACATCCAAAACTCGGTGCAGAAAACCATATCCTGCAACTCAACATCCAATGTTCCTGATGATGGGCACGTGTACCCGAAACATGTCGAGGTAAGAATACATCAATAAAATTACCTAGTTGCATCAAGTTGGTATTTCACTTAAGTTCATGAGGAAGATGTACGGTCAAACAACCCTCAAGAATTTAGCCAGTTTCAGAAAAGTCATTCTGGTCTCGGGCATCTAATGTAATGTGTAATGTCAAAAGTAATACGCGTATTCTTCTAATCTAACCACTGTCACCGAACGTCAGTTAATCATTTGCAATTGTTGTACTCTCATAACTAGAGTAGAGACCGATAGCAATTTAATGGAACTGTACAAAACACTGTTATCTGATCTGATACTTAAACTCGACTGTAGTGTTACTAGAATTGTCGGGTTAGCTTGTTACAAGCAATTGTAAAAGGCAGATACTTTTGCCTTACACCCCTCCCCCAGACACCGTTTTCACATAATACTAGTATCACACCATGCCATTATCTAACATGGGAAACCACCCAGTTAAAAGTTATCAAGCACGTAAAATAATTTACACTGTCTGACAGTACATGTCAGAGAAGGTATTTAATACTGTAGAAATAATGCAAATGGAAATAATATATATCCATATTTTTATAACAACAGTCAAATCTTCTGCAGTTTTTCTGCTCCCAGCATCCACTCGCGCTATGACCCCACTCCTCTCGTACGCCATCATGCAAGCAAGTTTCCTGCGCACACAAGTGCCATGAGATTGTGATCGGTCCCACATGGCTTTGTACAGTACTGTACCCTGTGGTTACCACAGGCCGGGGCAAATATTAGCGCATAATATTATAGGGCGGGCTGTTGTCCTCGGTTTTTGTAATATGGATGTGTTCTTTAATGATGATTTTCTTTAAAAGTATATGGTTTAAATTGAACATATTTCACTCTGCATCTCGTTCAATTACAGAGAATGTTACAAAGAGTTAAGATATTGTAATACCGAAAGCAACGATGTTGACATATAAAGTGCGTTCTGTGCAACCATTTAGCAATTTTCACTTGCTTATTAAGCAAATTTCATTAAATCATGTGCAATTTTACATAAATTTGTGTTGTTTACACAGTGCAAGAAAGTATGTCATAAATAAAAATTAGGCTATTTTCGTTGTTATACCGTGCATGTTTTCAAGTCACTGAATTATTTTACCAACCACTGCACTTATAAAAATTTGTAACATTTACACATTAAAACATTAAAAACGTTCCGACATGTTTCGGTCATCAGGAAGCTAAAGTTACACTATAAAAAGTCATATTAATTTCACTATTCCAGTTGGTTTTGTGGCAGCATGCCGTGTTGTGTTGTGTTGCCAATAGTGCCCTGTTATGGAAGTGCGTTCTGTGTTTCGTGGCGTGATACTGGCCAGTATCACGCCACGAAACACAGAACGCACATCCATAACAGGGCACTCTTGGCAACACAACACAACACGGTAAGAGTAAATTTACATCAGTCCAACAAGCCTAATTATTTGTGTATAAAATTATTCCGTATTTATTTTGACGATACTTACTTGGTGTAATTTATATTACAGGCATGCTGCCACAAAACCAACTGGAATAGTGAAATTAGTATGACTTTTAAGAGTGTAACTTTAGCAAGGACGATATAGCTTCCTGATGATGGTACTAGGACCGAAACATGTCGGAGCGTTTTTAATGTTTTAATGTGTAAATTTTACAAATTTATATAAGTGCAGTGGTTGGTAAAATAATTGAGTGACTTGAGGAAAAAATTAGGACGTAACTAATATTTTAGTTTTATGAAATGGATTTGAAAAGATCGGTGACAAAGATAAAATGCACTAATAATTTAAAGTTTCACAAGACATTTATATCTTGGAAGCAGTTCACATTATATATTTCTTTGAATTATGTGAGCCTGGGCAACACAATTTCAGAAATTGTATCTTTATTTTCCATATATTTGCGAGGTTAGAACTTAATAATTAATGAGAGAAAATAAACTTATTGTGAAGCATGTTTTAAACATTCCGAAAGAATTCTATAACCATTTACGATGTTGTAAGCAGTTCAAAGGCTTTCATAAAACCGGAATTCTTCTTAAAAATAAGAACCTAGGTATTTTTGGGATCCGTACGAGCATTTCTGTACGCTTTACCTTGGTTCCGAAACTTTAAAGAAAGATACAACTTGAAAAACACAAGCGTAAATGGGAGTTATATTAAATGGGCTTGAAAGGAATAAGAAGGAGAAGCTTTGACTAGATGCTTTTGGCTCAAGATAGGGACCAAAGGCTCTACACGATCACCCTTCGTAACTATGCTGTCGCGACGCTCTCAGTGTGGTAGGTAATCCTCTTTAGGGAAACGGGTGTGGTTCACCGAATCACATATAGTTTTAATTATTTCTTTTTTACTTGTTGTTTTATTTACTCAATTAATTCCTGATATAAAATAATGGAGCGCTATATCAGTGAAACAACTAGATCATTTCTAGGAAACTGACACATTTACTTCTCTGTACTCCTACTTACACCACACTCGTAAGCGATTGAATTCCCACTGGATTGCTAGTGTCCGTTATCAGCTCCTAACGTTTTCCCATTTAAATCTCTCCCCTCCTACCTATCACCAACGGTCCTGAATATACGTTGACAGATTAACTTAACAATGCATGGCCATGAACCGTCCGTAACTGACGCCAACAATCTTAAGAAACAACTATACTAAAAATGATCGGCTACAAAGCCTACTCTTGTAAACAAGGCAAAAACATCGGTTTTCATAAACATCAAACGGGGTTGTTCACCATGCAGTTGATGAGTCATTTAGGCAGTTGTGTGAGAAACTTATTTTATTTAGTGAAATAAATTTTTGCTTCGTGCAGCTCTTTAAATTTAATAAGTAAAGTTGTAGGCAATTTAACACATAGAGGTTTTTGAATAAAGGTTGACCAACTAGATGACACTTGCTTTATTATATATTGCTCAACATGTTTCAGATGTTAATACGTCCATCTTCAGGAGCTAGCGAGTACTTGTTGTGTTGTGTAGGCTGACT
>Ga0123354_10020077_pt1 | contig 10503 bp, 8 predicted proteins | sample TergutLab28metaG_2_FD_97872 | JGI IMG/M metagenome (GOLD analysis project Ga0123354, IMG submission 97872) | Labiotermes labralis P4 segment gut microbial communities from Petit-Saut dam, French Guiana - Lab288 P4 | ecosystem: Host-associated > Arthropoda: Insects > Digestive system > Gut ...
TAGAAAACAGAGGTGGTTTTTGGTTGTGGTTTTTTTGTTATATATAAGAAGGAAAAATATGTTGGGGGGGGGGGGGGGGGTAGATTGATAACACTGACCAGAGTTCTTCCTGACAAGCTAAGAGTCACTTAGCTACTCAATGAACTCCCAACTCTGTTAGAAACTTAAGTGTTCATTACCGTGCATTCCTCCACCCCTTCATTTCCATGGTCCCTAATAGAACTCGTGGAAGCATGGGGTGCGAGTTACATATATACACAATTCAAATAAACAGCACAACAATCAACATAAACAGTGATGATAATGAACATGATGATACAATATACAAATACAAATAGTGTGCCTGTACTTACATACGTGTGGCAGAACAACAGCACAGACACGCCCATATGACATGCAAATTAACAAGCAAGGTATCTGGACTAGTAGCATGAGAAAGAAAATCCCCAAACTCAAAACTTACTGGCCCATGACACCAGGCCAGGGACAATGACATGGGTGTCCAACCAAAACAGAATTCAGTAAGAGCACCACACCAAATGTTGACACAACAGTCCAACTGCCAGGATCAGTGATGAGATGGTCAAGATTACAGAGGTAGGTAAGTAGGTAGATAGGTAGGTATGGGATGGGATTGGAGGGGAGAGGAACTGGAAATTGTTGTGCATGCACTTCTGGAAGTTTCTAGATTGTGACATGGCATAATTTGGTTCACAAAATAGTCCCCATTGGAACCAGATATATCCAATCCACACCACATCATACTTATTATTGCAAAATTTAGAGGAAGTTTACCTTACCTATTATCAAGAGCATCATATAAATCTTGTCTTTCTAACAATGACATAACGAGTCTTAAAGTGGACCAGATGGAATCTGACATAGCAGACCACGACCTCTGTCCATGAACACCTCTCCCTGCAGCCTGCTGATTTAATGCAGTCAGCAGATGTTCTGCTGCCTCCTTATATGCTGCCAGATTTACACATGTAATTCCCAGGTTATACCTGCAACAGTTTAAAAGGCAATCTTCTGATTAAAACAAAATGACAGTAACTGAACTTCTACATCTTTAAAACACTTAGGGAGCCTAAGACATCAAGACTATATGGCAAACACCAACATGCTGATAGGCCATTATAAATGCATAAAAGCAATGTAACCTCCAATGCTACAATGGCAAGTTTTTTGATACTGACTTATAAAACAATGACATCAGTAAAGAACAACACTCTTTGGTTAAATTAAAAATAGAATATTAAACTACGTGGAAAACTTATTTGGAATGAATGGCCTACTTAAACATGCACTGAAGTATGAAAACTGGATAACTCAGTACTGTGACAAGATTACGTGTTGTTCAACTGAAGAACGTTTGTTTGATTCCTGCCAGGGTAAGAGACTTCTCTATTTCCCTAAGCAACCAGACCAGATCTGGGATCTACCCAGCCTCCTAGTCAATAGGTTCACCAAGGCGCTTTCTCAAGGGTAAAGAATACGGAGTGTGAAGATAACCAGTCATCTCCACTTAGTACCAAGGTGGCACTGTACCTCCATTTCCCTTAGCTGAATTTGTGGCACAGTGCTTCATACACTTTTACCGTCTGGCCTTTACATCCCAAAGTAGCAGCAATGTATCTAGAGTTACATTCACATTGAAATACCCATGCTTGCACCTGGTGAGACAGTGTTTACCCGACTATCTGTGAAGAGTGGTGTTTAACAGACATAGGCATCCTGTTCTACTGATGAAGGTTAAGCAAAGGTGCCACTTTACTGCATTCTGAATTACGGACCACATGTATAAATGAATGGAAAGGGATTTCATTGCCAAAGAGAAATAAGTGTAGAGTCCTTGATATGCTTGTAGTTCCACAGCTAGTCAAGAAGTTCCCTGTATTTTATAAAACTGAAAGATTCATCAACATGTTTACAACAGCTTGCCACTGGTCTGTATACTGTCAGATGAATCCAAGCACAACCTCCCACCTTATTTCCTTAAGAACCCCCAATCTCCGTTTGTCTTCAAAACAAACATTTTCTTTCAGTCGTTTCAACCAAAACTGCGTATGTGTTTCATTTCTCTCTCACATGTGCCACATGCTCAGCATATCAATAATGAATGCAACTTTCTGTGTACTGTGTAGAAAGACAGCAGTCTTACAATGATCCATGTATAACAAATGTCAGTGAGATATAATTTCAGGTTTATATATATCTCATAACATATCCTCATACTGGAAGTCCTAATAACAAAAATTCACTGCTGACCATGTACCTCACAATACTCAGGATGAACCATCAAAGTACACACACACACACACACACACACACACACACAAATTAGTAGTAACACCTGTTTTATTGATACTGTAAAATGTTCTAGTCTTCATATAACCATCCTGAGACAGCTAACAAATAAGTCTATGCAGCTTGTATAATTTATTTTTACCTAGCCCGTATGAAACCCGGAGAAAGCTGCAGTGCATTATGGTAAGCATCGACTGCCTCTTCCGATCGATTGCCATTTGCCAACGTTGCTCCTAGACGGTTCCACATTCGAGAGTCCTGTAACAATAAACTCTTAAAATTACACTACCAGGCACTAGGTCTTTTGTTAAACCAAAATTTAGGAAATAAAGTTTTCAGATCTTCAAATAAGCAACATAACACTAAACAATAACTACAATAAGCTTCATTCATATCATGCAATATAATTCTGACAGCCAAAACTAAGTGGCCTTCAAACAAAAACATGACTGAATGCTCAGTGTCTAGGTAGGGTGTCTAATTATATTCATATACACTTTCTTCATACCATATTCACATATGCTTGCATTATAATGTATGTGAACATATGACTTCAGACACAGAAATAAAGGACCATAATCTGACATGATAGAAGAATCTCTTCTACTTAACTCTAGAGACCAGTGCACCTGAAATGGTGACATCTGTGATACCACAGAAAATCTGACTGAGGAAACACATCAGCCCTTAGAAAAGTTTGACTGGTTAAATGCATGAATGAGTAGTGAAAGACACCCACAGTCTGCCGAACTTGCAGTGCAGCTTTGAAGCAGTCTACAGCTTTGTCATACTCGTTACTGAGGTTGAAGAGTACGCCTAGCCCACACTGAACATCAGGATCAATTGTTGCTGAAGGATGTCTCCGAGCAGCTGCAATATAGAGTTCCTGGACTTCCTTGTGGATGTCACTGATGAACACAAGAAACAATGGCATACGTTGAGTGGTATATGTCTTACCATTAAGTACAGTTGCTAGCCTTCTGGCCTTAGATGACCGTAACATCTTCACAATTTGCCAGTGATTCTTCTCTTTCTTGGGAAAAAGCAGCACTTTCAGACAGGCACTATTTGTGGTTATTATTGAATAATTTATTTTATGAGTGGGCTGGGTAGCTCAGTCGGTATAGTGACTGACTACGGGCTGGATGGTCCAGGATCGAATCCTGGTGGGGACAAGATTTTCTGCCCTTCTAGACTGGCCCTGGGGCCCACCCAGCCTCCTGTAAAACAGGTACCGTGTCTTTCCCGGGGGTAAAGTGCGGCCAGGGCGCGCTGCTGACCACTCACCCCCTTCTAGTGCCGCGGTCATGGAAGAGTAGAGCTATACCTCTGCCCACCCTCTGGGCCACACCGGGCCTGTAACGGGAACACTTTACCTTTTTTTTTAAATTTTATTTTATGGAAAGAAAAAGTGCTGGTACTGCACACTACTGTGCACCATGAGAAATAAAGCAATGGCAAGGTAACTTAAAATGTGTATCCAGAGTTCCACAAATTCTGCTGGATTATTTTTCCCCATCCAACAATTTAAAAAATAAATTATTAAAAACGAATTATGACCTCAAGTGTGTGCTATTCAAATGACACTTTTAGCATGAATTTTCTAATGAGTCATAAACAAAGTATGACATTATAAATTTATAAATACAACATGACATTTTTACAGACTAATTTAGGGTTTTCTGTACAGTTGTAGTCCAAGTAACAATTAAGTTTCAAAACTTAAACTGCTTACACATTTTAGTTAATTCATAACATATATTTTCTGATATCTGTATAATTTTAAGCCATACAGCATTTTATGCCAGTACACATTACTGTGGGGGGACTGCGGTGGCACAGTGGTTAAGGTGCTGTGCTACAAATCGGAAGGTCGTTGGTTCAATCCCAGCTGGTGTCATTGGGATTTTTCATTGACATAAAATCCTTCTGATCGCACTATGGCCCTGGGGTTGACTGAGCCTCTAACAGAAACGAGTACCAGGAGTATTTCCTGGGGGTAAAGACGGCCGTGTGTAAGGCTGACAACCTTACCATCATCCTGTGCCCGTGTCACGAAATCTGAGAACCTTAACTTCCTGGAGCCCTCTGGGCCACTCCAGGCCTGTAACGGGACTGCTTTACCTTTACCTTACACATTACTGTAACATATTCTTTCTACCTATATATGATGCTGACCTTACATATCAGATGACATTCAATGTGTTTAAAGTAAGCTGGATCTGCTCACTTCAGAAGTCACATACCCAGTAATCATTCTCAGCATACAACCAACAAGATGCAACTTTTCTCAATTTATTTATTCCTGTAAGACGCTCTACATGTTTCAGGTGGTTTTTCCGTCCATCATCAGGAGCTTAAAACTGCACATACAGCGTCAGGCATTTGTCAGACCAATACTGCTACCTGCTGCTAGCTGTCCAGGATAGCAGCAGGTAGCAGTATTGGTCCGACAAATGCCTGATGCTGTATGTGCAGTTTTAAGCTCCTGATGATGGACGGAAAAACCACCTGAAACATGTAGAACGTCTTACAGGAATAAATAAATTGAGAAAAGTTGCATCTTGTTGGTTGTACTCTGAGAATATATTAGCGATGCACGGACATATGAATGTTAAACCCAGTAATCAATTTATGTCTACAAATGGTGCATCAAATGTATCTACTATCACTCTTGGTAGACCTTACCTTATTAACAAAGATGACACATTTCCCATTTTTGAAGAACTTGTCGTGTGTTCATTACTGGGCACCAAATCTGAGTATTTTGGATTCTCATGAAGCCACTCCTGCAATTATGACACATGTTACTATGGCAGAACACATTAAAAGTACATACAAAACACAATATGTACAAAATACCTTACCCTCAAAGCATGGCAGGCTTGATTCTGATAGCTCTCGTTGGTGTAGCTAACTGCAAGAGCCATTAGCGCTATCAGGTTACTTGGTTCTAGTTCTATACACTTCTTCAATGCTGCGATGGCTGCTGGATCCTGCAACAATATACACACACACACACAACATTACAAATTTCATGACATAACAAATACACATACACCCCAAATTATATGTTTTCAAAGTGTGAATCTACATTATTTTAAACATCCCCTATTTATGAGAAATATCTCTACATACATGAGCTCATTCAACATCCTGTGCTTTAACCTTCAAACAACCTCTGCAAATAAAAAAACAACCCATGAAATTCACTGAATATATTAAGTGCCCTATACACTCTCAGTTAAACTGAGCAATTTTACTGTGGGACATCATATCTGTTGGAAAAACTGAGTAAACTGCGCAGTTTTAACAGGCAAAGCACAGGCCTAAGAACTGTCCTTTCCAGTAGTTTCTCACACAAAAAACTGCGCAGTTCACTCAGGGAATCCCACAGTTTCCTCAGTTTACCTGCCTACACCACGATGACATCATCTCAAGGCACATCTGTTTCTAGCAAATTCATTCAGCAGATGAGCATCGCATGATATATTCCTTTTCAAATGCCACTTCTTACTCCACATTTTACGCTTTCTTTTCTTCTTTTTGGATAATATTACGGCCCATGTGGCTAACAAACAGCAAACTACAGCCTTATTTTCATCCACTATAATCACACGCACAGGAAGATACACGGGACTGACAAAAAGCTGACAAACCTGATAGGAAACCTGTGCTGTGCCAGAGAACATTCAGTTCAGTTTTTCATGCAGTTTTTTTACACAGTTAAACTGCACAGTTTAACTTACAGTGTACAGGGCCCTTTAGGCAACAAGGAAATTTACGGCATTTTTAAAACATGCTGCATAATCTGTGTTTTCTTTTCCACAAAATCCCATTTAATTCATAATTTTATCTTTTTTTTGTTCAAATAACAATCACATTTTTTATTAACGATGGGCTAAAATTAATGAATGCAAAGCATAACTATTATAATATTTGCTCCAATACAATTTGAATTCCATTATTTTAACTATACAGATATACACTGCATAACAATCTACCTTATAAACTGCACTCATTCTTGACACATATTCCCGAATGCAGTCACATTTTCCAGACTTCTGAATCATATTTGTTACTGGACATGCTGTGCTTTTCAGTTCTGTTTTTGTCCTACCTTTTTATGTTTTTCAGGACATGTTAACAAATACCACCTAAATGTTTGTGACATGTGTGACTAATACCTTAAGATCCGGTTTCTTTTCACTATTTGCATGTCAACACATTACCTGTTCGTTTTCAGCTTGTGTCGTACCCAGAAGTTGCCACGCTTCACTATTGTTCTGATCTTGCTGAACTGCAGCTTCAAAGCATAGAACAGCACTTGGTAAATCTCCTGCTTCCAGTTTTCTTTTACCTTCTTCCAAGGCACTTTTATTATCTTTCATAGGATTGTCTGCTTCAAAATTATATTCCTGCAACACAGCCATTGAAATAATTCACTTTCCTAAATGTATGAATAATACTTTCTGAAAGCTATACCTCAGGATCAAGGAAAACAGTTTATGACGACACACAATTAAAATTTTGTGTTTTCAATCCTATCAGCCCCCTCCCCCCCCCACACACACACACACACACAAACTGAGAAATACAGAACATCATTTCCTGACAGATTCCATACAACCACACTTTCAACAATTAGCTTCCTGGCAAAATATTCTGTAATACATCACAACAAAGAGAGAAGAAATAAAACGACCCTATTTCCAAAGTAACAGCCGTTAAAATATAGCAAAAAACATTTAGAAACACAACAAAGTATATGGAGTTATTAAAAGACAATTCTCACAAAACGCACAACACAAATCAGACCGACTGTTATGGCAGTGAAACATTTGTGTTAAGAAATCATGGGGGGAAGGGAAAAAGAAAGGGGGGGGGGGGCAGAAGGAAAAAAGTGTAGACATCTGAAACAAGATTTTGTGAACGGTTTTAGGGGTTACAGTGACACACAAAAGGAGAAGGAAAGATAAATGAAAATGTCTAGGAAGGAGGAAATATGTTAGATTCAGTCAGACAGTACCAAAGAAACTTGAATGTACATGCAGAAAGGATGACCTCTAATTACAATCCTACGGGTGGATGTTGTTTGGGCCAACCAAGGAAGGGATGAACAGAGCCGTCTGATTTGCTTCAGATAGGGATGTTGGCCAGTTACCTGCTACAGCAGATGGAGAAAACAGAAAAAGATGGCCAAAACAAAATTTATTGGCATAATTTATAATTATATTGAGAAGACATCCTACCATCTTGATTAGCCATTTCGTCAGGTAACCTGAAGGGAAGAGAATATTTGGAAAACCTAGCTGTGGATGGGAAGATAAAGGATTGGGGAGGACCCACATATCCTACTTTGAGCTCCTTCCAAACAGAAAGAAAAACAAGAATGTATTATATTATGTTAATGTATATTCTAAACAGACTTTGTATTTATATAACAAACAACAATGTTCAGTCAAACACAACACTCATATAGTATGTTATTTATTGACCTTGCACAACATGTTTTGATTCCCTTGGAATCATCATCAGGCTCTCTCTAAAAAATACAGATCCATTACAGAGAACTATTAAAACATGTTACGGGATCCCAAACGTTCACAACAAATTTATGTTCGCAATACATATATATCTTTGTTTTCTTACTATTTGGTCTGGATATTTGTTTTTAGACTTTAGAAACATTAAAACTTTATTTTGTGTATGTGTTATGCTTTTGTGAGTTTGCGTATATAAAAAATGTTACTTATTACAATTATTAAAACTATTATAACTCTGCAGCATTATCATGTTCGGTATGTGCTGTCATCCTTATGCTTCGGTACTGCTCTTGGTGAAGTGTTTACCATGTCTGGCGATTCGGATTGTATTGTTGATGTTGGAACTTTGACTGTATTATCTAATCCACACAGTTTTTACTACTCTTATGTGCCATGTCATTCATTTATGCTGACTGAGTCGTCTTTGTCACTTTCTGTAATTACAGGAAAGGCACTGTGAGTTAAGGTATTCATATAATATGATGCGATGAGTCTATTTATGGAATACTTATTCTGTACTTATGTATAACAGAAGAGGATCTCTGTTCGTTGCTATCGGCTATGGTTGGTTTGTTATTGCTTAATCCATGTTGTACTGGTTTTTACTACTGATGTATTTATGGCACTGTGTTTCGGTTCTAAGGTTCAGTGAACTGCTGGATTGTAACACGGTGTGAGTGCCACTGTGATAGCTTACATAAGGTCTTCTCGTGACTGTGCTGTATGTTCACCTGCTATGTGCTGTGGGTATTTGGTAGCCCTCTGTGGGGATCGTTATGTACTATAGTGTCGAATATAATATTTGAACTCACAGACATCCTGTCGTTGATCTGGTTCAAGTTCCAACGTCAACAGTAAAATCCAAATCGCCAAACACAGTAAACACTTTGCCAAGAGCAGTACTGAAGCATAAGGATGACAGCACACACCTAACGCGATAATGCTGAAGAGTTATAATAGTTTTCCCTCCCGAAGGTGTCTCCACTTTGAAGTAGTGGGAGGGCTTGAGAGGTAAAATGATCCTGAGAGCTATGCCGGCGGTAGACTAGCTACTGGTAGGGCCTCTCATGCCGGACAGGTCAAAGGTGATGGTCCAGACTAAGAGAGACACCCCTGTCCTCCGGGTCAGGGGGTTGGGCGTGCGGCCAGCGACCGCACCCTGGAAAAATCTATGTTGCTGAGAAGGCTCAAGAGAATAATTCCGGTAGGTGTAAAAAAGGACGACCAAAGCATGAAAAGGATTACGATATGAGAATGAAAGTAGGAAGCTGGAACGTGAGAAAGATGTTACAAGCAGGAAAAATGGCAGAGATTGCAGATGAATTATTGAAATACGACTGAGACATTACTGCACTTCAAGAGATAAGATGGAAAGGTTACGGAAGAATTAGGAAACCAAGATATACTCTACTATACAGCAGAGCAGAGAAAGAAGGTGAACAAGGTGCTGGATTTAAAATAAAGAAATCACTGGAAAACAGCATCATACACTTTGAACCTATTAACTCAAGAATGTGTAAGGTAAGAATTAAGGGGAAATTCTATAACACCAAAATAGTTAATATATATGCCCCAACAGAAAGTGCAAATGAAGAACAGAAAGAGCAGTTCTACGAGGACCTGAACAGATGCTGTGATCAGATACCAAAGCATGATGCACTGTTAATATTGGGAGATTTTAATGCAAAAATAGGAAAAAACCAGCCAATCAATTAGTTGTGGGACAACATACAATTCATGATGAAACAAGTGAAAATGGACTTATCCTATGCCAGTTTGCGGAATCTAATGAATTAATAATCAGCAGCACATGTTTTGAGCACAAACATATTCATAAAAGAACCTGGAATGACCCAGCGGGATGAACAGTAAATCAAATTGATCATGTCCTCATTAATAAAAGAAGAGCAACAATTGTAGAAGACGTGAAAACTATGAGGGGAGCAAATTGCGACAGTGATCATTTCCTCTCAGAACCATAATTAGACATAAAATATCCCGCACATACCAAAAGAAACAGAAGTACAAACTTAGGTGGGATATACATACATTTGAAAATAAAGATAAGAAAAACGAATACCAAGAACACATTACTGGAAAGCTAAGGCAAACAGAGAGGAAGCAAGATGTGAATGAAGAGTGTATAAATATATAAAAAAAGAAAAGTCATCTTAGAATCAGCTAATGAAAAAATCAGAGAACAGAGGAAAGAAAGAAATCAAGATTGGTACGATGAAGAATGTCAGATTGCAATGAAAGAAAAGAATGACGCTAGAAAGAAATGTCTGAATAAGGAGACATGGAAAAATAGGGAAGAATATGAAGAAAAGAGGAAAATCGCAACAAAATTATGTAGAAGAAAAAAGAGAGAAATGTGGAATAAGAAAATAGAGGAAATAAAGGGTGTAAATATAAAGAAAAATGTAAGAAAGTTTTACAAAGAAGTCAAAGAAACGAGTAAAGAATATCAACAACAGAATATAATTTACAAAGATGATAACGGGAAAATATTAACTGAGGTGAAAAATATAATAATATTTATTTAACTGCAATTGGGTTTTCACCCGGTGGCAGTCGTTTTTAACACATATACAAGAACTTGAAGCTGTACTACTAAATTTACATCGGGAGGGATACATGAGAAGCA
>Ga0123354_10020081_pt1 | contig 10503 bp, 8 predicted proteins | sample TergutLab28metaG_2_FD_97872 | JGI IMG/M metagenome (GOLD analysis project Ga0123354, IMG submission 97872) | Labiotermes labralis P4 segment gut microbial communities from Petit-Saut dam, French Guiana - Lab288 P4 | ecosystem: Host-associated > Arthropoda: Insects > Digestive system > Gut ...
TCCGTGGTGTACGTAAGATACTCTTCGACTGATACTTCCGTTGCGTAAACAGCGCTTTGAACACCACCAAGTCCTATCCAGACCTCTTTATAAAGCCTGTTCGGGTTATTCGACATGTTGATAGAGAGCACCTGTGATTTTTCCTTTTCGGTTAAACCGAGTAATGCCTGAATACTGTCAAACTTGTTCATGTATTTACGTTGGTCGAGCAATATTTTACAGTCGGAATTGTTGATGATACTCTCTTTTACGATGGGTGATGCAATGATATCGTCCACTTCCTGAGTAACAACAACTGCTTCTCCAAAAAATTTACGGACAGTTTTAAATAAATACTTAATGTACTCTGCCATACCTTCTTTGGCGATTGCCTTCCACGCTTCCTCAATGAGGATTAACTTCCTGATTCCCTTCAATCTACGCATTTTGTTGATGAAAACTTCCATGATGATAATGGTCGTTATCGGGAACAAAATTTTATGGTCTTTGATGGCATCTATCTCAAAAACAATGAAGCGTTTGGAAAGCAAGTCCAACTGTTTTTCAGAGTTTAGCAGGTAATCATATTCTCCACCTTTGTAGTAGGGTTCAAGCACATTGAGAAAATTTGCCACGTCAAAATCCTTTTCGCGGACTTTTTTTGCATCAAGGATTTCGCTATATTCGCCATCTACAAATTCGTAAAATGAATTGAAACTTGGCGAAATGCCTGTTTTCAGTTTTTCTATAAACATACTGACGGCATTGGACAAAGCAACTTCTTCTGCGCGTGTCGGAGGTTCATTGTCGCGTTTCCAGAGTGTGAGAATAAGTGTCTTGATACTTTCGCGTTTCTCAATATCAAACACATTATCATCCGTGTAAAAAGGATTAAAAGCAATCGGATTATCTTCTGTATATGTGAAATACACCCCATCTTCGCCGTTTGTTTTCCGGTTTATCAAATTACATAATCCTTGATAACTGTTTCCGGTGTCTATCAAAACAATATGCGCTCCCTGTTCATAATACTGCCTGACCATGTGATTGGTAAAAAATGATTTACCACTACCGGACGGACCAAGAACGAACTTGTTCCGGTTAGTGATAATTCCTTTTTTCATCGGTAAATCCGAAATATCCAGATGCAACGGTTTACCGGTCAGCCTGTCTACCATCTTAATTCCGAAAGGCGAGAGCGACGATCGGTAATTGGTTTCTTCCGTAAAAAAGCACAATGCCTGCTCGATGAATGTATAAAAACTTTCTTCGGCAGGAAAATCCGCTTCATTGCCGGGTATTGCTGCCCAAAAGAGCGTCGGAGTATCTACCGTGTTATGTCGCGGCTTACATTCCATTAATGCCATCTGGCTGCCGACATCGTTTTTTATTCTTTGCAGTTCCTCCCTGTCGTCAGACCATGCCATTACATTACAGTGGCAGCGGACAGAAATCAGTCCACTGGAGTGAGCCTCATTCAGATATTGTTCTATCCATTCCTTATTTATCTGATTCTGACGGCTGTAACGTGATAACGAGTGCATATTTCGCGCTTGCTTCTCAAATTTCTTAAAATTTCCCGTACTGTCTTCAATAAACAGATACTGGTTGTAGATATGATTGCAGGATAGCAAAACTCCCACAGGCGCGGCAAATGATAAGCGACAATCGCTTCGGTCGGTAGAAAGTTTTTCGTATCGGTTATCGGTGGAAACATTACCCGGTAAATCCTCCACATCCGATAGCGTGTGAAGACACAGGATATTGTCCCCAATTCGCATTTCTTCAGGATTGAGTTGAATATCCTTTAATACAGTCGTATTTTCCAACGACAGCGAAAAATATTTTTCTATCAATCCCGCACTCCCTCCCTCTTTGGGGAGAGCTGAGGAGAGGCTGCCGGTAATTTCATCAGAAGAAAGTCTTGTAAGTCTGATAAAACCCGAATCATTTACAATCCGCTCGAATTGACCGGCAGATTCCATAAATTTTTGAACGGTTTCTTTGTCCCGGATTTCTTTTGGGACAAGAAAGCCGCGACACAGGGTTGAAAAATTGCTTTGTGTCCGCATCCGCTCTTTGGTCGTCTTGGTCAGATACAGGAAGCTCTCGTGATTCAAATAAGGTCGCTCATTGAAATGCCGTTCAAAAGAACGTGATAGAAAACTTATATCTTCTTTCTGAACATCGGGATTATAGCTTTCCTTGATAAAAAAATCCTGCTTATGCACAATCGTATAATTTGGCAAGACTTTTATTGCTTTTGCCCAAGCCGAGTGTATCGCTTCATATTCCGATGACGTTACGGTAAACAATTCGGGAAGTTCTACCCGGAATGCTATAGTAATGTCAGCATCCTTTGAAATGATACATCCGTTTTCCACTGCCATAATCGGAAATTTGCTTTCCAGTGTGGCTGCTTTCATTACGTTCCTCATATTTCCTTTTTCTTTTGAATGAATAACCGGGAAAAGTTCCGGCGGCTGATAACATATCGCGGATGGTTGCGCCTCGCCTGTAATTTCATCAATCCGTGTTCTCCATATCTGGTATTCAAATAGAAAGTCCCATATACCAGAATCAATGCCGACAGGACGCCGAAACCTATGCAAATCCACTGGTTGACGCCTGCCATAAACATGACTGCAAACACGACAAACAGACACAGCAACCCGCCTGCAAAGATGAACAGATACTGACTTTTCAGTCCCTGAAACTCCGCCGGTTTGCCAATCCCCTTATTAACCGGATATTCCATAATTTTCAATTAAAGAAAGAATGAACGCAAAATAGTTGCAGCCACTATCAGGAAAATACAGGCGCCAAACCATGAAGCGGCTGTTTTACCGGTGTCGGGATCGCCGCTCGAAAACTTGCTGTAAACTTTGACGCCTCCGATTAGTCCTACCACAGCGCCGATTGCATAAATCAATTTTGTCGCAGGGTCGAAATACGAGGTTACCATTTGTGTAGCTTCGGTAATGCCTGCCGAGCCGTTTCCTTGAGCCATTGCACTCACGACGGTCACGAGCAGTGTAGCCGTTGTAAAGAAAATTTTAGAAATTTGTTTTCTCATCATCATGTTTTTGTTTTTAATGTTTAACTTAAAAATTGATTAATATCGAAGTTTTCATCTTCCGTATCACTGCCATCTGCCCGGTCATCATCATGAGCAATACTTTGCTCGTTCCGGTCAAGAATGTATGAGATTCGCGAGTCTCTTCCCGCATCTGAGGAAACAAGTTTTTCAAACTCATCATAGGTAAATCCATCCGCATATCCTTCAATTTCTCCCATGCTTTGGCGAATTTCTTCGACTTCCTCCTCCGGGTCTATCGTACGGTCAGTTTCTAACTCGTTTTCATCCGGCTCAATCTCCAAATCTTCGGGATTTATTTCTTCTCCAAAAACTTCCGACAACTCGCCGGAAGGGATAACCGAAGTGTCGGGATTCTTGCTTCCGGCTGCAAATATATTTGCTTTTTCATCCTGTTTATCAGATTCTTCCAAAGTGTCATCCTGTTTCGCCGAGTTGCTTTGGCGGGGCAGGACAAAGCAGCTTTTTACCACCGCTGCATTACCGTCCGACTGCATTTGAGAATCTGTTTCACTACCCTGTAATTTTCCGGAGTGTTTTGGAGACAAAAGACGATAAATCAGGTATTGTGAAAAAATGATAATCAGTAAAACCAAGAATTTCATAAGATAAGCTACTTAAAAATGATATTCTTCTTGAATGACCGGGTAATATCATCGCTGAAGTTTTCAAAATGATGCGTCAGCACATTGTCAATATATCCGAAAAGCGATACCTCATTGACGCCAATAACGGAAATAATTTGTGAAATACGGTCGTGGTATTCTTTACGGATATACACTGATTTTCCGAAACGGGCGGGAGGAAGGTCTGATTCATGAATGAACAGTGTTTCGTAGTTTGCCTCTTCCGTTTTTACCTGCGAGGGGCTAAGCAGTCTTTCCGGATTTTCAGGTATGGAAGATTTATCTTTCTTTACCGAAGCTATGATATAACTTTCATCTATCTCATCCAAATTGATTTTTTTTGCCATGATGCTACTTTTTTACAATGTCAAGTATTTCATTCACTAATTCTTCAATATTGCTGCCTTTTGCCAGACTTTTGTCAACAGGCAGGAGTGTAGAACGGAAAACAGGACGGTTGGCTGCGTTCATTTCCCTCCGAAAGCGTTTCGTATCGGGAATAACCGTTTTCATTATCTGCAATCCCAATTCGGCAATGGCATTGTCGTAGGCTTCGTACAGTTCCGTGCGTTCCCTACCATCAACCATATTCCATATCAAAAGCAATTCCTTGATATTGCTTTTCCCTGTAGTTATCAAATTGTCATGGATGGTTGTTGCAAATTGCAGGGTGCTTTCCAAAACCACACGGTCGGCGCTCACCGGAATAAAAACATAATCCATCATCGCCAGTGTTTTTACCACCCCTTTTGTGTTCAGTGTTCCGGGCAAGTCGAAAAAAATAAAATCAAGGTCATTATCCCGCTGCAATTGCTCTGCAACAGTCATTGCATCGGCTGCATTGGATTCTTCAACCGGATAGGCTTTCTTTTGAAGGCTCTTAAATTGAATATAAGCCAGTTGTTTGTAATACGGGTTGTTTGTAACCTGTTCCACGTCCCGTTCCCGCATTTCCACAATACTGTGCTGCGGGTAATCACAGTCGATTACGGCTGCGTTATAGCCTTTTACATAATGTAAATAACTTGCCGACAATACGGTCAGCGCTGTTTTACCCATCCCGCCCTTTTGGGTGGAGAAGGCGATAAATAATGTTTCTTTTTTCATTTGAACATTTGTTTAATTTGTTATACAATCAGTTGTTAAAACCATTTATTATTTGTTTGTTCATTTATTTGCTTTTTCAATTTTTCAATTTTTCAGTTATTCAATTACTCAGTTATTCAATTACTCAGTTATTCAATTACTCAGTTATTCAATTATTTATTCAGTTATTCTATTATTCCAATGTTCCAACATTCCAATGTTCCAATATTTTCCGGAACATTGATTTGAAAAATTCAATAATAATTCCGACATACGAACAATCCGATGCAAAGAAATATGTAAAAATCAATGTATTTCAGATGATTCGGTCAACTGTCCTGAAATTTCTCCGGCTGTGTCTGCGAGTTGCGTCATTGATTTGATAAACCGGCATAAAATCCGCTCTAACTTTGCAGCTCAATAAAAAAGTCATGATAATCGGAAGAATCAAACAAATCACAGCACAGAAAGTCAGTAGGGCTAACGCCCAATCCCGCCCGAGCGGGATTCTATTTGCTCAAGCAAATGGCAAGTTGTGTTTTGCGCTGCTCACTTCTTTTTCCGCATCACAAAACCACTTGCCCTTTTCAAGGGAAGGAAACACTCCGAAGTCGTGTTTCCGTCAAATTGAGAATTGAGAATTAATAATTTGCACATTATATTTATGGAAACAGAAAAGAGATTACAGCATCAGGGCGGGAGAAAGCCGAAAGCTGATCCCGCAGTATTCCGCTATTCAGTCAGTTTCAATTCAGAAGAACATGCCGGTTTTTTATCCCGCTTCGATCAGTCGGGAATGAAAGTAAAGGCGCACTTTATCGCTGCCTGTATTTTTGAAAAGCAGTTAAAAGTAGTAAAATACGACATGGCAGCAATAGAATATCATACCCGGCTGACAAACTTTTACGCACAGTTCCGGGCAATCGGTGTCAATTATAACCAAACGGTAAAAGCAATAAAAGCAACTTTTACCGAGAAAAAAGCGCTTGCTTTCCTCTATAAACTGGAAAATGCAACGCGAGAGCTAATAGAAATCAATCAAAAAATCATTGATTTAACCGCCGAATTTGAAACGAAATATTTAGAACGCAAATAACGCAAAACACGCAAATCAACACAAAATTTCTTTTTGCGAAAATTTGTGTGATTCGCGTCATTTGCGTTCATAATTAAACAGCATGATAGCAAAAATAAGTTCCGGTAATTCGCCCTACGGCGCACTTTCATACAATCAAAACAAGGTCGACAGCGGGCATGCAAAAGTTATTTTTGCAGCCAACATGAAAGACCCTGAAGACGGAATTTATTCGATGTCCGTATGTCTAAAATCGTTTGAATCGCGCCTCATGGCTAACCGGAGAACGGAAAAACCGGTATTGCATGTATCGCTTAATCCAGACCCGAAGGATAAGCTGACGGACGAACATCTGTCGGAAATAGCGCAAATCTACATGCAAAAAATGGGCTACGGCGACCAGCCTTTCATTGTCTATAAGCACGAAGATATCGAACGCCACCACTTACATATTGTATCCTTGCGCATTTGTAAGGAAGGTAAAAAAATCAATGACAAATTTGAACATCGACGCTCAATGGACGTATGCCGGGAATTGGAGCAGAAATACGGACTTGTGCCTGCCGACCAAAAGACGCGGCAGGAAGGATTACCTTTAAAACCTGTATGCTATGAAAACGGCGATGTAAAACATCAAATAGCCAATGTCATCCGACCAATCTCTCAATCATGGCATTTTCAGAGTTTTAAAGAATATAAAGCCCTGCTTTCATTATATAAGGTTGAGGTGGAAGAAGTGCGGGGAGAAATAAACGACAAAGCGTACAGAGGATTGATGTATTTTGCATTGGACGATAAAGGAGAAAAGACAGGGAATCCGTTTAAGTCATCACTGTTCGGAAAATCAGTGGGTATTGAAGCATTGGAAAAACGCATTGAAAAATCGACGGAGATTATCAAGAATAAAGGGCTTAAAGAACGAAGTAAAAAGATTATTGCAGAAGTGATGCACTCCACAAATAACCGCATGGACTTTGAAAACAGGCTGAAAAAACAGGGAATTTCAGCTATTTTCAGAGAAAACCAACAGGGAAGAATCTACGGAGTAACTTTTGTTGACCACGAGCAGAAATGCGTATTCAACGGTTCAAGACTCGGTAAAGAATTTTCTGCTAACGTGTTTAATGAAAAATTCAGTCTGAACCATGATTCACATGATTTATATGATTACCATGATGATCACGGCAATCATACAAATCATGCGAATCAAGAAAATCACAGTTCAGACATCTTCGATTTATTCACTCCCTTTTTAGGTACTGATGTAGAAGATGAAATCGCAGAACAGGATTTTATTCGCAGATTAAAGAAAAAGAAAAAACAAAGACATTTATAAATTTCAGTTATTCAATTATTCAGTTATTCAATTATTCAGTTATTATTATGCAACAGGAAGATGATTTAAGAGGCTTGGCAAAAACAATAGAGTTCATGCGGGCGATAAGCATTTTATTTTGTATTATCAACGTATATTGGTTTTGTTACCAATCATTTGTTGATTGGGGTATTAACATCGGAGTAGTCGATAGAATCCTGATGAATTTTAATCGCACTACCGGACTTTTTTCTTCTATTTTGTGGACAAAAATTTTTGCCGTCCTGTTTTTGGCGCTGTCCTGTCTGGGGACAAAAGGGGTAAAAGAAGAAAAAATCAAATGGTTGAAAATCAACGCATTTCTATTCTTTGGTTTCCTCCTGTTTTTAGGAAATGGCATCCTGCTATCTCCCGTTCCCAATGTCGCAACAGTCCCAAATTTCATTACTGCACTTTACACTTTCACCCTCGCCGCAGGCTATATCCTACTTTTGGTAGCCGGACTGTGGATGAGCCGCTTACTTAAAAACAACCTCATGGATGATGTTTTCAATCTCGAAAATGAATCATTTATGCAGGAAACCCAAAAGATAGAAAACGAGTATTCGGTCAATTTGCCGACACGCTTTTTTTATAAAAAGAAGTGGAATAACGGATGGATTAACGTTGTCAATCCCTTCCGGGCAAGTATTGTTTTAGGCACGCCGGGTTCAGGAAAGTCTTATGCGGTAGTTAATAGTTTCATAAAACAACAGATACAAAAAGGTTTTTCTATGTATGTCTATGACTACAAATTTGACGACTTGTCGGTAATTGCATATAATACAATGCTTAACAATATGGACAAATATAAGGTTAAACCAAAGTTTTATGTGATAAACTTCGATAATCCACGCAAGTCGCACCGATGTAATCCGATTGCTCCGGAGTTTATGACCGATATTTCGGATGCTTACGAATCGGCATATACAATCATGCTCAATTTGAACAAAACGTGGATACAAAAACAGGGCGATTTTTTTGTTGAATCGCCGATAATTCTTTTAGCTGCAATCATCTGGTATCTGAAAATCTATCAAAACGGGAAATACTGTACCTTTCCACATGCCATTGAGTTTCTAAACCGCAAATATGCCGATATTTTCCCGATACTTACTTCTTATCCGCAGTTGGAAAACTACCTTTCTCCATTCATGGACGCTTGGGAAGGAGGCGCTCAGGAACAGTTGCAGGGGCAGATTGCTTCCGCTAAAATTCCTTTGTCGAGAATGATTTCTCCTCAGCTCTACTGGGTGATGTCTGGCAATGAATTTACTTTGGACATCAACAATCCCGATGCGCCGAAAATCCTTTGCGTCGGCAATAATCCCGACCGTCAAAATATCTATTCGGCTGCACTGGGTTTGTACAATTCACGTATCGTGAAGTTAATCAACAAAAAAGGACAGCTCAAAAGCAGTGTGATTATCGACGAGTTGCCAACGATATATTTTCGAGGACTTGATAATCTTATCGCCACAGCCCGCAGCAATAAAGTAGCCGTCTGTTTGGGTTTTCAGGACTTTTCACAGTTAAAGCGGGATTATGGAGACAAGGAAGCAGCGGTAGTGATGAACACGGTAGGAAATATTTTTTCCGGTCAGGTAGTCGGCGAATCGGCTAAGAACCTGTCGGAACGTTTCGGTAAAATTCTTCAAAAACGGCAATCATTGACGATTAACCGGCAGGACACTTCAACATCCATTTCAACGCAAATGGACAGCCTGATTCCGGCAAGCAAAATCAGTAACTTAACGCAGGGGATGTTCGTGGGTTCAGTCAGCGACAACTTCGGGGAACGTATCGAACAAAAGATTTTCCATGCCGAAATTGTTGTAGATAACGATAAAGTAGCTTCAGAAACGAAAGCCTACAAGCCGATTCCGGTCATCGCCGAATTTTCAGACGAAACGGGTAATGATGTGATGCAACAAATTATCGAACACAATTATAACCAAATCAAAGTCGATGTGAAACAGATTGTTGCAGAGGAATTAAAACGTATAGAAAATGACCCGGAATTGCAGCATTTAAGAAAGAAAGAGTAATTTTACACAAGAAAATTGTGTATAAAATGAAACGCTCCTATCATACCGATTTGGCAATCCAGTTTCAATTGGGACTGCTCGACAGAGATATTTACAGTAACATTCCCAAAAGCACTTTGTATGTCTGGAAAAATAAGGATTTTAAAAGACTCGTAGGAAATGACATCATTTATTCCGACGAAAAATTGGAATTAATCAAAACTTTTCTATCTAATCAGACTTTGCTCAGGGCTGCAAAAGGTTTATTCTTTATCTACTCCACTTTTATTACTGTTACAGCCAATCTTCGAGGAATGAAAACGCAGTTGAGGAAAAACAGGGATGCAGTCATTAAAGCGATTGAACTTGCTATTCCGTTAATGGGACTGAAACACGCTTGCAAGCTATGTAAAATTTCTCAAAATCAGTTTTATGCGTGGAAAAGAAAAATCGTTTGCACGTTATCTCCACTGAATCAGTGTTTGAAACAAAATGTTGAAAATATTGCTCCTTCAGAATTACAAACGATGAAACAATATATTCAAAATGAGGAATATAAGAACTATCCGCTTGTTGCCGTTTATTACGAAATGATGCGGCAGGGAAAAGCTTTTATGAGCCTTACTTCATTTTATAAATATGCCAAGTTTTTCGATAATTTCACCAATCGCAAATTGTTCAAAGCAAAGCAAAAGACCGGTATTCGCGCTACAAAGCCAAAAGAAATCATTCATGCCGATGTCTGCGTTTACCGACCATTGGATTATACGAAATGCTTTATTTATTTCATAGCCGATAATTTTTCAAGAATGATTCTTGGTTGGAGAATTTCTACTGAATATAAATCTTCAATTATGCTCGATAATCTTCGCAACGTTTATTCCGGTTTTCTTCTTGAAAAAGAAAACCCATTAACAGTTTTGCTTGTAGACGATGGCATTGAAAACAAAGGATTTGTTTGCGAAGCAATTGAAAACAAGGAAATTAAGTTAAACCGTTTGATTGCTCAAAAAGATATTTTCTTTTCCAACAGCATGATAGAAGCTGTCAATAAACGGATGAAATATGATTTTCTATTTCGTAACACTTTGCTTGATATTGAGCATACTCGCCGGTTTCTTGAAATTGCAGTTGAACAATACAATAATCGACCACATTCTGCTTTATATGGATTAACGCCGAAAGAAGTTTTCTATGGCGCTATTCCTGATAAATCACGTTTTAAATCTCAAATACAAAATGCTCAATTGATGCGAAAA
>Ga0123354_10020082_pt1 | contig 10503 bp, 18 predicted proteins | sample TergutLab28metaG_2_FD_97872 | JGI IMG/M metagenome (GOLD analysis project Ga0123354, IMG submission 97872) | Labiotermes labralis P4 segment gut microbial communities from Petit-Saut dam, French Guiana - Lab288 P4 | ecosystem: Host-associated > Arthropoda: Insects > Digestive system > Gut ...
ACACTTACTGTACCAGTGTAACGGGGCTGTTACACCGGTACAGTAAGTGTGAATATTATAGATTAGCCTAACATTGGACTCTTTTATCCTGCCAAGACACAAATCCAGACGGACTATTATATATTTGATTAAATTTGTCTCTTACTTCAACAGCACTTCAGTGGGCATTACCTCCTTGTTTCGTATTTTCGTGAGAGTGCTTTGATAGTTTGTAGAACTTACCATATAACATAGGTCTACACCTGAATCACACAGATAACTATGCAAAATAGAATTTGCAAAAATAATGTTGTCACATTCTCTGGTAATGTTTGTTTCTGGCTTAAAATTCCAATTACGATTTCCACCATTCTTCTGGATCGCGAAAGCATATAATTGAAGATGCTTTACTCATGTCTCGTTTGCTCAGCGATACTCGGTAAGGTTTTCTAACCGGCCATGGCTCGTAGTTCTAATCTCGGACTAGGCAACCAAGAAGATGAGAAGATAAACTGGTCGTCACGCCTTGGGCAGTAGTAGTAGTGCTACAGCCATAGACCACATTATTAAAAATGATCGACTTTCGACTTTAAATGTGGTGTAATTTATCAGGGTGGAATCCTCTGTCCAGTCCGGTATCGCGGTCCTTCCGTTGACCCTCTACGCCCTCGGGCCCGAAACTGCAAGAATGTCGTAAGTCGCGCCTGGTGTTTAGGGATGTGGATAGTGCAAGATGGTCCCAAGTACAGTCCAGGCAATACTTCTTCGTTAGCTTCGGAGCCCTAAGGCCTCCCTACGCTCCGTGGAGTCGTGGAAATGAGTATCCTGGGAGGCATGTTCGGTCCTTCTAATGTGTAAAATAAGGTGATCCGACTTTTATGAAGAGTGGTCTAAGTCGAAAGAAGTGGAAGTGCCCCCGTGCAGCCTGGTATAGCGGTCCCTCTGTACCCACCATTACGCCGATCCCAGCGCCGCGTGTTGTGCAGGCAGGACCTAAGTGCGGTTCAGGCAATACTCTTTGTTGAGCACAATATTAAAAAGAATCGGGGTGGTATCGCGGCTCCACCAGGCCCTTTGCAAGAAGGTCCTAAGTGTGGTCTAGGCACTACTCTTTCTTTAGCATAATATTGAAAATGATAGGCGTTTTACTTTTTAATATTTAATCGAGGTAATTTAATGAGGTTGGCAGCCGCCGTCCAGCTTGGTCCCCCAGGGCCCCAGTGCAGGAAGGCCCTAAGTGCGGTCCAGGCACTACTTTGTTTTTGGCTTATTCCCCTGCGTAGCCACCCCAACGCCAAGCCGCATGACCAGCCGCCGGACAGATTGCTAATGGTGCAGCTTTCGGTTTAATGTCCGAGGTATTGTAACCAGGATGGCCGCCGGCTCCTTCTGGATAGACCCCTGTAGATGTGGAAGTATGAGAGATGGTGACGCCTGCGTGTCCCTCGCATGACGTAAGCCGCATGCTCGGGCACTATGTCGCGACTCGCTAACTGGGAGGAGATGAGGTAAGCGCATTTTCTCACGCTCGCGCATGAGAAAGTAAGGAAGCTGATGTAAGGGATAATTTGGGGATCGAATAAGGTTAGCATAAGCTAGTCCCTAAACCAATTGTAAATGATAGAAAAAGCACACATCAGATATGTTTTAATGTATATACACGTAAATACATCACTTGAAGCAGAAAGACAGTAAATGGTCACATCAAAACATTCGTGTTTCGGTTTAAAAGAACAAACAGTCTCGTATTTTGAATAAGTGCCTAGTACAGAATTCACACAACCAATTACCTTTTTCGTCACACAACGTCACAATAGCCTCCTCAGCGCTAGCATAGAACGTCTCATTTGTGGAGGTGTTATCTGCAGAAACAAAAGGGTGTATATAATGCAGGCTCTAGGACTCTATTCCCAATAAGTACGATTTGGATGTTTCACATAAGCCCTTATAGACAAGATATAGCGAGGCTACTTTAGTATTAATCTTGTCCATATCATCATCGGAAATCACTGCACATTATCTTTTAGGTGGGAATAGTTGAACTATTTGTGCTTCAGATTCCCGTTTTGAAAGGAAGACAGTCGGTCCGTATTTAGTGGTCACTCTCTTAGCATTGACAATGGGATACAGTTTATTAATTTCCAAACAGCTGATATTGACTGTTGCGTATGCAGTAGCCTTTTCAAAGCGTTTCGCAGATCCATTGTCTGCAAGAAAAGTCGTGCGGAGGCATATCCTTGAAACAAACAAGAAAAAGACGTCAGCAACCGCCAGGAAAAAAATAGTCCCGCAAGCAATAAAGAGAAGGTCGCTTGTACGTGTCAGTTAACAGTGTACTTCCTAGGCAGGGAACCGTAAGTATTATTCTGACTACAGTTTTGGTAAGTGATATAAGTGTTATGCTGTGATAAACCTAAAAGAGTTGTGTATCTCACTCAAGAGAGAAAAAAAATCATGGCTCGCAGATTGGAGATAATGGACTTAAATACCAGACAGTACAGGCGGTACAATGCTGTGGGAAGGCAACTTACTGTGCGTTTAATACCATCCTCAGATAATAGCAATCCTGTAGCATATTTCATAGAGAGGGTGAACGATCTCTTTGAGCACACGTTACGTGATGTAGAGTATAGCGGTATGGTGAGACTAACAATTCAAAATCGGGTAACCCAAAATGACAAGCCGATCGGAATCAGTTTCAGACGGAAAGATCAGTTATCCCCAGACGTGATATGGAGCGTCTTTGAAAGAGTCTCCGAGTCGAATTCTAGAACCAATGCCTTGGACACGTTAGTCGTAACTGTGCATTTGGTCAAGACGACCAAGGTTTTGGCAGATGTGCAATGAAGTGCAGTGGCAGACCGTTCTCCGTAATTGCGCACCTCAACAGAATTACTGTGGAGGTGAAAGCAGAGGAAAACTGCTTGGCACATGCTCATATAATAGCGATTGGAATAGTAGATAAATACCCTAATTATAAGGCGTATCGACAAGGCCGAATGATACGTCACGTGATACAAACCCGACCGAGACGACCGGTATCGATCTGTCCAAAGGTGCGGGGTTCCCGAAATGGTACTTTTCCAGGAACTCTTTCGGGAATATAAGATAGATGTCTACCACAGTCTGAACTGCGATAACATCATGTTTGAAGGACAGGTACGCGCCGCTAAAAGACTTAATACTCTTCATGATGATGTCGAACGACATTATTACGTGACAGCTAACCTTACGGGGGCAATGGCTAGAAGGTACGTTTGTAAAGGTTGTAATAAGGCATGTACAAGTGACGCTACGCAGTCTGCGACCAGACGTGTAGCCACAGCACAGCCAGCCCTCCGTGCGCATTCTCAGGCTTTGGAATCCCATGCGTTGAATGTAGGAGACTTGTAGAAGTCGGACATATTACGACAATCACAAACAGAGCACTGAACAGAAACGTTCAATATGTCAGCGTAAGCAGTGTTGCGCAACATGTGGATGGCTCGTGACGCGTGGAAATCACGAATATAATAAACGATTCTGTGAGAACTGTAAGCAGAAGAAGGAAATAGGGCACCTGTGCTATATGAGACCGCTAAAGGACACGTTGCCCCGAACAGGTGATAAGTTACTGTACGTTTTCTACGATTTCGAGACCACCCAAAATAACGAGTACACGGACGTAGCTAAGCTGCACGTACCTAATCTCGTCTGCGTGCAGCAGGACTGTTCGCGATGCGAGAACGTGGAAAACGGAGCAGACTGCGTGCGGTGCGGGAATAGGAAGCACTCGTTCTGGCAAGATCCTACGGGGGACCTGCTTTCATATATAACCCAACCACGCCCCTGGGCCAATAAAAACGTTGCTATAGTCCACAATGCCAAGGCGTTTGGCTTTAATTTCATCCTGAATAGGGCGATCCAACTAAAATGGAAACAAGAAATGCCAATGAACGTTCTTAAGATAATGTGTTTAAAGATGGAGCATCTGATATTTCTGGATAGCGTGTCCTTCCTCCGTGCCCTATGCGTAAGCTGCCCAATGCGTACGGTCTGACGGCCTCCAAATCGTGTTACCCTCACTATTTCAATACTGAGGGAAACCTGGACTACGTGGGGTCTCATTCCCGACGTCTAGTATTATGGTGTGAATGAGATTGGCGATGTGGAGAGAAGCGATTTTCTCGCGTGGTATGACAGCCAGAAATCGGATCCCATTTACGACAATAGGCGCGTGCTGGAAAAATACTGCCAAGATGACATGCAAATGCATGCAAATGGGGAACATAGAAGTGTTTCTTGAGTCAATAAAGATCGCGTCGGCATGCAAAAAATTTCTGCCTTAACGCTTCCTGCAGACCGACACAATAGGACTCATACCGACTGGTTGGTACATATGTAATAACAACTATTATAAGAAGGTCTTGTTGTGACTGCTGCATATGCAACAGATCGACGTAATGAAGATGATGCACTGCCGCAACAGTCGCGAGTAGAGTCTGCCCGAACTGCCCCGCTTCAGTTAGATGTATATTGCCCCGAGACACTTACAGTTTACGAGTTCTTTGGTTGCCACTATCATGGCCTTTCGTGCCAAAAGTTCCGTGACGTCACCATCTTGAGTGCCGATACATTAGCGGAACGCTATGAACAAACAATGTCGCGTGTCGAGCAGATAAAGCGAGTGGGATACTTGGTAAAGGTCGAATGGAAATGTGAGTTTGACGATGCACGGAGCCGTTGTGTACGAGTGATGTCCTATATGGGGGTCGAAATGAGGCCATGCGTCTCCACTACAAGGCACGGGAGAATTTGACTATTCAATACGTTGACTTCATGAGCCTCTAACCGTACGTATGGAAGTATTTCACTTTCCCTGTGCCTTATCCGATCATTCACGTAGGCGATGATTTAAGGATACAGAAGCATGCCTACGTATGGATGGCCTGATTAAATTTTCGATCGTTCCCCGGAGAGGTTGTATTCCCTCGTCCTCCCTTTCAGATGTAATAATAGGTTCGTATTTTAACTTGTAGGACGTGCGTCCTCACCTCCTCAAATGCAGAATGTGTGCATACGCTAGATGAGGATCGTGCCCTCACCGGTACGTGGGTAATGGAAGATTCGAGGTTGGCCTTTGAAAAGGGGTATAGGATATTCGAGATATGTGAAGTTTACGAGTATCAGAAGACCCAATACAATCCCGAAACAGGCGAGGGCGAAATTTTCGTCGACTGTATTTATACATTTTTGAAAATGAATTCCGAGGCTAGAGCTTATCCCGGCTGGGTCCACAGTCCCGAAGACGAGTATCGAAACGGCTAGAGAAGGAAGCGATCTTGGTGAAACACTGTCTCAACTCCATGTGGGGGAAATTGACGGAGGGGAACGATCGAACTATGACAAGAGTAATCACGGAACCGAAAATACGGTACTGATTCCTGTCCACGCCCGGCGTCGAGGTGATGAACCTCCCCTTTTTCCGGCGATGACGTAGTCTGGATTGTGGGAGTATGGTACAGAGGAAGACTGCCAAATTTGTGTCTTACGATCGATGTAATAGGAGCTTACGTCACAGCAGGGGCAAGAATCCTTCTGTATTGCTATCGCGAATGCTGCGAGAGAACGCGATTTATTGTGACACGGACTGGGTGATATACATTCAGCCGAGGGACGAACCCCAACTGATTGAAACGGGGGACAAATTGGGGGATATTATCTCCGAGTTTCGCCCGTCGGAAACCATCTCATAATTTGTGAGTGGTGGGCCAATGTACTACGTGTAGAGACTGCTGACCTGGGACGGTCGAGAAAAAACTGTGTGTAAAGTGAGGGGCATAAAGTTGAATTACAACGATTCCAAAATATTCAATTTCGAAGTAATCAGGGACAGGAATTTGATAGGGAACAAGGGGGATGAACCTACTGTCGTGAATGTAACCACAAAGAAAAAGATTAAGCGAAAGAGGAAGAGGGAGGGGAAGCGTAACTATAATCATCGAAGTCGAAGATAAGCTATACAGTATTTCATTCCTTAGAGACGGCGATTTGGTGACAATACGTCTGTCCCGTTTGGGTATATGTATGGGGGAGGGTGAGTAGGGTCGTGTCATAGCCTGACCATCCATGAGTGATGATGATCTTGAATTCAAGAATCCGTTCTCATGTATAGTGAGCAGACTTAACGGTTCGGGCAAATCGTCATTTTGCATACGTCTGCTACAGAACTTCGACGCCATCTGCACTGAACGACAAATTGTCGGAGGTATAATCTGGTGTTATAGTGAGAAGACCGCCGTTCCGGAGCGTCAGCTGTTGCCTTCAAACACAGCATATCACGAGGGCGTACCGGAGATTTTTGGTGGTGGTGGTGGTGACGCTAAACCGTGCCTCGTGATCCTAGACGATCTGTTAAACGACGTTTATTCTAAGGAAGTGTGGTATTTGTTTACGATAGGCAGCCATCACAGATATATCAGCGTGATTTTGATTACGCCTAATCTGTTTCATCAGGGACGCAACTGTAGAGATAGATCGCTGAATGGCCATTACCTGGTCGGGTTCAAAAACGTCAGAGTTCATGTACTTGGCCCTACAAGTGTATCCCTAAGATAGTTTTGGTTTTTATAACGCCTACCGGGATGCGACATCACGACCCCACGGTTAACTCATCTTGGATCTGACACAAGACACGAATGACGGTCTGCGGTTTCGAACCAACATATTCCCGACCGAATAGCCTCCGGTCGTCTACACCGATATGGGCGATGAAGCGGGTGAGATCGAATTATCACGCCCTTCACCGAGATTGCGTAATAATTAATAGTAAAAAGGAACTCGTGAACTATATAAGTGTGTGTGTGTTGAATGTCCTGAACTGCAATATAAAATTGTCAGTTTGTAACACGCGCAAGCTGCAAAAATACAAGGCCGCGCTTCGCAACGTCACCGCCAGGCATGTTGCCCTCTCGGGCAAGAAGCGACTCGTATTTCAGCACGAGGGTTTTCTACTGCCCCTACTGGGCGCCATTCTGCCAACGACCACCAGCCTAATACATAAGTTCCCCGCGCGTAATATTAAACATGTTACGTGAGATGTACGTCATCTCAGGCGATCACTGCCATAGGGGGGACAAACGACTAACGCTCATTCAAATGACTAACGCTCATTTGAACAAATATCGGCTAGGCGATAAAATTAATATAACGCGATGAAAGAAATTTCGCGATGTCATTGCGCCCGTTGTTGCGAAACCGAATGGACGGGGTGTCGAATTTGCGTTAGGACGTAAGTAGATAAAGAATTTAAAATGTCTGCTGCTACTATTAGCAGATTATATTATGACACCGCCAGACAGTCGGCCTTCTCGTACCTGCGGATGTTTCTGTCCGCGACAGCGGCGTTGAAAAAGAAAGGTAATCCGACGCCGTAGAATATGTCGAAGCCATCAGAGCATGGTTAGAGAAGCAGGATATCTGTACACTTCATCGATCGGTGTGGAAGCGTTTGGCACGTAATTCCTATACAGTGACTAACGTGATGTACGTGTGGGAATGCGATCTGCTAAATGTACGAGGCTACGCAACTTAAACGATAATTATAGATACATTTTTTTCGGTTATAGATGTATTCTCGAATTTCTGACTAAGGTCCCTATAAAGACAAAAGCGGCCCTTCCGTCGCCTCGGCGTTTCGTTCCATATTCAATGACCCTAAATATTCGAAAAGCCTGCGCCACCAACTATGGGTACGCACTGATAAGGGCAAGGGATTTCTGAATAAACATATTAAGAGCATGTTACGGGACGATGGCGGGGCATTCAGTTTCAGGTTTGTCGAAACCCCGACTTCAAATATGCGGGTTTTGAACGCGTGCATAGCATGATTCGCTAGAGACTATACAAATATTTTACACATAAAAATACCTACAGATATATCGATGTTGTGCCCAAATTTGTTAAGGCTTAAAATGACACGGTTCACTCGACGACAGGCATGGTGCCCTTACGAGTCACCGATTCGGACGTGCTTGCCATATGGAAGAGAATTGAGACTCGGAGACGGGGAAGCGTTCGCGTCGCTAAAGCAGCGACGTTTCGGGTAGGGCGGCACGTGAGCATCAGCAAGGAGGAGATGCCTTTCGCCAAGGCTGCCGAACAGAATTTCAGCACCGAGATATTCAGGGCCGCGAAAGTAGTCGATAGGCGGCCGCGAGGCGTCTACGAACTCGAGGATTTAAACGTCACGAATAACAGATCTGACGTCCTATAAAATAGAGAAAATATTGGACAATAGGGTTAGACGAGGCATTCGCGAATATCTTGTCCGCTGACGAGGTTACAGTAAGGACTCTCGTTTGCCTGCAAATAGTGTGAAGAACATCTGGACAATATGGCGATGCAGAGCTACTTTTACGACACTGTTTAGCAACGCCTCGCGAGACGCCTATGTACAGAATACGAACTCCGATTTCACGGTTAAACTGGCTCAGTCCGTGGACCTGGATTCGACCTCCAATTGGGAAGTGGCGCTCAGTGAAATTTCGCGTTCGCCACCCTTCATGGAAGAGGATACCACCGCCCTAATGTACTGTAATCTGATGTCACCGCAATTTGTGGGCGACATCACCGTCCGCCAGCATGCGGACATTCGTCTTCCCATCATCATCATCATCATCTCCGTGTCAGCACGATTTTCGAAAACTGTATATTGTGCCCGTCGAGCAGCGGAGATTTCAGGACATTGGAATGAGTTCCGGGCCTGCACATCCCCTTGGAGGACAGTTCGACGAACACAAAAGTGGTGCTTCGTGTTCGAAAAAACTACAAATGTTAAAGTTTATAAAATGCGGCCTCGCCATCTTCAATAGGACATTTATAACAATGCATCCATTCGAAGTAAATTACGTAAATAGGCTGGTAGCGGGCTTACTACTCCGGGAATCGGTCCCGTCTATTCCGTCCCGCTTTACCTTCAGCGAAGACAAGGGATCGGCAAATTTTTCGGCAATTTCTTCCGCTGGATCCGCCCACTCTTGTGGAGCGGGGCCAACGCAGTGGGCGACGAGACGTTGCGTTCCGGTGGCAAGATCCTGACCGATATCGCGGAACGCAACGACGTGTGTGCTGGAGACATCGGGTCTAAACACGTGACTGAATCCGCAAAAATTTTGATTAGCAAATTGCGAGGTCGCGGTAGCCAAAGCGCCATGGAGGCGGGAGGTAATAAGAGAAAAATAATAAAAATTGACACCTTTTCCTAGTTTAACTTCAGTCACTCTGCTGCTGTCGACATCAGCATCATTTCTGCTGTAGCGGCGGAGATAGCGTCGTTTGTAGCGAGTTTGAAATCTATGCACATAGGCCTATTCAGACTGTGTGCTCGGAACAATAGAGACAGCGTTCAAACCGATCGCCCCGTCGATCAAAACGATCTGGAATATTTATACCTGCCGATAACGATACGTATTTTGTACTAGATATCAAACTCTTTTTACGAGGTAAATTGATTTCGGCCACGGGAAACGATGTCGACTTTACAGACCACACGTGCGTGACAAATAATTTCCTCTACTCCGTATTCAGTGAATGTAACTTCAGTCTCAATGGCGTCACCATCACGCAGGAGAGTGAGCATTATCATTACGGCTCTAATCTGGAGACTCTCATGACCTACGGCACAGACGCTGTAGCGACACATCTCTCGAACGCGTACCGGTATCTCGACACGGGTGTCATGCAGCCTACCGATCCCTCGGCCGAGAATTTAACCGCCACGGCCAACCGGGGATTCATCATTTGTTGGAACAGACTGAGCGCGAGTAGGGAAGTCCAGCCATTTGTTCGATTACATAGTGATATATGTAACGTGCCTTTATACTTTATGCCTGTTATTAGGTTCCAGGTCAGATTGACGAAAGCCCGACCTAGATTCTATCAGATGAACATGGGTGTCGATTCGAAAAATGTTTTCAAATTTTTGGTAGCCCAATTACTGGTGAGACCTGTCAAGCCGAAACCCGCCATATTGCTTGCTCATATATCGACACTGAAAAATTTTGTCAAGCGCGAGTAGTAAAGGGGTCGGGTATGGCTGACATTATTAAAAAGCATCGGGTTTCGACTAGATTTTGCGGTTCCATCTTCAGGGTGATTACGCCTACAGTTTGGTAATGTACCCCCTATGGTTTGGTAGCTGTACCTACATCGCCCTCCCTACGCCAAACTAAGATCACGTGACCGTATCACGAGACTTGTGCAGTATGGAGCAAAAGTGGTGTAAGTCGAAGCTAGTGTAAAGTGTAATAAGTGCAATAATATTTAAAATGATTGGTTTTCGACGGGGAAAAATTTTGCCATCATCAGGATGGTAGCCCCGTGCAGTCTGGTAGTAAAAAAATGGGCAGAAGCCCCAAATTTGGGGAAAAACTTGCAGTCTGGTAATGAGCCCGTACATTCTGGGAGTCGGGGAAAAAATTGGTCGCAAGCCGTCACGTGACTTGTGGAGTATGGAGCAAGAGTGGTCTAAGGCGCACTGAATGC
>Ga0123354_10020085_pt1 | contig 10502 bp, 4 predicted proteins | sample TergutLab28metaG_2_FD_97872 | JGI IMG/M metagenome (GOLD analysis project Ga0123354, IMG submission 97872) | Labiotermes labralis P4 segment gut microbial communities from Petit-Saut dam, French Guiana - Lab288 P4 | ecosystem: Host-associated > Arthropoda: Insects > Digestive system > Gut ...
ATACACCTGGATACAAGAGTAACAAAATGTTCCCATTCACCATTTTACATGAGTTATGTCTCGTCTTGCGGGTGATATGAAGGGGTTTGTCGTGTTAGGTGTTTATAGGTCGACAGTGAAAAAGCAGAACGAGGAAAAAACACTGCTATGGCCGTCCTAGTTGGCCGAATGTCAAATCAAGGATGGAAGCCCAACATGCCATTCCCCTCCCCTCTAAGTCTTCATGACTTTGCTACGGGAAAGCTTTGCCTTTTTATATTAATCATAAAAGTTGGAATATTCCAGTTTAAAAGTAGCGCAGTTAGTCCTCAGACTTGCATAAATATTTTGGGGAAAAAATGCCGGAATCCTGCCATTTTCGGCCGACACAGGAGTTTAAGCTTCCACCTCATTCTGGCTCACGGCACATGGTCAAGGCGTAAACACAAAAATGGATTGATGTAGCAGTGAAATGTGCACACCGTACTTAGATAAATATCCATTCATTCCTGAAGTGTTCTGAAATGTGCCGAAAGCATATAATATGCAAGTATCAGAATGCTTGAGAAATAGTACGTATCAAATTATATTACGGAAAAGTTGGAAGTTTTGATTGTGAAAATTACACATGAAAATAAGCGAAAAGACACTGCAGGAACTAACAATTCTTGTGTCGTACAACGAACTTGGACAGTGGAGGTGAAGGCGACATATTTAAAGACCCTCTCCAGTGCTACGATTACACAGAATGAGACACGAATATGGACCATTGGTGGAAAACAACCGTAGCACTTAAGTACTTGGAGAAAAACCTGTCCCCCGTCCACGAATTCGATATGGACTGGCCCGGAGTCGCACCCGAGCCTCCGTGTTGAAAGACCGGCGACCATCAAGGCTAATAGACTTGATGGTTACCGAGAAAAGCACCAACAGAGGTGCGAGGCAAGCTAACTGAGCATTAATGGGTTAGAAGAGGGGTTCACAGTGATGGAATGTTTTCTATTTTAGACGATTTTAGTCAATGCTTTATGCCCAGTTAAGGCGACACAAGTGTTCTGTTTTTACGCCTTTAACTTCCGAAAGTGCTGTTTGTGTAGACAAGAAAGAAACGAATATGCCTTGTGTATTTAATTTTCTTTTTACGTTTCGTGTTCTCGTTGGAAGAGCGCAGAAACTAATTGTCGTGAAACTCGAGTCCTCGACATCTGTTGGTTTTTAAGACACCGAACACCACATTTTTCATTACTTGGCCAATTTCGTATCGCGTGCAACTTTTCGAAACACAGGAACTCCGGAATTGTAGACAGACAGAACATCGAGAACTCACTTTAAAGTTAATATTGCACGCGCTCTACATCTCTGTAAGATATATATTTAATTACTCACATAGGGTAGAAAATCTGCATTGAAACTATTAATATTTTTTTTTCATCCTTCATCCCCGATTCGTCTTCACTAAAAAATTACACAAGATTTTTCCTTTTCTGCGACACAAAATGTGTTTTAGAATAAAGGAGAGTGATATCTAGAACATGGTTGAATGCTTTATTAACAGTTCTTTCGCTAGCCAAGAAATTTTCCACATTTCATGGAAGCCGAGGTTTCATTACAGTGTTCAAAATCCTGCAACTTATCCTGTCCTCAGACAGATAAATCCAGTCCACGCCACTTCATCCTATTCAAGGTCTTTTTCAGTATTATCCTCTCATCTACACTTGGTCTTCGAAGTGGTCTCCTGCCTTCAGGTTTCCCCATAAAAATTCTATATGGATTTCCATTCTCTACGAACAAAACTTCCTGGAATATTCACACGTATAAGGAAGTTCACAACAGAAACACCTGGAATCACAGCCAGTCACGTCTATGACAAAAACAAAATAACTAGCCCTTAATCTGTAGAGAGTGACATCTGGATGGAAAGGCAGCCATCATTATGCTCTCAGCAGTGTGTTTTACAAACTTCCGCCGTGTGGTGCGATTTGTGTGGCCACTACTGTAGATCGGTTTACTGGACACACTACGGTACGAAACGAGTGTAATTACGTGCACATGTATGCTGAGTACCTTCAGACTCACACAGAAAATATGAACAAACTAGAAAATTTTGAATTTTTTTAGGTTTCTTTTGCGGCGCCAGATGTAGAGTAAGATTTCTCCCTCCTGCCAATCAAGAAAAGATGCTGTTTGAGGAGATTGTCACAGCGGTGTGTGTTCAGGTCTTCTGGCACATGACGACGTGTCCTTGGACGAGTGACTCCCGACCTTCCAAGCAACATAGTGCTTAAATCTTCAAGGGAAAAGAGGCCCCAAGGAAAATAACCAGAAGGTCTCTTGACCCCTGTAAATGAATGCAATATTTTTCTCTCAAACGTTGAGAACCACTCACCCAACGTCGTATACCTTAAGACTTGAAACGCCCCCCCCCCCAAAAAAAAACACCAATTATTTGCGGGTTAAGAGATCAGACGTTCTTATCGGTAATGGAGAATGTCAACACCCGTCCCAGCGTTAGTATGGCACAAGAGCGGTTAACATGGAAGACATGTAACAAGCATTCTTTCTACCAGGATGATCTTCAGAATTGAGAGACCAGTAATTTCCTCTAACGACAATTACAGAATGCCGAGGGGGCATTTGTGGCTTTAGCGACGGTGTGACGCAGTATATCAATTTCACCTTTTCGGATAAGTTCGGACGACCAACTTTATGCATTAACATTCAGTGGCTTTTCCGAAAATACAAAGTATTATGTACAGGATTATAAGGGAGCCGTAAAAGTTTGTTAAATTATCTGCTTTCAGCAAATATTTAGCAACAAAGATTTCTTAGTAATCAAACTCATTACAATTCGGACAACGATTTGATCAATACTTTTAGGATTTCTTGCTGTGCTGATGACGTAATTTCACACATTTCATAGGAAAGGTTACTGATATTAAACAAGGTAAAATACAAAACACACGATACAAGACGATAGACAGTATAGAATGATTGACGGGCCTTCATGAAGGAATACAGTGTACCAATTAGACTGGTACACAGTTAATCAAATGTATAGTAGGCGTATGAATTGTAGATGTGAAAACGTACGCAATTTACGTACCTGTTTGTTATGTTGCATAAATTATTACAAATATGCATTAATACAGAACACGTGGCTCCGTGTTGAAGTTGAATATATCAGTTTCACACAACAAATAAAGCAGCGAAAGCTGTTAGACTGACTGGCATGAATATTAATGAACTTCAGACGTTGTGTGAACACATAAGGCAACGTGACAACTGGGATCACTTGTAGAACACGTCGGACATTAGACACAAACTGATTTGTTTCAAAATAAGCAAAAATCAGTATAAAACAGGCCATTCCTTTATCTCCAACTACACATTACACAGGCCCATTAAAGTTTATAATTTAGTATTTCACCATTTCATTACTTTTTGGATTCTCACTATTTGCGAGTTCACAGAAAAAGCCCGTCAAAAATTCTGATAGCAAACCAAGTAACTTCAAGTACAAATCGTTAGATACAGTCCCGGTTTGTCTCAGTTGGCACAGAGAAGGAGAAGGCTTGCAGCAGTAAGTATGGAAAGCAACCTGCAGAGTCTCAAGCGCTGCTAATCTGCAACACCCAGTGCATGGTTAGTGATATCACGTGACAGACCACTCACCTCAACTGTCTGCTGGACACGTCGTTACGCGCGTTTGGCACGCAGAGGAATACATTCTGCATCGTGACTGAACTCCTCACGTTCCTGTAATGCATCACACTGGCTGCAATTCTATAACCAAACCCACTCGCTCTTCGGTTTATCAGAGTCTTGTAGTGCAAAAGAAATTATTCAGGTCCGACTAAATATGATCGACATTGCAGTGCTGTGTAACATCTTGACAGAAAAATCTACTGTACCCATCCATGTTTTTCCTCTTTTGGAGACGCAATGCAAGAAGAAGAAATTCGCTAATTAATGTTTCTCCTTTTTTATTTTGCCGAATATTGTAACAAAGCAGTATTTAATCACCATAAGCACAGTGTTTTCATCAGATATATTTACACGGCTACATGTTTCGACAATAAGGCGGTTATCTTCAGGCCATTAATTACATAAAAATAAAACTGAAATTGTAAATTCATTGTTGTGTGGTTAGAAGGACACCGTAATGCTTGGTTCTTACAATATATGTCAATATGAAATTTAAAAAAAAGATTAAAAAATATGACGTAATAATTGAATACTGTAAGTTTTCAGGTTTTCGCGGCGTGTGATACTCTATTGTTTTATGGGTTTTCACACCGTTTAGTGTAACGAATCTGAGCTTCAGCACCAAACAGTAACACGTTCAGTCACCCTGAAGATGTAAGCAACACAATCTTACAAAATGGGGGAACAAATTTCTTATCCTACACGGTATGAAAATGCAAAAGACCACCATATGGCTAAATATTACTGCAGAATCAGCGACATCTTTCACAGATTGAAGATTAAGTTAAGGGAAAGCCAGAGGAAAGCATACTGGGTTTCCCATAATTCAAATATATTCAAATTGGAAAACATTTTTATGGTTAACTCAGTGACGAGGTATTTAAAATTTAAATTAATATGCAGCAGTTCTGCAGTAAGTTAAGTTCGTACGTTACATTGGGACGTTTCCAGCCGGTTCTCACGCCCTCTGTAGCTATTAGGGCAACCTAAGCAGGGAGGAAGAGTTTCTATGCTGTTAAACTCATTCAATTACATCGGAATGAAATCTTTAAAATTAAGAAAAACTGCGGTATCGTAACGTACATCTGTATGGTTTATTAATTCATAACGACTACACATTCGTGAAATATGAAGACCAAGGTGTGACTTGTACTTTTAATAATCTAGACCTACGAAGTAAAGACGAATGACATGTATTTAACGTATACATCACAGAAGCAAAGAACTATGAATTCTCAGTTGATTACGTCTACAAAAAGTGACAGCATACTAAGACTCCCCACAAGTCTGAACCCAAATTGAAGAGTTTATAGGATAAACTAATGAAATGAGAGGACCACGAAACTATGAAATATTCTTTGTTGTTAAGCAATACAACAATGAAATTAACATCTTATGAAAATTCACTTAAGTTTATAGGATTGCAATACCAGCTACGGTTTGAGGTCATCAAAGGAATGAAACTACTTCTGTCCCCGATTACGAGTTACTACATGAGGTAATGAAAAATAGCATGCCCAAGAAATTCCTCGAATACATACGGAAAGAATTTTTCTGCAGAGTCGATCATATTTTATAACGAAATTGAACAAACGTATGGGAAGTAAATGTCATGACATTAAAATATTTATGTGTAAATTACATAACTGCAGCTATTAAGAGCTGAAGAAGCTGTAATGTTTAAATGAGGCTTAGTGTTGAGTGCGTGTCGAATTTTGGTTCGCACTGTTTATTGCACTTGCACATAAATTATGAGTGACTAGTGGAAAGAGTAGGAATAAACGTATAACATCTGAGATGGACTGTGTGTTGTTTCTTTTATGATTTATCTAAATTGTAGTGATTCTTGTAAATGTTACCTGTTAAGGAAAAGCAAAGACAAAGAAAGAAACAGAAATAAACCACTTACAAACTACAGAAATAAATCACTTACAAGCTATAGACTAACAAATTAATAACATATGTTGTATTTAAGACTGTTATGGCCAGTAAGTTACAATTGTATTGTGAAATGTGTAACCTTGGTAGGAAGTGCCCAATACTGAATATAACAACACTGGCATTCAAATTAATAATCTATGTAACTTTCACTTCGGATCAATGTGATTCAGTCAAGTAAATGAAAAACTAAAAATCTTTATTTACGATCCACTAGGACGTTCCATTTTGAGCTTTTTACGAACTGTGTGTAGTGAAGGACATTCGGCTGTGAATATTGACGTAAATAAATATTAATAATTCAGCCTTGTACTTCCTGCTTCTGAACACAATTTTGGGACGTTCCTTGAAATAAGATAAATATAATGGCGTCCATATTAGTTTTTTTTTTTAGAGTTTCACAAGTTTTATCACATTTAACTCAGGGGAAGGAAATGTGTATTTAAGCGCACCACAGTTCAAGAGAGAACAAAGGGTACACTGAATTACAGCTTGACAGATTTTCACTTTAAAAATACCCATATTTCGGTATGATAACGGTTCCGTTGATTCACATTACACCAGATCAGTTTTGTAATGACTTGATATGAGTAAATTCCAACAAGAAAATTTGATAAGCCGCGGCCATCTTGTAACAAACGCTTTCAAGAAACCTATGGTCAACGTAAATCAAACAAAGGGAGCAACAAAGGTATGAAATGTGTGGTTCAAGTGTTATGTTATGACATAAAAGAAGTAAAAAAGAGTGATAATAAATGTAGTAAGAGTTCACAGACAAGAAAGAGATAAAACGAACAAAAACGTAAATGTAGCAAGTTCGGTCAACCTTAATTATCGGCGTTCTTGAGTGTAAACACATTGGTCGTCCTTTCTTGAACGATTTATGTTCAAATATGAAAAGAAATTAAATGTAAGATAAATGTCTATTACTGTTTACAGTCAGACTATCAACGGAGAGGGGGTTACTTCGTATGGAAGATGGAAGAACGTATTCTGGAGGGGAACTGATGAAAAAAATGGAACTTTTTACTAACAACAACTTACGCGAAAGCAGTCGTGTAATATAACATCCCTAGACGAAATTGACCTCGCTTATTATGAGGTATACAATATAACGTAACCTTTCCATGTATTTAAGTAATTCAATATTCAAATTACTCTAATTTAAACCAACAAATTCAATGGTTGTTAATTTTTAATTTCTTAAGATACTGATGCTCAGTACCATTCACCTTTATCTAAATATAATTTGGAGTCAACTGCCGTTATCTACAAATCTTATATACTATACTGATGCATTTTTATAAAACCTTGATGTTTTTGAAGTGGTAAATCTATTTTGACTGTTGGGCATTAAATTATAATTAATCCTAATTATATTTTAAATTACAGCAACTGAATTGTAATGCACGGAATGGAACATGTAAAATTGAACATCCACAAGCAAATTTTACACCACAAAGGAGCACCAGTTAATTCGAAGTTTTTCAGGAATTTGGTGATAACATTTATCACTGCGTGTTATACGCATATGGGCAATCCGTAAGTTTGAGGGAAAACGTTTGGTGCTTGTTCAGTACTTTATAGACAAAGACGATGGTCCCATTTCTTGAGGCTTTCATGGCGACAGAATTCAATAAAATCTTTTCCAGCTGACATCCGCGTCAGGTGGTTCAAACACACCAACACTCAATAGACCGCCTCCATCATCAAGTTTATTGTATCAGAACCATGGTGATGGCGGCAGTGTCTGAAACACTGGTTGTGTTTGAACTACCTGATAACACTGTCAGCAAGAGAGGGTTCCACTGAACGAGAGTCCATGTCACCACGTGCCGACACTCTCATCGGATTTTGTGAGGACAGAAAGAACAAAAAGTAACAAGCTGCCATGAATAATGCAACCCAGTCCTCAGACAGAGAAGCACCTTTGATTAACTGCGTCTGTCAACGATACGTCGCTATAATGAGGTCCTCGTGTCAGCGGGATTTTGAGCGGCTGCATTTGTAGGTACATCCTGAGGTCGTGCAGCGGTAACACAAAACCTTACGCCTGAATATAACCACTTCGAGGGACGGAAAGGAATTAGAAAATGGCTTTCAAAATAAGCGTAACAGAAACTTCTACAAGAAACGTAAATGTCTTGTTGGTGCAGTCACGCGACGTGTAAATGAATCACTGCCACCCGTCTGTTCGGTTTTATTTATTGATGTATTTCAATGACACGTTCTATCGCTTCGATTATACGGTGTCGTATATTTTGCATGCACAAGCTTTTGCAGGAGTTTGGCACCATTACAGCAATACAGTACTTCACAGAACAAAGAAATTCAAGTAACAATAATTTGTCTTGAAAACACTTTTGTACCATCCAATGAAAAGAACTGGTAACTTCAAGTATAATATAATGATACAATACTGCCTGTATCTTACGGTCAGTTAACGTTAGTTCGGTATATAAGTATGCTCACATACACTGTGTTTATTAATTGGTTATACAACAACCCGCGAAAGGAAGAGAAGATGGAGCGTTACCTATGATTTTGCATGATTTGTATTCTTCACCAGATAACGTCAACTCGACAGAGCAGAGTCCTTCTTCATAAGCTAATATCTCCTCAGCTAGTACTGAAATTACCGGCATTTTAAGTACACTGAAGGTTTATTACAGTGTTGATTAAAGCCAGTCACTGCTACCTAGCCTGAGCCAGATGAACCCAGTACACGCCCACTTGGCCTATTTCCTGAACATCCATTATGATATTATCCTCCCACGTCTCTTTCTTCCCTTCAGTTTTCCTCATTAACATCTTGTATGCATTTATCTCGTCCCATATTTGTGCTACACCCTCCCCATATCTTCTTAACTGATATGATCACCGTATTTATACCTGCTGCTGGGGAGTACAAAAATCATGAAGCTCCTCTTTTTGCAATCTTCTCAGTTACCCCGTTACCCAGTTCCCGTTAGGTCCGAATATCCTCCCCCTCATATTCTTCCCTTAAGCTGACAGACCATATTTCACACACGTAAAAAAACTTGCATAATTATGGGAGACTTTAGGTTTCAACAACAGTGTTGCAGAAAATTCATGTCTTCTGAAATGTGACGCTTTGTGTTTGCGTAAATCGTTTCCGACGTTTCGAAAGACCGTACTGTCTTTATCTTCGCGGTCAAACTGTCCAAGTGGGCTGCCTGACTTTAAGGTTGGAGTATTATTTAGACTAAATTCACAAACAGAGAAAGTATCAGATCATCGCACGAAGATAGGCGAGGGTTTCGAAAAAGCGTATCCATTTTATCGTGCAAGTATTACATCCGTAGAGCAATTCTCGCTCCACGTGTCACGCGTATCGATTATTACGAAAATTTTATGTACGGTTTAGGGCGAAAAAAGACTTCCTCAGAGCACTTTTAAGTTACTTTTCAACTTGAGCGACTTTTCATGGTGTTAGGCGGTTCACAAGACATACGAAAAAAAGACCTTTTGTATAGTGAGACTAGTAGACGAGGACGAAACAGGTGTACAAAGGCCTAACTTGTGGCGGACGACGACGACACGATGATGATGATGATGATGATGACGTCAATGATGATGATATACAGTTGAACTGAAACTGAAGCTTTCATTGATTAATCATCTTCACTTCTAAGACGTGGACGAACATCACATGGCTACTTTACATTAAGTGATACCTCAGATTGTCCGAAAGTATTTATCTCCGCCTGACAATCGACGGTATTACAATTCTCGTGCTTCATACACAACCGCACACATTAATTTCGGGACCCATAACACACGTTTCTAGAAATAACTGGTGAGAGCGTGGTTGACCGAACTTGTTATAAGCAAGTGTTAGTGGCACTCTGTGTGGTCACACATGCTATGAAGCGAGTGGTTAGTCATAGGATTGGTAAAAAGCCATGGGAAGTGACCTTCAGTCTTAAGAATATCACATTTTAAAAGGATGCCAAAGAAAAGATTTATTCGAGTGAGAAAGTAAAGATACAAAGTAACTTTCCTTGCATCAGACATAGTGACGGTTCTTAGATAATCGTTTGTACTTGTACAAATGAACAACAAAGTTCAACTCATTTCTGTCAGATTTAAATTGACAGCTGTTAAGTAACAGGATTACAGATCGATGTTCACGGCTTCAGTATTGAGGTATGTATTCAAGGGAACGATGCAAAACAACAATCGAACTAATTTTCGCAAACGAATCTGTAATCAGGCTTAATTTAACCCTTTAAACGCCAAGTTAAATCCCATTTGCCATTTGCTGGCATTATTATGAGCTCACCATATTCTCCACGTTAGCAGGGTAATGGTTAATGCGATAAGTTTAATTAATTTCTTTACCTTCAAGACAAAGGTTCTCAGTAATTTGACCTGAGCATATGAAACGAACTAGACCCATGGGAACGAAATGTGTAGCTCTTTGCACTGCAGAGTCACTGAGTGCTTCTTGCAGTCCTCCTATAATAACAGTTCATTCTGTACACGAACGACGACACTGGTATGAAAATAATGTGACTTATCGTACAAGGCGCTATGGAGGGTTTTTCACCTGCAATGATAATATGATGGTTTTAAAAGCCAAAGCAGAATAAAAGAAATTAATACATGAATCTTATGCGTATTGGACCGTGCATCATCTTGATATTTGAATAAAGGTAGACCAACTAGATGACATTTGTTTTATTATCTACTGCTCAACATGTTTCAGACGTTAATACGTCCATCTTCAGGAACTTGCGACTATTTGTTGCGTTGTGTAGGCTGACTTGAGGCGTGCTGGTGTTATGTAGCGGGATTGTCTGTTGGTGATGTGGTATCCGAGTGCAGGCTGAACCACTACACTCGGATACCACATC
>Ga0123354_10020086_pt1 | contig 10502 bp, 9 predicted proteins | sample TergutLab28metaG_2_FD_97872 | JGI IMG/M metagenome (GOLD analysis project Ga0123354, IMG submission 97872) | Labiotermes labralis P4 segment gut microbial communities from Petit-Saut dam, French Guiana - Lab288 P4 | ecosystem: Host-associated > Arthropoda: Insects > Digestive system > Gut ...
AACAGGCACGATTCCTTTAGCGCAAATAATAGGCGTTTTAGGCTGCGGAGCCGTAGGCGCTTTGGCTTATACTTTTTCCGATACTTTCTGGTTTTCGGCGGTTGAAGGCGAAGTATATGCTTTCTCTTCTTTTTTGACCGCGCTTGTTTTTTGGATGGTATTGAAATGGGAGGATGTGGCTGATGAGCCGGGTTCCGACCGTTGGCTGATATTAATTGCTTATATATTAGGACTTTCCATAGCCGTTCATCTATTGAATTTACTCACTATTCCTGCTATTACGCTGGTTTATTATTATAAAAGGTATAAGAATCCCAATCTGAAAGGTTCAATCATAGCAGTTATCATTTCTTTTGCAATTATCGTGTTTATTCTTTTTGGAATTATCCAAGGATTAATGAGGGTTGCCGGATGGTTTGAATTATTATTTGTCAATGGATTCGGATTTCCATACGATAGCGGCGTCATCTTTTATATAATACTGCTTGTTTCCGTCTTTATCTGGGGAATTTGGGAAACGATGCGGGAAAAGCCCAATGCAATGCGAATGAAAATTGCATTTATTTTAGCTGTCGGATTGTTGGGAATGCCTTTCCTGGGAGATAATCCCCTTATAGGAATCCTGCTGTTGGCGGCGCTTGCTGTTGTTTTATTCACTTATAAAAAAGTCAATCCGGTTTCTTTAAATACGATATTGTTGGGATTGTTTGTAATCCTTATCGGATATTCGTCTTTTGCGCTTATCGTGATTCGTTCAACGTCGAATCCGCCTTTGGATGAAAATTCGCCGGAAGACATTTTTACTTTGCGAACCTATCTGGCAAGGGAGCAGTATGGCGATACGCCGCTGCTTTATGGACCAACGTATGTCTCCGAAGTAAAAAGAGATGAAAGCGGCAACGTAGTAATGAAAGACGGAGGACCCGTTTGGGCAATGATTGCAAAACACGATCCGTCGGAAAAAGACCGCTATTTTGTCGTAATGCATAAAGACAACCCTGTTTATACTGATGAGCTAAATACCATATTTCCGCGTATGTTCAGTCAAGACGATAGCCATATTCAAGGCTACAAATATTGGGCGAACATAAAAGGAGAACGGGTGCGCGTCGTAACTGCGGGAGGAGCAAAATATGTCATTAAGCCTACATTCGTCGAAAACCTTCGTTATTTCTTCAACTATCAAATAAATTGGATGTATTGGCGGTATTTTATGTGGAATTTCTCGGGACGCCAAAATGATGTTCAAGGAAATGGGGGAATTACGAACGGAAACTGGATCACCGGCATCAAGTTTCTCGATGCGCTCCGGCTTGGACCGCAAGATGGCTTGCCGGATAGCATCGTCAATAATAAAGGATACAACCGGTTCTATATGTTGCCTTTGTTGTTGGGACTTTTGGGAATATTCTATCAGATTTATCAAGGTAAAAAGGGAGTTCAAGGATTCTGGATCACTTTTTTGTTATTCTTTATGACCGGATTGGCAATTGTGATTTACTTGAATCAAAAGCCTTTTGAACCTCGTGAACGAGACTATGCATACGCCGGATCGTTCTATGCTTTTGCTATTTGGATAGGATTGGGTGTGGCTGCAATTATCAAGGCTTTGACTCAATATGCTAAATTAAAGCCCTTGCCGGCTGCTATTGCAGGATCGGTTCTTTGTATTCTTGTTCCTATTCAAATGGTTTCTCAAACATGGGACGATCACGACCGTTCTTATCGATATGTTTGCCGAGATTTCGGATACAATTATTTAACTACTTGCGAACCCAATGCAATTATCTATACAATGGGTGATAACGATACATTCCCGCTTTGGTATGGACAAGAAGTGGAAGGATACCGGACAGATGTCCGCGTTTGTAACCTGAGTTACCTGCAAACCGACTGGTATATCGATCAAATGAAACGGCAGGCTTATGAATCCGATCCATTACCGATTTCTTGGAAAAGAACGGATTACATACAAGGAACTCATGACGTGGCGTGGATATTTAACCGAACCGGCTCTCCTATGGAACTTTCACGGGCATTGGATTGGGTTAAATCCGATGATTTGCGCACGAAACAAATTCCAACGCGGGATGGCAATGTCGAAGTTGATAACATTCCAAGCGAAGTACTTTACCTTCCGATTGATTCGGCGGCAGTCGTTAAATCGGGAGTTGTAGAACCTAAATATTACAATCGGATAGCAAAAAATATAGTTATTGATTTTAGCGAAAAAAAGGATACGTTGGGGAATACCGTTGTACCGGCAAAGGGAAGGTTGGTTAAACAGGAAATGATGATTCTGGATATGATGAGCAATAATAAAGACTGGTCGCGTCCCATCTATTTTGCGTCAACTGTGCCTCGCGAACAGTACCTGCGACTGGATTCTTTTCTTCGCCAGGATGGAATAGCTTATAGATTGGTTCCTTATAACACAGGCGTTAGTAGTGATGATTTTGACATGGATGCGGATACGGCGGTCGTACACAAATCCAGGTTGGATGTTGATACGGATATATTGTATGATAACCTGATGCATAAATACCGCTGGGGAAATCTGGAACATCCGGGCATCTATTTAGACGAAAATGCCATGAAGATGGCTAAAGTGTTCCGAATGATGTTTGGACAATTAAGCAGGTATCTGATCGAAGAGGGAAAGAAGGATAAGGCGAAGGAAGTTTTGGATCGCGGATTAACAGTGCTTCCAGACTACAACGTGCCTTATGATTATGTTTCAGCGAACGAATTTGCAAAATCATATTATCTAATAGGAGAAATTGAAAAAGCGCGCAATATTTATGATGTACTGGTAACCAGCTCGTTAAAGAGCTTAAAATGGTATTCCCGATTAAGTCCTCAACTGTATGCGGGAGCAATGGAGGATGTCCGTAGAGAATTGATGTCTTTGTATTTCATGTTGCCGATTTATCAGAATGTTAATCCACAAGCATACGCAACTGCGAGCAAAGATTTCAACCGTTACTGGCAACAATTTGAGCAATTCGCAAATTCAAATCGAGTCCGTAGAGGTGGAGCAAATAAATAAGCCATGCTGATAGAAAGAGCGCCTAAACTATATCGCAGCTTGTATCGAGGCTCGCATTGGAGATTTAACAGCGATAAAAAAGTCGTTTATCTTACTTTTGACGATGGTCCAATACCCGAGATTACGCCTTGGGTATTGGATTTGTTGGATAAATACAACATTAAGGCTACATTCTTCTGCGTCGGCGATAATGTTCGAAAATACCCTGAGATTTATCAAATGGTTCAAGAGCGGGGTCATCAAACAGGCAATCATACTTTTCATCATATACAGGGATTAAAAACCGATACCCAATCCTATATGGAGGATGTACAGGAAGCCGGACAGTTGATCGACAGCAAACTTTTCAGACCGCCGTACGGGCACATGCGGTTCTCGCAATTTCATGCCTTGCGGAAACAATATAAAGTGATTATGTGGGACGTCGTAACCCGCGACTACAGTTGCTTGATGACTGCCGGGCAAGTATTCGACACAGTGAAAAAATATACACGGAACGGCTCGATCATCGTTTTTCATGACTCGCTGAAATCCGGCGATCGCATGAAAGAATCATTGCCTGAATCCATCGAATGGCTACTGGAGCAAGGATACAGTTTCCGTCTGATAGAGGAATAAATTCTATTTCATTTTAGTTTAATCACTTCGCTTCCTGCCAATAGAAAAGCTCCCGTTCCATAGACTTCCCAACTATTGGCGTTGAAGTTTTTTCGCGGATCGGCTCCAACCGGTTGAACCCATCCCACAAGTCCTTCTTTGTTAACGCATCCGTTCAACGCAATCCATGCTTTTTCTACTGCAGGGCGATAGGTTTTGCTATCCAGCAATTTGTTGTTTATTCCCCAAGCTAAAGCATAACAGAAAAAACCGGAGCCGCTCACTTCTCCTCCGGGGTAAGATTCGGGATCCAACAAGCTGGCTCGCCACAAACCGTCTGACTGTTGCAGGGACAAAATACGCGAAGACATCTCCTTATACAGTTGTATATAAAAAGGACGTTCCGGATAATTTGCCGGAAGTTCGCTGAGTATGCGCACCAATCCTCCCAGTACCCATCCATTTCCACGCGACCAGAAAATCAACTTACCGTTGGCTTCATGCTTGTCGTTACCGTCGTTTTTGATGACATAACTCAAATCTCGGGCAAAGAGATGCTCCGTTTTATTATACAATAAATCGTAACACTCCTTATAATATTTATCATTTTGTTTCAGATATTCCGTATCTTTCAAGGTCACGCCCATTTTCACCATTGCAGGCGGCGCCATAAACAGCGCATCGCACCACCACCATTTAATTACTTCAATGCCGCGGGTAGGATAGGGGTTCGACATAAATTTTTTCAATACATCAATAGTCGGTTGAATCATCTCCCGTTTTTTCTCAATACGATATAAATCGATGTATGTCTGGCAAATAGCAATATCGTCCGCATGATACCAGCGATTGCCCGGCAGCCAGTGGGTAGAATCGTTGCCCATTGCCAGCAAAGCATTGTATATCGGTCGAGAGCCTGTCGTTTTCCATGCGGCGAAAACGCCGGCATAAAAAGCGCCGTTAGTCCAGTCGTTTTGTTTATACTTTGGATGTTTTAACTGCCAATCCGTCGTCTTTTCCATGATTGACTTTATGTACTTTTTATTAAAGTACTTCTCGTTGCCCGTTTGCGCAGAAACGTTGAATATCAAACAAAAGGCTAATAATAATAGAAAATTTTTCATAAAATTGTATTTGTAAAATTATACCTTGCTAAAAATAATTTACAAATATAGATATAAAATTCGTACTTTGGCGCTATACCTCGATACTTTCTTCGTTTTTGCCTACATTCAAAACTTCCTGTATAAAGCGCTTGTCGGAATCGATTTTGTTCAAAGCCAAATAAGCAGCTTGTTGATGCGATTCTTTTTTGGAATAACCTGTCCCTGTGCCGGCTATCAAACCGTTCAAAATAACCTGGCTCTGAAAAACCGGATTATTTTCTCTATCCATAAAACTTTCCATCAGCTGATAATCCATTTGAACACGGTGTTTCTGACACCACTCCAATAATTTGGACTTAAAGTTAACTTCTTTTTTTGCAAGCGCTTCAATATTGATATAGGCGGAAACAATTTTCCGCTCAATGAAACGGTAGGTTTTTTGATAGCCTTGATCCAAATAGACCGCCCCGATAAAGGCTTCAAGCGCATTGCCGAAAATATGATTTTTCTGCGTATGAACACGTGGGGATGAGATTACTAATTTGTTCAATCCCAAATTACCGGATATCCGGTCTAAGGTTTCCCTTTTAACAATTTTAGAACGGGTATTGGTGAGGAAACCTTCGTTTTGGGTTTTGAATTTTTTGAAAACAATGTCTGCAATGACGGCATCAAGAATAGCGTCGCCCAAAAATTCCAATCGCTCGTTATTGCGGTAGACTCCCCGCCTGTATGAAGATTTATGAAGCAATGCTTCTTCATAATAAGCAATATTGTTCGGGAAGAAGCCTAATATTCTTTTTAAAGCAAAATACGACTCTTTCTTTGGATTAAAGAAGAGCCGTATCGTTTTAACAAAAGAATTATTCACTTTTATTTGACAAATTTCTTGACGATAATGCAGGCATTATGTCCGCCGAATCCGAACGTATTGGATAAGGCGGCGCGTACTTCCCTTTTTTGCGCTTGATTGAATGTGAAATTCAGTTTATAATCGATTTCGGGATCGTCGTCGCCCGCTTCGTGATTAATGGTTGGAGGAACAATGTTATTTTGAACAGCCAGCACAGACGCCATTGCTTCAACGGCTCCGGCAGCGCCCAGCGTATGTCCGGTCATCGACTTCGTAGAGCTGATGTTTAACCGGTAAGCGCTTTCACCGAATACTTCTTTGATCGCTTTCACTTCGGAAGGATCTCCGACAGGCGTAGAAGTTCCGTGTACATTGATATAATCAATGTCGGCGGCGGTTAATCCCGCATCGGTAAGCGCGTTTTTCATTACTAAAATAGCGCCTAACCCGTCGGGGTGGGAAGCGGTGAGATGATAGGCGTCTCCGGAAGCTCCTCCGCCGGCTACTTCAGCGTATATTTTAGCTCCTCGCGCCAAGGCATGTTCCAATTCTTCGAATACCAAACAAGCGCCTCCTTCGCCGATTACGAATCCGTCGCGGCTTGCGCTGAATGGACGGGAAGCCGTTTGCGGCGCATCGTTCCGTACGGAAAGCGCATTCATTGCGTTAAATCCGCCAACTCCCGAAACGCAAACAGCAGCCTCCGCTCCTCCCGTTACGATGACATTGGCTTTTCCCAACCGGATAAGGTCGAATGCCGTAATAGCCCCGTTCGTTGAAGACGCGCAAGCGGAAACAGTTCCGAAATTCGGTCCTCTGAAACCATAAATAATTGAGATGTGACCGGCAGCTATATCGCCAATCATCTTAGGAATAAAGAAAGGATTAAATTTGGGACCGAGTTCGGAATGTTGAAAATAATTACCTACTTCCTGGTCAAAAGTTATAATTCCTCCGATACCGGATGAAAAAATAACGCCTACCCGATCTCTATCTATCGTTTCATTCGTATCCAAACGGGAATCAGCGATTGCCTCCCTTGCCGCGACAACGGCGAATTGGGCGTACCTGTCTAATTTCCTCGCTTCTTTACGGTCGAAATAATTTTCAGCCTCAAAGCCTTTTACTTCGCAGGCAAATTTTGTTTTAAATTTTTCTGCATTAAATAAAGTAATGGGTCCAGCCCCGCTCACTCCGTTAATAAGAGAACTCCATGTAGTTTTTACATCGTTTCCCAACGGAGTTATGGCTCCCAGACCCGTTACCACAACTCTTTTTAATCTCATCAGGTCTAAATTGAGTTTTTTACTTTTTCAAATTTTCGACATAAGCAATAGCGTCGCCTACGGTTAAAATTTTTTCAGCTTGATCATCCGGAATAGTGACGCCGAATTCTTTTTCAAATTCCATAATCAACTCAACCGTATCCAGAGAATCGGCTCCTAAATCATTAGTAAAACTTGCATCATTTGTCACTTCCGATTCTTCTACGCTCAATTTATCAACGATAATACTTTTTACGCGATCTGCAATTTCAGACATAATTGTTAATTGTTAATTGTTAATTTTAATCTAATAATTAAAAGATTTGTTTTATTTTTGCGTTGCAAAGTTAAACAGTTTTATTGAAAGAAAAAAGAAAATCATAAAAAAATTGCACATTAATTAAATAATTGTGCATTGTCCAATAAAATAGTATTATATGAAACGTATCGCTTTATTTGCTTCCGGAGCAGGTTCCAATGTGGAGAACATCGTCCGGTATTTCTCGGATAGTCGAGAATTGGAATTTCCGGTAGTTATCAGTAACCGGCATGATGCCCCGGTTCACGAACGGGCTAAAAAATACCGGATTCCTTCTTATTATTTTAAGAAGGGTGATTTTGAGAATGGCGAAGTCTTGAATTTATTGAGGGAAAAAGCCATTGACTTCATCATCTTAGCAGGTTTTTTACTGAAGGTTCCCGACAATCTTTTAAAAGCTTATCCCGGCAGGATTATCAATATTCATCCGGCTTTATTGCCTAAATTCGGCGGGCAGGGGATGTATGGTTCACGCGTACACGAGGCGGTGGTCGCTTCGGGCGAAAAGGAGACAGGCATTACTATCCATTATGTAAATGAGAATTACGATGAAGGACGGATTATTTTTCAGGTGAAATGTCCGGTTCTTCCCGACGATTCGCCGGATGACGTGGCAGCAAAAGTACACGCTTTGGAATATGAATATTTTCCGAGGGTGATAGGGGAAGTGGTTTTAGGGAGCTGATTGAATAACGCGATCATTATTCATCGCAACCATTTCCTCGATAAATACCCGACCGGATAAAGTACGGCTAAAAATCCTGTTAGCAGGACGGTGGACAGAACAAACAGCAAATCGGAAAACGCGACAGTCACAGGATAGGCGTCAACGGCAAAATTGGCGCCGGTGCCTAATTTCAGCCAGCCGAAATGTTGCTGACCGAGGCAAATCAGGACGCCTGTAATAATTCCGGCGATTCCGCCGACAATTGAAATCATCCAGCCTTCAAACAAAAAAATACGGGAAATCAGTTGGTTGTCCGCCCCCATATTGCGAAGCGTCAGAACGTCGGACTGCTTTTCAATAATCAACATGGACAAAGAGCCGGTAACATTGAATATCGCTATCAGCAGGATAAAACAGAGCATCAGAAAAGTAACCCATTTTTCGATACTCACCATTTTGAATGAATCTTCCTGCTGCTGATAGCGGTCTTTTACCAGAAAATCAGTCCCCAGTATCGCTTGAATTCGGCTTTGTACCGAACCGACCGAAGCGCCGGGTTTCAGTTTTATTTCCAAAGCGCTGACTTCCTTGTCGTAGTCGAATAGTTCGCGGGCTAAACGGATAGGAACAATCAGATAATAATTGTCGTAAATGGCTTGATTTGTTCGGAAAACGCCGCCGATATACGCATATCTTCTTATAATTGAAGAGCTTGGATTGGATAAATTCACAGCAGCCTTTCTTTTGGGAGCAACCACTTGCATGGGGAAAACAAAACCGGTATTTACGCTTAAATCATTGGCTAATCCCAAGCCTAAAAGCGCATAATTACTTGAATCTTTTTCTATTTCAATACTCCCGTCGATTATGAGCGATTCAAAATTCGTCAATGAAGCAAATTGGCTGCCTACGCCTTTTAAGATAACCGGTATTTCCCGTTCCCGGTAACTAAGTAATGCGTTGTCTTCCAAACTTTCGGAAATCAATTCGATTTCAGGAAGCGATCCTATTTTCATAAATAAGTCGGTCTCCGGATTAAATACTTTCCCTTTTGCCGGCGTAATTTTCAATTCAGGGTCGATTGCTCCGAACATGCCCGCCACCAATCCTTGAAATCCGTTGAAAACCGATAGGGTGCAAACCGTTGCCATCGTTGCGACAGCTACGCCGCAAACCGCCACTAATGAAATGATATTAATGGCATTGTGCGATTTTTTAGAAAAAAGATATCGCCTGGCTATGTAAAACGATAGATTCAAAGGGCTTTCTCTTTATCCTGATTCAGTAAATGGTCAATATTCTCCAGATAGTCGATGGAATCATCGAGAAAAAAAACTAATTCGGGAATCCGGCGAACCTGTTTCCCAATTCGCAATCCCAATTCATAACGAATTGCCTTTTTTTGCCGGTTAATATTTTCCATGATTCCCATGCTCTTTTCGGAAGGAAAGATGCTTAAATAGACTTTCGATATACTTAAATCGGGACTCATGCGAACCTTTGTTACCGAAACGAGAGTGCCCGGCAATTGCCGGGTTTCGTAAAGAAACAGTTCACCCAAATCTTTTTGTATTTGCCGTTCAATTTTTTGTATCCGTGTAATGTTCATAACTTATATATTACAGTTAAACCGTCCCGTAAAGGTAAGATAATTTTTTCAATTCGTTTGTCTTGTTTAATTTTTTCATTAAAACGAATGATGCCGATCGTCTGCTTATCATTGGGATGCGGCGTTTCCAACACTTTCCCGTTCCACAGCGTATTGTCCGCTAAAATAACGCCGCCCGACGGAATCCTGTCAAACGCGCAATCATAGTAATCGCAATAATCCCGCTTATCGCCGTCGATGTAAACCATATCAAATAAACCCTCAATATGTGGAAGAATTTCCCGAACATCTCCAATATGCAGCCGTATTTTATCTTTCAGGGGAGACCGGTCGAACGCTGTACGGATAAAATCCTCCATCTCGTCGTCGATTTCAACGGTATGAATTTCTCCCTGTTCCGGCAGACCTTCGGCAAGACACAGCGTAGCATAACCGGTATAAGTTCCGATTTCCAGAATCCGTTGCGGACGATGCATCCGCACCAGCATCTTCAAAATCCGCCCTTGCAAATGTCCTGCCAGCATTCGCGGACGAAGCAGCCGGATATTGGCTTTGCGGTATAACTCCGCCAACTGGTCGTTTTCCTCGTCGATATGATTCAGTATGTATATTTCTTCCGGGTTCATTCTGTTGTTTTTAAGCAAGAGTAATACGAAAAAACGAAATGGCAAATGATGACGAAACACATATTGATTGGCAATCTTCCGGTTTCACATCCTTATTAAATATTCCGAATACTGCCGAGCCGGAACCCGACATGCCTGCGTAGATTGCGCCTTCCGTATACAAGCGTTGTTCTATTTCTTTTATTTCGGGATATCGAGCAAAAACTCCGGATTCAAAGTCGTTGATTAAATGATTCTTCCATTCATTTACCGGCAAACGGATAATTTCTTTCAAAGGCGTTGCCGGATGTTGAGGTTTCACTTGCGCGTAAGCTTCTTTGGTAGATACGGAAACGGACGGTTTCGCAATAACAAGACGATAGCCTTGCAGCGAAATGTTTACCGGCGAAAAAACGCTTCCGGTTCCTTCGG
>Ga0123354_10020087_pt1 | contig 10501 bp, 7 predicted proteins | sample TergutLab28metaG_2_FD_97872 | JGI IMG/M metagenome (GOLD analysis project Ga0123354, IMG submission 97872) | Labiotermes labralis P4 segment gut microbial communities from Petit-Saut dam, French Guiana - Lab288 P4 | ecosystem: Host-associated > Arthropoda: Insects > Digestive system > Gut ...
ACACACACACACGGTTGGTTAATTTATTAAATTAATATGATATATATACTGCACTTATTGGTTGCTGAATTACATATACACGGAAATATGCAACACTACACGATCACACATTTTATGTATTTTCGGGGTAAGTACCGAGACTTGTTTTGACTCTCTGCTTTCAGAAGTCACACATAAAAGGGTAACAATCCTACTATTCCCTCATTATTGGCAACTATTATAGTTACCAAGAGAATGTTCGTTAAACATCTCCATGGAAGAAGAAATAGTAAGTGCATTTTTTATTGTTCTACCATGATTATCGGCTTGGTTCTTGAAACTTTTCAATTTATTCGGTTAGGTATTTTTGGGGTAGTTCTGTTTTTGTACGCAAAAAAAAAAAGTTGGACATAGAAAAGAAATTATCTCACTATATTTTATGCTCCGAATTCAACGGTTGTGCTAATAATCGAGGAATTTTCCGCTGTATTGTCTGTAAGCTAGACATAAATGTTTATAATAAGTATTATATACGAGATGCCAGCGAGACATAGAATACATCAACTAGGAAACCTAGTAACAAAACCGTATAAACGTATTCACAGTTCTGATGGAAGATTTTCTTTGATGCGACTTTAGTTTAAAAAACACATGTAATCAAAATCAGACTTCAGAAACCAAAGATTAAAATTACACATTACTACACCGAAAATTAAATTATTTAAAAATTTAACTCAAGTGTAGAAGTAAATGTCATTCAAACAGTTTCCATTTCTTTATTCGCGTATATTTTGACGAGTTTCTAGCAAAAACGGCAGTTTCGAGTTAGTAACAAAAATCACCTCCTGTATGGACATGAAACAATCGCTGTGAATTCTGAAAATCGTAAGAAACACACAAATACATTATGTGACAACATGCATCGTTCCTTAATTCTACAGTAAGTGATAAACGCTGTGACCAATTGACCATAAAAGATTAACTGAAATATGGCCAACTGCAATAATTAGAATCTAAATTCAAAGGGAATATTTATTCCGGGACTCAGCCACCACTCTCCCATTCCCTTCCCCAGCTTCTACGGCCTCAAAGCTAAGTCCCGAAGTGTAGTTAGCTGTTCTTATCGTTCATTCCCAGTCAACAAATCTAAGTGAAACAGTTTATTTAACCCCGAATTTACAAACAAGGGGAAGGCAGGAACCACTTAAAATATAGCACAACTAAACGTACAAGTGTCAAGGATGAATGTACACAGTTTCAAGAGTACCTTTCGTCTATATCCCATACCATCCATGTTCACAGATCCTTCCCTGAATGGCTTAAACACCGGTGATTTTATATGGAAATTTACTAAGCAGCAACACAATGAAAATTCCAGTACCTTTTGTCATTAAATGCATCATTCAACTACCGTTGTGCTCACAAATCTTGTTTGGAATTTCCCATCAAAATATTTTGTGTTCCACCTTCTGATGAAATTCTTGAGGCTGTGAGGCAAAACTTGTATCACGTGTACAATGGTATGAGCAACCCCAACATACACTAAGTACATGCACATAAAATCGCCAGTTCTTAAAACACCATTTTGGCGACATCTTCTTTTGCATCTATACATCACAACAGCCGAGTGGTTCCCAGTTCGCAACAACTCGTAACAAGAAGTAGTGGCACAACACTTTTATCTGCAATACGGAACACCATGGGGTCCATATGTGCTACTCGTATTTAAATTCTCAAAAACAGCTTCCTGCTGTTACCACTAACTCGTTCACATACAGCCGTCGCAAAACGTTTTGGCCAGCGAAATGTGCACAAGAAAGGCCGCAAGTCGTCACTTGCGCAACGAATCTATTTCGTCTTCTGTCTTCAAGGAAGCAGAGGTCTGAGAAAGGAGGCCGGACCTGATATACAATTGCAGCTGTGAGATGCGATAATCTTCATAAGCTTTCTTTTAGAACAAAAAAAAAAGTTTACAGAGTTATAATAATAATCACACGCATGTAACACGTACTAATCGCCTTTTAATTCTTCTACTCCTTATCTCCCACCCTCCTATTAATCAGATTCAATGTTCCTGCTTGTGTTGATACTCAGTCCACTGTTATTCATTACGTATACGTTTTCAATTCTCTCTTCCATTATACACTCCCGTTCATAAAAACTGTTTATACCTAGTTTGTCTACATGTTCCGAAACACAAATCGATCCATCTACCCCAGTTTCTCTTACATCTCTGCTAACGAAGAAACATACTTGCCTCTTTCACCCTGTTTTGCATATTCTATAGCTACTTTTCCGTAATGATTAGGCACTTGCCTACTGTGCTTCTGCCTTCTTAAAACTGTATACATTCGGAACAATTTCCTGCGTTTGTCCTCCTTCGTCGAAGACTTCGATTTCGAATGCATCGGTGGCACGACTCACTTGACATCAAACTCACTCTGTTCGCCGGACACTAGTCCAATTGCTAACTGCTGCTGCAAGGTTCTGTAAACTGTACCTTATCGGACTGACGGATGAACAAAACAAATACCATTCCCTTACAATCTCATGTTCACAACGTGGGTGCGAGGACGTCTGCCACTTCCTCCAGGTTCTTCATCGGCTATACACATTCCGACAGGTGTAGAATATGAGGAAATTTCTTGCAACACTTCAGATGGTTGTGGAAATAATGTTGTCCTTATATAGGAAATTTCTATTTCACGTTCAAATTTCGCGAATTGGCCGAGCAAACGCCTACCGACAATGTCCGCTAATCAGTCATTAACGTATCATGACTATGACCAAAGCAAAGGACGGCATTAAGTATTTGCAGATGGCCATAAGCATACTCCCCACAAGGCCTATTCCGTCTCTCTAACCCCTCCCCACTAAACAGCGTTAAACAGTGCACTACGGAACAATTCAGTTTTTGCTCTTTCTGAAATGTAATTTTCATGCCCTGGGAAATCGTTATAATATATTCTGTCATGTGTAAATCTGCATCACATTACAATATTCACACGTTTCAGCTCATCAGCGTCTGAACCAATAGTCACAACAAAATTACAAGTGAAGACAATAATTTCGAAGATTCTGTCTCTCAACTCACAGATCAGTTCACAGAACAAGGGATCTTGTCTCTCTGCGGCAACCACAAAATGGTTGGCGTACAGTAACATTTATTTTACGTCACATTATATTGATGTCATACAGTTCACAACCTCGATAATTAATTACTGAACACTATTGATAACATTTCACCGCTTACTTCCTAATCAAATAAAAGTTATCTGTAATAATATTTCCATTCTGTAAGATAATCCTTCCACACTTAAAGAATGGCAAGTTTTCATGAGTGGACTCCCACAACAGAATAAATCCAGTAATTTACACCACCACTTCGCTTGAAAATACAAAATCAATCTACATCTAAAGCATGGGCCCTTACTGCGAGATCATCGCGCGCCATGTCGATAGTTAAGAATCAACGGTTTATATTACGACACCTGCGTAAAACAGCACGGCTGGGAAGGTGCAACCCCTAACGGTGTCTTATGCAGCTCTTGCGTTCAATGTTTGCACAATATTCCCCTATAAAATTATGCCTTTATAATAACAGATATCCTGTAACGATGTCAGAAACGTAGACTATACGGCGTCTAGCAACTGAGGGCGAGCAATGAGCTCTGAAGGATGTGGAAAGAAGAGATCGTGGTCAACCTGACGGATTATTCAGGAATTTATCTGAATGGGCTGCAAACCTCGGAACAGTTGGTGTCCCGGCCGAGACCTCTCGCATACAAGTCAGAAAAGTTACCATTTTAACCCAGCTGACTGATATGTAGATCATTTAAAATGGAAATGGTCTCAGCTTCTTGCAGGGACCTCTCAATATCGAACTTCAACGTTCGTCTACAGGTTTTCAAGTGTTAAACATGTACGTAGTAAGATGACAGCCACGACCTCCAAGCCATGTGTCCACTATACGCCCACCGAACAAAGCACGCATGACAACATATGCAAAACAATTTATCCTAACCAATCACAACAAAAATTCAATTACACCACGATAGAAACGTGTAAGTCTCTGCTACCCAAAATACCCGCCAAAATGCGAAATTCGTAATACGTGCTTCGATTTTCAATCGAACATTTACAAGGTTTAAACAAATCCGTGTGGCGATCGCGATGAAAGCGATACGTTACAAAAAATGCGCTGACGTCAGATCGTCCTGGCGCCCAAGCACTTGACTGGACAACGTGTTTACAACGAGCTGGCCATATTAAGTCGCACGTGCATGTGTATTATACTACAGCATTTCACCTGTTCACCTCAAGCAGTAGTGATGCCACCAACATGTATTCGAGGTAAACGATTCGCTGTGGTTCTCCCGTTATACCGGAAAATGATGGGGCAGTGTCTTCACAAGAACCACAACCTCCTCTACTACCCCCTCCCAACTCACCATCGTAACCACTCTCACACGAGTTCATCACTGAACATCTTCAGTTGATGCATATAATGCATAAGGAGAGTAGTTACGTAACCCTATTTTACGGACTCCACAATATTTTATCGGAAGCCAAACCGTCTTGTTTCAAACCACGTGACAGCACCTTCCTGTAATACGGCAAATTTTTAGCAACAAGAGAAATGCTTGTAGGCTAAACAAATATCTGCAGGCGCGCAAAATTACGTATAGGGGTACAAAACTTAAACTTTTCGAACACAGACTTTTGCCACAAAGGAACGCTCTTTATGCTTCTTAAGAATTTTCTGCACTCACGTTCTACGCTCCTAGCTTGGGGCGTATTTCATGTGTGAAATAACTCTAAAACACAAATGCACTCGGAAAGTACCTGGTATCATTACATCTCCACAATGTGTTATAGCAAACCCACGGAAGAGCCGACAAGCCGGTTGGCCGGAATCCGCCTCCTAACCTACAGCCCAGCCTAAGCAGTCTTTCAGTACAAAAACAAGCAGCATGTAGCAAAGCTTTTGATGCAGAACAAGAAAATTAATCCTGAAAAAGAGTTAATACCTAACACGTCGGCAGCTTACGCCACTCAACGAAGTTCGAGCTGTATCGCGTAGGCCTAACGAGACCGATGCTAGCCTAAATGTCGTCGCTTTGTACATGTTCGTTACCTACATTATTGGCCCTCACAAAAGTATAGTATATTGTGTTGCCTTAATGTTACATTCAATTAAGTTGCTACACACAAATAATTCGTAATCGCTCTTCTCTGTGATTCGCAAGGACCGACTAGTTAATCTAGTGTCAAGATGACGGTTTACTGCTACAGACTTTTAAATGGTATTCACACCTTCTTTATGTTTGTCCGTAGATACATGCAAGGAGAACCAAACACACCAAAACTTCTCAGGAAATTTTTCTGTGCAAAGTAAATGATTTCTTACGCTGTAACTTCTTAACACAAGTCTTTGCCATATTCTATGATACACTAGCATAAAAATTTCTCATTTCTTTATGCGGTATGCACAATGCAAGACGGTACTTACGTTGTAATTTATTTTACAATTTCCTTATATAGCAAGAATACTGATTTTAGGACGCAATGGACAATTGATAATACATTAACTTCAAACAGAATGTGATGTAAACTATAATGGAGAATGTGATGTCTTGTGAGATCTGTGGCGCTTACAGCTGAGTTGTTGAAGATACTATTCTTCTGGCACGCGGCATTGTGTCGTTGGGCTTGTAATTCCTCTTTCGGCTTCAGGACCCTGAAGATTACGGCACTAAAATCCTTTGAAACATCGAGAAATACCTGCCCAATGGCAAAGCATCGCATCCCCGACTATGTGTCTTCACTAATGCTTTGTGCATAATACAAAATACATAGCCAGGCCAGAGGCCAACCACTAAATAAAATGGTAATATGCACACATAAACTCCATCTATCACATTTCATTTGCTGTAAAGTTAATTTTACATTAGAACAGTTATGTCAGAAGGGCCATAAATGTTATTGCAAATAACAGCAAAGAGTTCCAAGCACCAACACATGAAGACTAGTCTTAGTCTGTTTCTCCTCTCTGTCCTAGACACCCAAACCGGTCTTCATAAAAAAAAATCTATTTATTTAGCCAGCAATGTACTTATCAAGTTACCTAGTACTTGCATACCTCTGCTCCATACCTTAAAATGTTGTCACAGTGATCGTGTACAAACAAATCCTAACGATATGGGTCCAGCTCAAAAAGTTTTATGGAGCCACAACAGTTTGAAAGTAAGATAAAACTACCAACAAAAGGGGCTGTAATGAAAAATTTCACAAAAAAATTTATGAAAAATTCAGGGGGTCCTTATTTTAATGACTCTATTCATATTTTGTATCCTCCAAGTACACATGTGAGTGAGAAGCTGGGTAGCTTATGTTAATACGAGAAGACAACAGGTATAGAAGCAGCCAATAGTTCTCGGATAAAATAATTACCCTACAGAACTCTTTACAAAAATCTTGCAAGTTTCTGCCTGTTGTTTTATACACATCTGAGCACGGCGTATTAAAAAAGTGGGTGGCAATGGTCACATAATGACAAAACAGTCTGCTTCCTCAGACCTGCTCAGTACTGCTTTTGCACATGTCAAGAGGAGTACATACAGTGTATATTTGTATTATGAACAACACCTTTTACATTACCTACTCAGGAGTATGCAGACATTCACTGTGTACTGTATACAGACCTTGTAATAATAATGCCAAGAAATTCTACGCACCAGAAAATTCAAATCAACAAATGTTTCCTGTTACAAACAAAATCATCTCTGTAAAACTGCAACATTCCTTTAACATTGCAGCATTGTGCTTCTCAGCAAGAATGAGAAAATCTGTTACAAGTGGTACAATAAAGTCCTTGTGTAAACACTCAACTTCTCGCACACTGGTATCTCTCAAATACCACTCTGGAGAATAATCTGTAATACAGGTTTATATCCTTCCCATTCATAAAAGGTTCAGCATCTTCAATCGGTGGACTGTGCTTCCAAATTAAATTTCTGTCTTTGGCTTCATGCACCTGTTTAACTGTGCAATTACATTTTATTTACTGACAATGCAACTCTTACTTGTGACTGAGTGAATAAGACTGGGAACACCCACTTATGGACTACTGGTAATCCTCAAGCAACAGTTGGAGGGCAACTTTCAACACCAGTTCTAAGCAACTGTGTGGTTGTGTGGTGCAGCATAATGACAATCTGCTTACCAGGCCCCACATCTTGCAACATAAATGACAATCTGCTTGTCAGGTCCCATGTCGTCAATGGACAACCCAAAATGCATATCTGTGCTGCCTTTGGTTAAAATGAATTTCCACCCCTCTTCAAGGATGTTTCCTTAGTAACACAAGTGTGTATATATGATGTATGTGTATATATGTGTGTGTGTGTGTGTGTGTGTATATATATATATATATATATATATATATATGAATCCCCCTCCTTTTCTATGATAGGGGTTGGATTATCTCTATTGCAAATATACAAGTCCCTATATCACAGACCACATTCCTGGCCAGAAATATATGGAAGATCCCCTTGTGTAAAGCCATTAAAGTATTATCTTTGGTGGCAAATGAATACGCTAGATTATGCACAAGAACCAGTAAAAGCAATGCCCTCTTTCAAACAGTTATGGATGTTGCAGATGATGTTCAAAACAACTCCACATACTTGAGTTACAGCAATGCTGTATCAAAATGTGCATTCAAGTTGCAAGCAGACCATTTTAGTAGTCTTTGTAACGTGTTTCACTATTAAATAACACTTAGTACTTTTTATTAAAACCTGATTCATTGAATGTCTTTATCCTAATTTCTAACTGCCACATGGCCTTCAACTTTCCAAATTTCACCTCCATTAATAGGACTCTCTTTTACTCAAAATAAATACCCGGCAGCAGGTCACACTTGTACATACATACATGCATGCATGCATGCATGCATGCATACATACATACATACCTATACATTTCCAAAGTCCAATAATTCTGTCATGAAGCAAGTCACTTTCAGACAACACACAGCACAAACACTAGATGATTACGTAACAACTAATTTAAAACTTACAATTTCTATAGTAGAAGTATGATAAACATTACTAATTACAGAATACTACAGGAATATAATAATGATTCAAAGACAACTAAAAATTACTAAGTCACTTAGTGTGTACTAGGTTCTAAATATTTTGTAATTGAATAAAACAAATTAATAATAAGATAGTTACGAAGTTTATTCTTATAACACACACTACCATTCCTGAGATTCTGAATATTACTGGGCAATCTATTAAATATCCTAATTCCTGAGTAAGTAACTCCTGTTTGTAAAGTAGAAAGATTTGCAGTAGGAACGTAAAATTTATTCTTGTTTCTTGTATTTAATCTGTGTAGGTTCAAATGTGTGTAAAAATTATTCTATCTACTATAAAGAACATTAAGTGACAATATAAACTGACACGGCACAGGCAAGACATCCAATTTTTCAAATAATCCCCCATAAGATCTCCTAGCTTCTACTCCAGACATAATTCTTATAGCCTTCTTTTGTAATTTAAAAACTTCACATGCATTACATGAATTTACCCCCAAAAAGATTCCATATTTAATAACTGACTGGAAGTAAGCAGCATATGCAATTTGTAAATTAAACGAATTTAGAACAGGAAACTATTTCCTAGTTACCAAACAAGCAGCAATCAATTTTGGAAGCATCTGTTATTTCCAATTCATGTGATTATCAACACATAAACCCAAAAGTTTTGTACTTGCTGCTTCCTCTACAGTTGTATATTTATACTGAATTACCAAATGTGAATAAGCAGAGTTTACAGGTGTGAATTTGACTATGTTTGTTGTCATAATATTTAAAACTAACTGACTCGCATCAAACAATTGACTAATTGAAGAAAAAGTAAGGTTTATTTTCTGTTTAAAATCACATAATTTTTATCAGTTATTAAAACCCTGGTATTATCTGTAAATAGCATGTCAGTAAATGATGATAATGTTAATGATAATGTACTGTGGTGCCTAATATTTATGAATTCTCAGTGTGGAACCTGCATATATCATGCTTCTGGCACTTAGAATTCTGAGGTGGTTCCTAAATTTCTGGACAATTTGTGTGCCCCTGGCGTACCAGACTCTTTCTGTATCACCCTGCATATTATATATTACTCACATGTGGCAATAAAATAAAATAAGCTATACAGGCTGAAAAAATTAAGACCATGAGTAACATATACTAAAACTTATGGTTCTTGATCTGCCTAATGCAACAGGTGTGCCTGATGTTTTCATAATTTCTGTCAAGTTATTAGAACACAAAACAATGCAATCTCATTAGGGCCATTTAATGTCAGTACTGTAAACACAAAGAGTGTGTTCTGATGTAAAGGTACACACTTCTGTCAATGCTTAATTACTGGCCAATGACAACCTGCCTTCAGGTGAGTAAAACCAATTAATCCCAATATGAAGTTACAACTCAGGCCAAGCGTTATCAGTGTGTGCTACTGAGAAGACAAGCATTTACATGAGAAGGCATCCAAATTTACTTTAGCTTCCTAATTAGAAGGAAAAGACTGCAATAGTGTTAAAATGCATGTCAAGCAGTGGTTGTCATAATGAGTGAATACGGTCTGATACACTGTCCAACATGCATATTTGTCTGCATCATATGCAAACTGTGGTTATGGTACTAAGTGTCAGAAACATTTGTCACAAATTTCCTAAAGTCACCATTTAAAGCACAACAGGCATACACAGACTTCCTTCTGGGGCACCACTTGTAATTATGCTTTCTGTATGGAGCTCTGCAGATGGTGGCATTAAATCCTCATTATTCATTGGACATTACAATGGGGAGGAACAGTAGCAGAAAGGTCTTAGTAATTGTAGACTTTCTACTGGAGCAGGGGGTTCAAAAATTCTGGACCCAAGATCACCTGGCCAACTACATTTTGTATGGTCCAACCTGATATTTGTGGGTCTTCAGTATGGAACTTGCTTCATGCCATCTTTCCTGCACCTATAAGTTTGAGTTGGCTCCTAGATTTTTGGATAATAAGTGCATCCATTTAACAAGGAGGTATTCACAAAGTAAAAAAATGTATTCAACAATGAGGCTTGGTTCTGGCATTACCAGCAAACCTATGGATACTGGGGGACTAATCAAGAACAAGGATTCACAATTGTAAAAAACCTCCTGATAAAAACATCAAAGGTGATTTCCAGTGAGCCAAGAGTTCTGGAATACTACTGGGGGGAACTAACACTACTATCAAACCTGCAGAAGAAAAAGACAGTCAGGGGCTTGTGGCCTCAGAAGGAGACCAACTTTACCAGGCAAAAACCAGAAAAGCTAAAAAAAAGGGGGGGGGGGGGGGGGGGGGGATTAGCTGGGTATGGGCGTAAAAAACCTTTTGGCACCCCGAAGGCCCCCCGGGCCGCCAGGGGAGAATTTAAAAAAAAAAAAAAAAAAACTGGAGGAAAAAAGGGG
>Ga0123354_10020088_pt1 | contig 10501 bp, 3 predicted proteins | sample TergutLab28metaG_2_FD_97872 | JGI IMG/M metagenome (GOLD analysis project Ga0123354, IMG submission 97872) | Labiotermes labralis P4 segment gut microbial communities from Petit-Saut dam, French Guiana - Lab288 P4 | ecosystem: Host-associated > Arthropoda: Insects > Digestive system > Gut ...
AAAAAACAAAAGTAATGAGAATTTCAAGACAACCATCCCCAGTAACAATTAAGATAGACCAAAAACAACTGGAGAATGTGAAATGTTTTAAATATCTGGGTAGCATGTTAACAGAAGATGGAACGTGTATGTGTGAAATTAAATCCAGAATTGCCATGGCAAAAGCTGCATTTAGCAAGTAGAAGAATCTTTTTGCCAGCAAATTGGACGTAAATTTGAGGAAGAAACTAATGAAATGCTACATTTGGAGCATAGGTCTGTATGGTGCTGAAACTTGGACGCTCCAGGCAACAGATCAGAAACACCTGGAAAGTTTTGAAATGTGGTGCTGGAGAAGGATGGAAAAGATAAGTTGGAATGATCATGTGAGAAATGAAGTATGACTTAGAGTCAATGAGCAGAGGAATATCCTACATGAAATAAGAAAGTGGAAGGCTAACTGAATTGGTCATATCTTACGTAGAAACTGCCTTCTAAAACAAGTTATTGAAGGAAAGATAAAGGGACAGATAGAAGTGACAAGAAGACGAGGAAGAGGGCGTAAGAAGTTACTGGATGACCTTAAGGACAGTAGAGGATACTGTGAATTGAAGGAGGAAGCTGTAGATCGCACTGTGTGGAGGAATCGTTTTGGAAGAGGCTTTGGACCTGTCGTTTGACAGATTACTGATGATGATGATACTATTCCTACTTTCATTTTACATTACCTATGCAATAATTTTCTGGGGAAATACCTCACACAGCATTAACGTCTTTAAACTTCAAAAAAGGATAATTTGAATTACTGCTGGATCAAAACTCAAGAACTTTTGCATACAATTATTTAAGGATTTTGCTACTTCAATCGCTATATCTATACTCTCTCATAATGTTTGTTGTAAATAACATATTATTTACATCTATCATTTTACTTAATATATTTTATATATTGTTACTATTTATACTTATTCCTTGTTATTTAATATTATTTCAGAATGACTATAATACTGTGTGTGTGTGTATACATACAAGATCCTTTTCACAAGTAATACTTCTCCAAACTTATACATCTACAGCACCAACTTTGAGATATCAAACAATTTGAGTAATTTTAACTTATGTACTTATACTCTATGTTTTATACAAATATTGATGTACACTCCCTGTGAATGAACCACAAAAGTTCAAAACATGCCAGAGTTCTAGTGCTTTAATTGTAACAACTTTATATGGGGCATTTGTTGGTATTTTTTTTTTTTTAATTTTAACGATTAGTGCAAGGATACAAATACCATAAAACTTGTATTTTTTTTAAAGAGGCTACCGTGGCATTTAAAAGTGTTAACAGTTTTAAGACCTTAGGTGCACCACAGTATTTCTCTGGCACATATGCAAAGTTTGGCAAGAGACTGCATTCTGACATACATGTCAATTTATTTTGTATGTGTACAAAATTTTGGATACCATGTGTACTAGTTAGCAGGGAAAAATAGATATTTGACTAGAATAGTTGATTAGAATAATACTTCAATATTCAGCATGAGGAGAGGGGCTTCAGAATGCAAGCATGTGGTGAATGATATGAAACGGTTCACATCAGTAGCATCTCAGGGGTCAGTATTTTTGTGTCAAGGTCTCGATGAGGCAAGGATGTATTCCAGGTGGCACAAACATTACATTAAGTTCAGATAGCTTCCTGGTGGCTGTTTTCTCCTGTTACTATTATAGAGTAATAAAGCCTTGTATACCTACTGCACCTAGAGCTCAATGGATGATGAAATGAGTTATGAATAAAAAGGTCACAGCTAAAAGCCTGGAAAATCCAGCTTCGGTTTTGAATTTCATTTTATTACACACACGTTACTTTATACACACACTGTGCTTTTATTTGTCTGAAAAGTTTTCCATTGCTCCAACAGGAAAAAAATCACAATCCATAGGCATGTGTGTATTTGACAAATTTGCTACTAAGCAACAGTTGTTTTCCAGTATGTGTAATGGCTGAAAAAAAGTGGTGTGTGTGTGTGTGTATATATTTTGACTTCTGTCTACTGGTTAGTCACATGATTAATAATTGAAGTTTATTCCTTTATGACACTATCACACATGTTTATTTAGCATTACTTTTCTGTCAGTACCTTAGGTGTGAGATACCATCCATTGTGGTATGAACTATGAGTATAATTCTGTTACCAGTGCCTGGAAGTTGAATGTCCACACCTAGAGACAAAGGTGCCTACAACACACACACATACACACATGTTGCTACCTCTCTAATGCTATTTAAATATCTAGAATGACTAGTTAAAATGGACTCAACTGGACTACATAAAGGACACTTTGTGGTTTCCATATGTGATCTACAGTCACACTGAAAAACCTGGCTACTTTTCATTTGCAGGGACCTTCACTAGTTTCAATGCATTTGACTGAAAAGGTTCTCAAGCATTCCTGAAGAATGTGAAAAATGGATTATCAAAAGGATGAGAACCTGCAGGACATCAAACTCATATTTAAGCTACACTGGCAGTTTCAGTATCCATTATAGTATCATTCTCATATTACATATAAAGTTACTGTAATCACTTTACAGACCAGTTATTGAATGTAATTACGCTATCCCATTCCAGCTGTTACTTATTAGAATTAAAAAAAATATTCAGCTGAGCTTCCTTCATTCATGTGACATGTGAATGTCTGAAGTGGTGAACTTGCAGACAAAGTATCCAGACATGACCTTGAAAAACACTATCTGAAGGAACCATAATGCCATAAAATATTAAGGGTTTTCACTACACTATGCTGGCAGATATGAATAAAAAGTAGAATGTGGGTACAGCTACAGTAACTCCATTAACTTTCCTAGATATTAAATATTCAGTTCCTTAGTGTTTTTCACTGCATAATGTTCATACTTTAAAGGCATTTCACAGATTCTCTGAAAGGGTGTAAGAGCAGTAGGTCTGAACTGTTCACTACACATTAATGTTTCAATGTTTGAAACTACTCTCAGTTCCTGGTTACAGCAAAGACTGTCAAAGGCTCAAATGCAGAATCATTTGATTACTATGCTACAATGGGCAGTACATAATTTACTTGTTCAGTAATGAAAAAGTCAACCTGCTTCAATGTCAGCCCTAATTTAAACAAAACAGACTTACAAACAATAACATCACTTGAATATCAGTGGCAGACAAAACTGACAAATTAAATCAAACAGTATATTCAGTACATCTCACACAATGGACAACAGATAATCTTGATGCAACAATAAGTTTTACAGTATTCAACAGAACTGCAATGAAGTAACACTACTCTCATGAACACAATTTCGTGATCTGCCTAGGAGTGGGACATGTGTTCAAACACAATAAGAGGATGCAGATTTATCAACACATATATGTGAAATAAAGAATATGGGTTCTAAAAACACACAACTCCTTGTAAGATTTCTACTTCTGTGGAAATTCTGCAAAATTATGAAATCAGAAAAGGGACACAATACAACACAGTCCACCTAGAAGAACTACCTTGCAGGTGGCCATAAGTTAAAGATGGCAGTGAGATCTCACTTTCAGATTGCACACAGATGCAGACATTAAAAACAGGCACTAAACATCCATTAAAACATATCAGTTACATGGAAAATGATCTGCACAAATCTTAGCCTTAAGATTTCATGTAGGCAAGAAGTCAGATTCACACTCCAGCCATCCCACCCCAGAGCTATTTTGGGTACAGTGAAGGGTATGTTCCAGTTTCCTGCCAGGAATCCTGTCTTTCAGCCTGCAGCCCATTAGTCAGTTATCACAAATCAAAGATAAATGCAGTAGTTACAACTGTTAATTTTGATCTGCAGCATTAAAAACAATGACGTATTTTTCTAATGTGTTACCTATACTGAATACTTGGTCCCGAATTCACGTGACACCTTTTATAATATCAGAATTATTAAGATAAGAGACACTCAGAGGAAAATGGAGCAAATTAAATTAACCCTTTAATATCACAATTTTGTGGATTTAATGGGATTGGAAGCAAACATTCTGACAAACAAATGTGCCTTGCAATCATGCAGAGATAGCTATATATATCACTGCTCTAAATATCAGTTGAGGGCTGTAAAAGAACATGTCATAACTGACACACTTTGGGCAAAGACTTTTGTCCTCCTTGGTTTTCCTGAGCATCATAATGTGCAATGATATCACTGGCACCAAAGGGTTAAGTACACATAGTATTAAACATTTATTTTCCCAATGACATATAACCTAAATGTAACAAAGACTAATTTAATAAAACAATACACTTGTTATTCACGCAGTTTGTGTTACTCAAAGCCAACCCTTCAATAAGCAGATCATTTTTCATGACATCAAACTAAGGTGAAATGATAATTCAAGTATTGGAACAATAATTCTCACAGAAATATGGCATTGTTAATTTTTCAACATTTAAAAACATGTACTTTCACTGCAATCATCCAAAAATTTCTCCTTACTGTATTAAGATTTGTTTTTATTTTTTTTTTTATTTTGTCAAGAGTTAATCCTGGCCTTTCTCCTGTTCATTGTCAAATGCTCTTATTGCACTCCTCTGTTTCATTCAACAAAGTTAATGCTTACTCTCAATGTTCTAGAGGCATTGCTGTAACTGACAGGCATTAATCAGTACCAGAATATTAAGTGTGGATGATTAGCCACTGTCAAATATCAGTACAGAGCCCATGATATCTTTCTTTCTGTTCATATTAAATCAATTGACTACTTCCAGTTCCACTTGGCTTTGTTTGGATGTCTGCTCACAAACAGGATGGTCTTCCATCCTGTGACCTTCCATGGTACATTCACCAAAACCCATTCCCCACAAACTCTGAGACTTTAAACTTCCCAGGAAAAAGGTCCTATAAACAGGGACTTACAACACATTACAGAACCATTCCATAAACTCAAACGTCCTCTACAATATGGTTTTGCACATAACTACTGAACTTTCTCCCCAGCAGAAATTCCCCTGGAAATTGCACCTATGTAGTTCCGATTACTGGCATTTTGCCAGGAGCATTAAGAAATACTGAGTAATCCAACCAGTTGCTTTGCATTCCATGTTATAATTTAATACCCATGGCAAGATCACATTACTAAATGGTTCCTGAAGTACCTGTTCAACAGCAGGCCTTTGGAGTATACAAAGGGGTATATAATTTAATGTTATAATAAAAATCTTCAGATTCTACAGCAGAAGGAATCTGCTGCCACAGTTAAAAAAAACAGTCACTGATGTGATGCAGGTCATGGATCTATAAGATCAATATTTGGGAATGGAGTAACAATTACAATTAAACACCTTGAATAACTGTCATATTTTCTTTTCTTCGACTTCTTACCCTTCAACTGAACTAAACTGCAATGCAAGTTGTACCAATACAAATGACACTGCTTCAGATTAAAGGTACAATTATTGATGAAGCAGCAAGCAAAATGCAGCAGTCAAAACCCTTTTTCATTTAATGAGATTTCCTTATAATGAGATGTCCTTATAATGAGATTTCCTTATAACCATACTCAATCTGGTATTGTTTTTGCTGCAAAAGCAAATTATTTGGAATTGCATTTGTACATAAGTTTCTTTGGCTATGATAAGGCTCAACACAGCTTCATTTAAAAATAAAATTATCTCTGGTCAGCTATTTGTTGACTGAAGAAGCTTCTGATGAAGCTTGCGCCTGTTGTGAGACATTTGCTGGAGACCCCAAATCATGGAAAAGTCTTGTCAAAACAAAATATGCCACATCATAATTACTCCAGTAAGCAGTATGTGATGTTAAGGCTGACAAATAACTGCCACCAAGGTTTGTATCTCTCAACACATAGTCCAGACGTTGATGCTGTCCTGAAAAACAAATATGTAATTTATATAAATGCTGGATTTAATGATTACTCCATCCCATAGTTCTAGTTTCAAAATCTGTAATTAATATTGCTGAACTGATAAAGCTACATAGTAATGCAAATTACTACTGTGAAGAAGGTTCTGATTTTCATGCATGGATGCAGAAATGGATATACTGACCAGTTTCTTTCATGGTTTTCCTCAGGGGGTCCACTCATCAGAATGGAACCTTTAAACAGGCCACAACTACTTCATTCCCAGTTTTCTTCATTTCTCCATTTACAGCACACCTCATACCCCATCCAACAACTTACAGCTAAATGACATCATATACTCATGGTGCTTTTTACATGGAATGCTATTCTGACAACTACACTGTAGGACTAAATGCAGCAAAATTCCTATTCATTGATACTTTGGCAGAATGGCTTCTCTTAACATTAAATTGAGATTTTCATGAAATGGGGGCTATACAAAATTACATCTTAACAGTGCTCACTGTCTAGTACAACTTGCTGTACATAGTTTGATCAAATAACTACTTTGTGTAACTAGTTACAAGGTACGAGAAAAGTCGGCCCCATGTTTAATTAAGCACTGTGCCATGAAGAATATAGGAGTATGGAGTTAAAGATTCATGCAATCTTAACCTTGGCCTTATACAGTACTGAGTGGTCAGCTTCCAGCTGCACTTTAAGATCTGCCAGTCCCCAGTGGACAGCAGGTTGGGTGGCCCCAGAATCAGTATGGATGCTTTCAAAATGAGAAAAATCCTATCCCTGCCAGGATCCTACCTATAGCTTAGTCACTGTAATGACTGACTTAACCAAGCACATATCTGACTACATGCAGTAGTTTGTATCAAATAAACACTCAAAGAAACCGTTCCACACAAATTAATACAATCGCCAAAACATACCAAACAAATTTCAAAAATAAACAATGACATCAAATAAACGCTGAAAGAACCTAAGGCAAGAATCAAAGCAACTCACTGCCACAAGCTTTGGTGCGTGTTCAACATGCGATGTCACTTGCCAGAAGAGAGGGCAATATCTGTTTTCCCTCACAGACAAGTGGACAATTCAATGAAGACAAAACATGCTAATGCAAGTCCTGGGTTATCAGCATTAGTTCTCTTTCTCTTTGCACATGTGGTATTTGCAATTATACTAGTTAATTACATGCTTCCAGAGTTATTTGTACTGCAATGCCAAGGCTAGAAGTGCAAGTGAAGCAGATATTACTATTAAATTTCAGTGACTTGTTTTTACTGGCATTCAAACTTCAAAAATAAGTGCTTGAATATCACTGTAGACAAACAATTTAATTACAAAACACATATGCCTTACAAGGATTTTGTTTGTTGAACCATATCATATACAATACGAATTAACATGTAACTCATTAAGAGGGCTGCTTTCAAGGCCTAGAATCTTTAATATTATGTCCAGAATCCCTGAGCTTTAGCCATGGATCACATTCTTTTTGGTATGGACTCAATTACAGAATGAATAGAATACTGAGTTGAAACAACTACCTAACTAACTAAAAGGAGCAGGGTCCTCTCTAAGAAGCTATCAGGTCCTCAGCTTGTTGAAAAACTCCCCGCAGTTTATGGAACCTGAAGAATCATTTATTGCATTCACAAGTGCATGCCACCTGTCCCTATCATAGGCCATATCAATCCAATCCATGCCTCTCCATCCCACTTCAACATTATCCATTTTAATATTATCCTCCCAGCTATGCCTTGGTCTTCCAAGTGGTATCTTTCCATCAGGTCTCCCCTGTATGCACCTCTCTGTCTCCTGTATCTGCCTCATGCCCCACTAATTTCATTCTTCTTGATTTGATCACACAAATAATATTTGGTGGGGAGCAGAGATCATAAAGCTCCTCATTATGTAGTCTTCTCCATCCCCTGTTACCTTTTCACTCTTAGGCTCAAATATCTTTTTCAACACCCTATTTTCAAACACCCTCTTCCTAAGTTCTTCCCTCCTCTCACTGTGAAAGACCAAGTTTCACACCCATAGAAAACAACAAGCAAAATTATAGTTCAGTATTTCATAATCTTTATACAGCAGAATTCCACTTTTCCAGAATAATTGGGATGGCAAGCCATCCACAGATGCAGAAAATCTGGATAGTTGGATTTTTCTTTGAAGAGGCTACATTGGCAGTTTGAAGGTCAGCTGTTATGATTCACAATATGTACTTGCATCTAAACCTTTCGACCAAACCTGATTTGAAGTTCTAGAAGCAATAACACTAAGCTGTACTTGACCTGATAACCAGTAACTTCAAAGCAAGTTAGCTGTGTAGAATTCTCGACAAATTTACACCAAGAGCCAAGCCGATCTGGATAACCAGCATCCAGATGCGTTTTACTGTATTTTTGGATAGCAAACTAGAAGACAAAAGATTCTGCACAGAATGATAGTACACATTTCTTGGCTTCAATTTGCTCTTAGTTTCTTCATGAATGGAATTTTGATCTGTTAAGGTTGTTCCCAAATATTTGAAATATTCCACTTTTTCAAAGGATTTATAATCTATCTTTATGTTGAAATTTTGTTGTACATGCTGGTCCAAGACATGTTTCAAAGTCCTTTGTTTTCTCAGAATTTCCTTCAAGACCTATCTCCTTCCTAGTGGCTATTAAAGCTTCTGCATTTTTTTGTAGTACATATTCCACTCAATATACTAACATGATCAACATAAATTAGTAGCTGATGTGTATTATTCAATTTAAAGCCCTCCTGATTTGCACGAACCCCGCCTACTGGCATATTCTAAAGCAAATTTGAAAAGCAAACCAAGATGAAGCAAAGATTGCTAAAAGAGTTTACATGAACTTCACTGTGGGATACATTTGTATTTGTTGTTTCTTATCGGGGATGCACAACAGTATGGTTGTTATTTAAGATATGAGGTCACGTAAAAGATTTCATACACCTGATGGTCAGTTTGTGCATAGCCAATCTTTTCAATGACATATGAAACTGCAGTGGTAAGTTATACACCATAAATTCTGACTAATGTATATCTACAAACATGAACTACCATATTTCACTGTGTGATTTGACGTTTACATTGTGCCACTGATGAAGTTTAAAGTCTTCTGTGATGGGATGCAGTGGCGATTGGTAATTAGTTACTGACATTATGGATAAGCTTACTGCCTCAGCATGGTCTAAGAAGCTTAAGTTGAAATATGTGTTTCAGTACACAGACAGTTTGGTTTTACTTTATATCTACAAAATCTTATGCTGATGAATCATCTTGTATGATGAGAGCTCCCACAGTGCCAATTTCTGGATCTATGAACAGGACCATGGAAAAAGTCCTTATTTATGAAAGCGACTCTTCTCTCAGGGCTACAGAAATTGTGGAACACACTCAAATTCATCACAACCAGGTTTACAAATTTCTGTTTTGCTTGTATGTTTGTCTCTGATACAATACACAAACTATTTAAAAAGGCAGCATGCTAATGATTACCTGAAGGTAGAGCATCATACTGAGATGACCCTGTTCCATCAGCTTCGTCCTGTGGTTTCCAGTTCAGACGCATCAAGCCCCAGATGCGCCAACCTAGATTTTAAAAACAATCAGACACAAGATATTTTGTAATGCCTGTGGATCCAATTACATGAAGATCTTGTTTTACCCTACCATCACACAGAACTGACAAAGCAAAAGTTATGATGAATTACATTTTCATGTTTGGTATAAGCCTTAACAGAAATATGGTGTTTTGTATTCTTCATACTGTTAACTAAAACTAAAACCAAAACTGCACTAACAGAAGACAAGAAGTGTGAAGAATGGAAGAAGAATCAGTCAAGTATGTTGTTTGTTGCCAATTCAATTCAACTTGTACAGTGAAAAGCTTACCAAAGAAGTTCTTGAAAGGTTTGGAGACTTCAAAATAGGAGGACATGTAATTTGCACTGTGAAATATGCAAATGACCTTGTGCTACTGGCTAAGGAAGAAACAGTGTTACATGGCATAACTGAACGACCAACTTAAATTGGAAACTGTTATGGAATGGTAATGAATGTGGAAAAAACTAAGGTGATGAAAATCTCAAAGTAACCATCCCCATTACAGATTATGATAGATAAAATACAGCTGGAGAATGTAGAATATTTCAACTATAAATGATGCAAAATGTATATGTGAAATTAAATCCAGGATCGCCATGGTGAGAGCAGCATTCAACCAGAAGAGACTCTTTTCACCAGTAAATTTGACTTAAATTTAAGGATGAAACTAGTAAAGTGCCACATTTGGAGTACAGCATTGTATGGTGCTGAAACTTGGACATTTTGGAAAGCAGATCAGAAATATCTGGGAAGGTTTGATGTGTGGTGCTGGAGAAGGATGGTGAAGATCAGTTGGACCAATTATGTGAGGAACAAAGAGTCAAGGAGGAGAGGAATAACCTACAACAACAACAACTCCGTGGCCTTTAGTCCGCACGCGAACTATACCGATAGAGCGGCCGCCGCCGGTCGGCGAAGTTAGTGCCAACTTTTGCGGATAGAGAGGTGTCACGTGGTCAGCGCAACGGGTCCCCACAGCCGTTAATCTCTGTTTTCTAGACCTGGAGCCGCTACT
>Ga0123354_10020089_pt1 | contig 10501 bp, 1 predicted proteins | sample TergutLab28metaG_2_FD_97872 | JGI IMG/M metagenome (GOLD analysis project Ga0123354, IMG submission 97872) | Labiotermes labralis P4 segment gut microbial communities from Petit-Saut dam, French Guiana - Lab288 P4 | ecosystem: Host-associated > Arthropoda: Insects > Digestive system > Gut ...
AATAGATAGATAGATAGATAGATAGATAGATAGATAGATAGATAGATAGATAGATAGATAGATAGATAGATGGATGGATAGATATATAGATGATAGGTGATAGATGATTCGACTGATGGATGAATCGATGGATAGTTATATAAATAAATAGAGAGAGAGGCAGATGGCACGAATTCAAAATGGTACATGTGATCCCTAAATCATGTCAATCTGCTTCATGCAGATTGCGGGTGCGTAATGTGCATGAAACCCTTTCTGTCACGCTTGCAACCTCCCATTAATAGTATAAGGATAGAACTCGCCCTCTGTAGGGTAGGAAGAGTCACTTAAATGAAGATAGCTGCGACAGAACTGCAGTATCAGTAGATCTCAATGTGGTTTTCGGTTGAGCGCCTAAGAGATGAAAGGGATGTGGAAACAAAGAAAGTAATCCAAACGAATTTTCACATACATCGAGTCACCATTTAGCTTGATGGTGGAGCCGGAATACAATGCCGTAAAAAGATGTGTGTCTCGCGACAGATTTCTGGCTTTGTTTCCAGGCAGGGCACAAAGTTTCCTTTTCTGCAAAGTGTACGGACCGGTACTGGGTCACACAGCGTCTTACAGGTAATTTCTACCAGATTCTTTCTGTCTGCCTAGAAGAGGATCTATAAAGTACTATGGCCAAGGTCGCAGATAAACTGACCAAGATTTGAAACAAATAGAATCTTAGAAACAAAGCTACATCCTTACCAATTCTCCTACTTTCTCGTCACGTTCATATAAATAAAAAAATTCTCAACTACCAAATGAGGAAAGAGAGAGAGGTGATCTCCAAAGACAGAGAGACTTAATTTCCATGGACAGAAATATGATCTGCGTGGACAATGAGTCTTGATCCCCAGGAGATAAATGCATACCTTAGGCACAAAATCCAACTCCACGGACAACAAATGTGTTGTCCAAAGACGGAGGTACATAATCTTCACAGAGGCACATTGTCCATGGGCAAAGGAACATAATATCCACTGAGAAATGTACAACACTTCAGGGAGAGAGAAGGAGAGAGACATTATCTACACGAACGGAAAAAAAACATGATATCCAAACAGACATAACCTCCAAAGAAAGGTGTTATCTCCATGGACAGAGAGATTGGATCCCCACGGACAGGTAAACAGTGAGACAATCTCCACATACAGGTGTTATTTCCATGGACAGAGAGATGTGATCTGCACGGACAGATAAACAGAGAGACAATATCTACATACAGGTGTTATCTCCATGGACAGAGAGATGTGATCCCCACGGACAGATATACAGAGAGAGACAGTCTCCACATATAGGTATTATCTCCATGGACAGAGAGATTTGATCCCCACGGACAGATAAACAGAGGGACAATCTCCACATACAGGTGTTATCTCCATGGACATAGAGATGTGATCCCCACGGACAGATATACAGAGAGAGACAGTCTCCACGGACAGGAAAACATAAAAAACACAAGCAAAGAGACGCTTTCTCCATGGCAGCAAATGCATGATCTCAGAGGCAGTGATATGTAATTTACACGGACAGAAACATGGGGTTAAGAACAGGCAGATTATCTCCGCTACAAGCCGTCTTCCTTTACACAACACCCAAAGAACACTGAAGTAAGACGCTTGCCGCTTTATAGCACATGTGGTCAAAGTTAGGGTCAAGATTTCCTACAACAATTTTTAACGTCAATTTTTGTACCTTTTTTCTTTTTTTTTTTGACGATTTGCATTAGTTCGCACACTTGCCTCATAACCCAAATTATACATGGGACGTGGATGATACGCGTCATCAGGAAGAGAAAATGAAGTATTGAGAGAACCACGCGGTACAACATACCCTTCGTTGCATCTGATGTTGCAAGCAAGAATCGATTCTGCCCAATATACTAATTATAAAATTCCCAATATTAGTATAGTAGAGGTCTCTTGGAGCGATGCCATATTTCAGATGCCTAGCAACTCAGCCTCTAAAACACAGTAGAGACATCTTACAACATTTACAAGTAGCTTAATAATTATGGCTCTTTTTTTCCCGTGTAGTTTAATTATATCTAAAACTGGAAGATTTAATTATTTTTCTATTTTCAGATAGAGACGCAAGATTACTCCCAATTTTTTGACAATTTTTTTGCCAAACCATATGGAATTGCAAATCAGAAGTTTGCAATAACATGTTCAGGTAATCACATGTAAATAATTCTGTAGTCAGAAATGAAATACGGGGTTAGATAAATAAGTCTTTAGGCTTGCACAGCACGTGTTTACTGAACTAATGGTATTCTGAGTTATTACGCTATATAGAATAAGAGGCAAATTCCAATGTTTCGGAGGTACATACCGCCTCCATTTCCAGGATAATAAATTAAATTCATCTGGATGCTTAAGTGATTGGGATGAGGATATTTGTCGAATTTGCAGGACAGATAAGGGGACTGTTGACACAGTAAGGGAAGACGCGACGTACCTTTCACTGAACCTTAAGTTAACTTGAAGTTTAAAGGCAAATTTCCTTCTACTCTTCTCGTAGTTCTTGTGTGAAAGACATACTTCATTCTACCAAATTACGTTAATATTCACCAAACCTAATTTAAACACTTTTAAAATGGAGGCAGCAAGTTTATTCGAAACGTCGAAACAAACAAACCGTCCTGTATGACGTCATAAACCCAGAAGGCTGGCTTTTAGAAACGCAAACAACAGAATAATATTTTATTCCTCAGCCTCTAATCTAGAAAGTTTACATCAGCATTTCGAAAGAAAGAAACGCTTCCTCTTTCAGGGTAGTCTGTTAATTCTGAAGATGGACGCCTGAGGCTCTGAAGAAGGATGTAATATATTTCTCTCAAAAAATGGTAAAGTGTTCCCGTTACAGGCCCGGTGTGGCCCAGAGGGTGGGTTGAGGTATAGCTGTACTCTTCCATGACCGCGGCACTAGAAGAGGGTGAGTGGTCAGCAAAACGCCCCGGCCACACTTTACCCCCGGGAAAGACCCGCAACTCATTTTACAGGAGGCTGGGTGAGCCTCAGGACCGGTCTGGACAGACAGAAAATCTCGTCTCCAACGGGATTCGATCTCGGACCGTCCAGCCCGTAGTCAGTCGCTATACCGACTGAGCTACCCGTCCCACAGTATATTTCTCTTAATCGTTGTTAATTACATGAAAACTTAAGGCATCGACTACAAGATGACATTTAGCCCTAAGATAATCTCTACTTATATACATCTGGAGTCTGTTCTCTCTGTACTACCTTAATATCTGGGGAGCCACAAGCATAGAATTTGTCACAGTGCGTTAAATTCTCGATTCAGCATGACAAATTAACCCTGTTTGGCCGGGTTGTACATTGCACTAACAGTACAGCACATCCTTTTCTAAACGGTTATGGAAATCAGAGAGCCTGTATTGATCCCCCAGGGGATTCCAGGGCTGCAGCAGGCCCGGGCAGCTCTACTTCATGTCGGGACGCGCCGATACTTACGTAAAATAGCTGCTTGTGATGAGCGGAGAACTTAAACAATCACCAATAAATACCTGGTAATTTATGCAGATTCTACCTTCAGGAGCGAGGCTTTGTCTTAATTCTTTCAAATTTTACACAACTTCTTAAATACAGTCAACTTCACAACATTTGCCTTAGTACACTGGAAAACGAATAAATGTGTAAATAAATATTAATTAGAAAACCAGAATATTAGGGACTTATTTAGCAAAAGAAGAGTAACTAAATTGTTAGGTATTAAAGAGAGTAATGAATTAGCTATCTAGTTAACTTGTTAATTACTGAGAAAAGTTCATGCAATAACTAGTAAGAAAGTAATCAAACAAATGTCTGCTTATCTAAGTAATTAACAAAGTTACGGTTGACGTAAATAGACTAATTGGAGACCCAGTAACTAAACATGTACCTAAGTTAATCACCGGATGCTGAAGTAAACAACCAGCTAATTATCTGCCTAACAATTGGGATCATGAGTCAGAAACGTGGTTATATAATTTACCAACAAATTAACTAGCCTCAGACAGTTGAAGAAACTTGCACATAAACATAGATAACGAAACAAAATAGTAAGCGCACAATGGCCCACTGTAGAGATATTTATATAAATGATCAAATTAAGTAATTATAAAAAGAATCCAGTCTCTAAATGCTTTAAATATTAAACTAATTACGAAATAATCAATTAGTAAAGATTTCAAATAACAATAATTAAACGTTTTAACTTATATTTATATCACTATATAATTTAAATAAAATTATAATATTTTTTTTAAAATTATTATAGGGTGACAGCAACAAAACTAACTACGTTTGTTTCTTTTTGTTCTTTGTAATAATAACATCAGCCTGAACATGGCTGCAAAAGCGGCCGAAACATGTTGGTAAGAATTTAGTGAATTAATTACTTTATAAACATTGAAGTGCATTATGTTGGTCATTCATGTTATAGCACTAATTCGTTCTTTATTAATAAATCAAACGCCTAACTCCTCCATCAGTTAATTAAGTACCTAGCGAAATAACCATTAAATCCCTCACATTATGGGCACAGTTAATTAAGGTTAATATTCGCTTAGCTGTTCAGTAAATTCTTCATAATTCATTCAACTAAGAAGTCGTTATATCTCTAAACGGGTCTACGGATTTAACCTATCCTGAATTACGTTAATCCGGCCCGTACTTTCATATGTTGAATTTTTTAGTTATGTTTTAATATTATTTTCAAATGTAACCCAAGGTCTCCCAGACGGTCTCTACATTCAGCCTGCTGGGAAAAGTTTTACATTTCTCTCTTCGCTTTCAGAATCCCTAAGGTTACGGAAAATCCCACTGTCCATTTCATGAACCTTGTAAAATTTGGTAAATCTACGTATAATAAGAGTTGTGCTACAAATCGGAAGGTCTTTGGTTCGATCCCAGCTGGTGTCAGTGGAATTTTCTTTGACATAAAATCCTTCCGATCGCACTATGGCCTGGGGTAGACTCAGCCTCTAACAGAAATGAGTAAAAGGAGTATTTCTTTGGGGTAAAGGCGGCCGGTGCGTAAAGCTGACAACCGTACAACCATCCTGTGCGGTTTTATGAACTCTGGGAACTTTAACTTCGTGGAACCCTCTGTGCTACTCCAGGCCTGTAAAGGGACTGCTTTACCTTTAACGTTTTACATATCACGAGGTTCCCTGCAGTGCGGTTTTCGCACTGTCTTTATCATTTCTTTTCTCATAGAAACAGATTTTAGTTATAAATACATTCTCAGATACCTTTGTTCTGCGATCTCTTTAAAAGGGATAAATTTCTTATTCTTGTGAAACAAAACGCATGGAGTTTTATGTACTTAATTGCAATTATCTCTCATACGAAACATAAAGATAAAATATACACAATGCCAAAGGAGATAAAAGAATGTCTCAACGCAGAGGGAGATAAAAGAATGTCTCAGTGCAGAGGGAGATAAAAGAATGTCTCAGTGCAGAGGGAGATAAAAGAACGTCTCAATGCAGAGGGAGATAAAAGAATGTCTCATTGCAGAGGGAGATAAAAGAATGTCTCATTGCAGAGGGAGATAAAATTCTCAGTGGAGAGGGAGATAAAGAATGTCTCAGTGCAGAGAGAGATAAAATAATGTCTCAGCGCAGAGGGACATAAAAGAATGTCTCAATTTAACGAAACCCTCTCCGTTCTAATATATCATGCTTTTTCCATTCGGTGTCTCGATTCAGACTTTCAGTCTTTTCAGTTGTTCCCTTGCGATGTATCAAGGACAACTGAAAATTCAGATTCATGACAAAATCATGTAAGTAGAAGATGAAGAAGATTGCTCGATTGACCTACTTTAGTATAGCCTGTCCACAACTACTGTGGGGCTCACATCGCCCCATGCCCGCTGAGAAACTTGTCATAATGCTCTGGGTTTTCCCAGAGCAATATGCTTCAAAGGCGACAGAGACTTGGAGCTGACCTCTAACCTTCCTCTGGTGCCGGGCTCAGAATATGTGCAACTGAATAAATTCATTGCCCCATATGACTTCCAGCTGCGGAAAATGTGTTTTAAAGAAGTATATTATTATTATTTGTCCAGTACATGACTGTTATTGCCAGAATCTCAGTACACAATATCACAATTCGAAAAATAAATTACTATAAACAGCCAACTAGATGCAACAATAACAGATTTTATTGATAATTACAATCAACTCAACATGTTTCGGGGGATAATTTCGCCCATCCTCAGGAGCACTAGACTGTGTTTACAGCTTGTGGTATAAAGCACCGACGATGCTGCCTGTTATTGTTGCATCTAGTTGGCTGTTTCTATTATTGTATCAATGATGCACCGTCACACAAACATAAAAAAAATTACTCTTTGACACAAAACTGAAGTATATTAATATGACCGAAAAAATTGGACTTGAAGACTCTAATTTCATCCCAAATCTCTACAGTAACAATGACACATTTTAACTTTAATAACTGTCCAACAAGATGCGAATTATTCAGTTTATTACTTTATGTAGGTGTTGACACCCATCATCAGGAGCTCGTACAGTTGTAATTACACCTTCTGGTATTGATTAACCGAATCTATTACCATCCGGTAATAGATCCGGTTAATCAATGCCAGAAACTGAAATTACAGTTGTACGAGTTCCTGATGATGAGTGTCAACACCCAAAACATGTAGAGCTGCCTACAGAAAAGTAATAAACTAAATAAGTCGCAACTTGTTGGAGAATTATTTAATTCGATTCACGATGCACGGATCCATGTACATAAATTACACATTTTGACGTCTGCTACTACCTTACCTCATGGAAATATAATGGAATAAATGCAAATTTCTCTCTATTACAGCTACTATAGCGAAGATTAAATAGAAAATAAACATATATTTTTGTGGAAATTATATGTCGATTATTGCTCTTGCACTGCGTCTCCATAACAACGCTGAATTGGTGAATTAGTGTACAGTAAGTCAGGACATAGTTACTAATGTGATGGCTAACATGTGTAATGTAGTGTTATAGTGTACAGTAAGTCAGTACACAGTTACTAATGTGATGGCTAACATGTGTTATGTAGTGTTAAAGTGTACAGTAAGTCAGTACACATTTACTAATGTGAAGGCTAACATGTGTAATGTAGTGTTACAGTGTACAGTAAGTCAGTACACAGTTACTAATGTGATGGCTAGCATGTGTAATGTAGTGTTATAGTGTACAGGAAGTCAGTACACAGTTATCAATATGATGGCTAGCATGTGTACCTCTTGATAAAACAGAAATTTTTCTGCATAACATTTACGAAGTTTTTGACTAATTTGTATGGCTATCAGAAGATGCATCTCTTATTTTCTTGTGCGTTCACAACCGGTACAGGCAGAGATTGTTTAATGTGAGATATGAACTAAAATTCTTTAAGCATCATTTGAAGAAAATGTATTCGAAATGTACCCCAAATTCATGTATTAAGTTGATTAAATATTGTAAAGAAATCAACAAACGCATATAAACGACAAAGAGAATATTCTATTACATACAGGAGACATAAAATTCAGGGTTATTCGAAATGATTGTCGGGGTTTTAACAACCTGTCATACACAATACACTTGAGATAGGAGTATATGTGTTTTTTTATTTAATAGAACAACACTCCAAGTTTTTTATACACACCTTAGAGATGCTCTATATATTCCATTAAATAAAAATACGGGGTTACTCAAAATGTTTGTAGGGGTTTTAACAACTGCCACCTTGTTCTCCAGATGCAACCCCATATGATTTCTTTCTATGAGGTTACGTCAAGGATCAGGTTTATGTTCCTCCTCTTCCTGCAAGTATCCCGGAACTGATGGTACGAATCAGAACCGCCATTGAAACCATCACCGCTGACAAGCTACAAACAGTTTGGAACGAACTAGATTATCGTGGTAATGTTTGTAGAATCACAAAGGGTGCACATTTAGAGCACCTGTAAGGTATGTAACAAAAACTTGGAGTGTTGTTCTACTAAATAAAGAAATTCACATCTACTCCTATCTGAAGTGTTTTGTATACGAAAAGCTGTTAAAACCCCGACAATCATTTCGAATAACCCTGTATTTATAATGAATATTATCTTAAAGGTAGATAAGCATTTTACGTTTATTTATCATACCTTATACCAAATCCTTTTTAATACAGTAAATCGTATTTTATATTCATATTTCTGTGTGTACACAGAATAAGCCTAGTCAGAATATACTATAACATTTTTATGCAAGGCTAATCAATTTCGTCATATACGTTTCGAGTCTTTCTTGATGTCATCATTAGTGACATGTGCGGTTCTTGCGCGTGAAGAACAGACAGTAATGGCTGCAGTAACTCATTCAAGTGCCGCTAGGCCCTTGGGGAGCGCTTCCCACACTTGCGAAGAAGTTGAAAACTTATTAACTTTAATGATCAATTTACAGAAGGAGAAGATAAATTATCATCATCATCATCATCACCATTATGATCATAAGATGCAGAATTCTTTTAATATGCCACTTTCTATCTCTTGCCTATAGATGGGTTGTACAGTTTTTCTCATACGCGATGTAAATCATCCTTCTTCATGATAAGTTATGCAAACACCGATTTAAATTACCAGTAATTTAATTGGCGCCATTCTGGTAGACACATTGCAAAAGGAACTTAAACATTCTATGTTCTGTAACAATGTACACAATTTCCGCAGTGGTATACTTTATATTTTTTTTAGTTTGCTGAAAGACAGAAACAAGTAATTAAATTTTCACATACCAATTGTGAACGTCATTTGATAAAGGTTAATGGACTAAAAGGTTATGTCTGTATATTGCCTTAGGTAATCTAGGATTTATCTTGGATAAATGAACTCTACAATAGGCGCCGCCTAACAAAATTTGGTAGTATGTTAGGAGTTTCTAAAATGGACAAAAAATGTAAATGGTTTATGGAATGTATGCAGAAATCCATAGAAAGCTTAATGCGAATTATTTTTTGTTATAAGTTGTTGTACTCAGAGAACGTCATTGTCATACTTCTAGTGATAAATTCTACGTAAAGAATTTAATTTTACAAAAAACGCGTGGAATTTGCACATGTAGAAGTTTGTATATGGTCTTACGTAAAGTTATATTCAATATCAGTAAGTGTGGTGCGAATCGTAAAATATCATTTTAAATGTTTAATTCTTTATAAACTATCTGGGATATCGGGCATGCTTATTAGCACATATTTTCAGAAGACAATATTCCATGATTTGTATGTTTTCCGACAACTATGCAAATCAAACCTGAGTGACATTAATGTAGAAGATTTTCCAAAAATATTATGTTTTTTTAACGACTGTTTAGAAACGTTGACTGACATTTCTAAAGAAAGTGTTCCATAAATAGTATGGCTTCTGACATCTGTGTATAAGAGACTTGACTAATATTTTGGACGCCGTTTCTTATCCTGGACTTTTAAGACCACAATATTTATGGAAATGTTCCTGTCTTCGTCATGTGACATGCTACATTAAGGATGCGTACTGCGTTGGTATGTGCCTGCGACTTTATATTTGTGTCAAAGGACCAAAATGATATAATATATCTTGAACGTATTTTCTCACTTTAAAATAAAAAAAATATTTAGCTAAAGTTTTTGATATAATGACATTGCAGGCATGGAAAACTTCCAAAATATGTGTTTCGAAGATTATGCACAGCATGAAGGCATATCGTGGGAGTGGATGTAAAAGGTACTCGTTTTAGCCACGGCTGTAGATGGAGGCGAGTGGTTAGATTCACGCTGGTTGTTATTTTCATATTGGTAGTTAGATTCATATTGGTGGTTAGATTCATATTGGTGGTTAGATTCACATTGGTGGTTAGACTCATACTGGTGGTTAGATTCATATTGGTGGTTAGATTCACATTGGTGGTTAGATTCACATCGGTGCTTAGATTCACATTGGTGGTTAGATTCATATTAGTGGTTAGATTCACATTCGTGGTTAGATTCATATTGGTGGTTAGATTCATATTGGTGGTTAGATTCACATCGGTGGTTAGATTCACATTGGTGGTTAGATTCATATTGGTGGTTAGATTCACATCGATGCTTAGATTCACATTGGTGGTTAGATTCATATTGGTGGTTAGATTCACATCGGTGCTTAGATTCACATTGGTGGTTAGATTCATATTGGTGGTTAGATTCACATCGGTGCTTAGATTCACATTGGTGGTTAAATTCACATCGGTGCTTAGATTCACATTGGTGGTTAGATTCATACTGGTGGTTAGATTCACATTCGTGGTTAGATTCATATTGGTGGTTAGATTCATATTGGTGGTTGGATTCACATCGGTGCTTAGATTCACATTGGTGGTTACATTCATATTGGTGGTTAGATTCACATCGGTGGTTAAATTCACATTGGTGGTTAGATTCATATTGGTGGTTAGATTCACATCGGTGCTTAG
>Ga0123354_10020090_pt1 | contig 10501 bp, 10 predicted proteins | sample TergutLab28metaG_2_FD_97872 | JGI IMG/M metagenome (GOLD analysis project Ga0123354, IMG submission 97872) | Labiotermes labralis P4 segment gut microbial communities from Petit-Saut dam, French Guiana - Lab288 P4 | ecosystem: Host-associated > Arthropoda: Insects > Digestive system > Gut ...
AATGTGATGGCACACGCGCAGAAACCAGATTTCGTCTTTCGGCGAAACGGACGAGTCCATTTAAATCGGCGAGGGGCGTCAGTTCAGTCGACTACTGGCAGCCGAGGTGTGCGCATCAGCGGTGGTAATGCTGGATACACCATGTTCCGCGGTAGTGTGAAGGGTACTGGCTACACACTGCATTCGCCAGTTTCCCCGTCACTTCTTCTCCCGTGCGTCACCATGTGCCATCACATTTCAACTGGAGTCTAGTTACAAACTTCACTCTTGTGTTTGATGATTAAAATAAGAAATATTCCAAAAGCATTGACGGGTCGCCTTTCCTGATAGACTTAGATTCTGTCAGGCACGGGTTGAGTCCGTAATTGAGATGAAGGATAGATCTCGAATGGGTGATAAAGGCTGCACCTTACCGTGTTGTACTGTGGCTAAACGTCGAAGGAATTTGTGTTTGAATGTGGAGTTACGTACTCAGAACAAAAAATAAAAAAAAAATAGTTTCTTGGGGTGTAAAATGTTGTGTAAGTGAATATCCTGTTCTTCTCGGGTATTTCCCTGCGTCGGTGTAATCAGACTCCAGCGTTTAGAGAGAATGTAGCGGGGTGCTGATAAGTCCTTAGCCCGACCAGGAATGAAACAAGCTCGGAAGCATGTCAGGGACTCTCGCGATTTCAACAACATCGAGACGCGAGCTGTCAAGTTTCTTTTTACTTGAAAGGCAAGGCGCCGAAGAAATTCACGCCATTCTGACAGAAATATTAGCTTGTTTCCTTCCTGGTCGGGCTAAGGACTTATCAGCACTCGTGATAGCGTTTCGAGAGAATGTGTTGCTCTCATTTCAAGTACCTTTCGACACTCGGGGATGAGACCATATGTTCTGTCGAAACAGAGCCTGTTACCCGCTGACTCGGCTCCTATTCTCAAGTGATAGAATCAAAGAACACTACAAGCAACATAAAACCGCCAAACAGAAATAATGCTGCAACCACGCATGCGCTGTCAATGGAGTGAGTAGGCCTGTTAGTGTGATTGAAGACCTGTCTTTGAAAACTGTAGTTTGCTCAAGGGCAAACTCTTCATTAGCTACTACAGGAACGGAAAGTTTTTACTGAAGCTACGATACCGTGTAATTTATTGCGTGAAAATGAATTCGCCCATAATAAATAGTGATATGACAGGTTGTTACGGTAAGGTGATCAGCTTCTTAAAATTTTTCGCGTTTTCAAGAAGATGGACGTATATGAGACACTTTATTTATTAGACGTGTCTTCAGTTGCACCAACCAGATGTACACTATTTATTACATACCTGTACCATATTTCGGTGCATCTCACACCATTCTGCCTGAAGACGGCATAGCTGTGTAATAAATGGATAAACGGAAAACGAATAAATGGATAAATAAATAAATAAATGGATAAATAAATAAATAACAAAATAAATAAAATGTGTAATAAAGACGGTATAAATATGTAATAATTAATAAGTAAGTAATAATAAATAAAATATATAATAAAGATGGTATAGATATGTAATAAATAATAAATAAATAATAATGAATGAAATATGTAACAAAGATGGAAATTTAAAATCAAGATATATATATAGAACTATAATTTTGCCTGTTGTTTTGTATGGGTGTGAAACTTGGTCGTTGACATTGCGGGAGGAAAGGAAGCTGAGGCTGTTTGAGAACATGGTGTTGAGGAGAATATTTTGACCTAGGAGAGACGAGGTAACGGGGGAATGGAAGAGATTGCATAACGAGGAGCTAAATGATCTGTACTCCTCACCCAATATTGTGCGGGTGATAAAATCGAGAAGAGTGAGATGGGGTGGGCATGTGGCGTGTATGGGTGAGGAGAGGGAGGTGTATAGGGTCTTGGTGGGGAAACCGGAGGGAAAGAGACCACTGAGGAGACCTAGGCGTAGATGGGTGGATATTATTAGGACGGATCTCCAGGAGGTGGGATATGGGTATATGGACTGGATTGGCTGGCCCAGGATAGAGACAGGTGGCGGACGCTTGTGAGTGCGGTAATACATATATAATAAATAAATAAATATTAAAAAACTAGATAAGGTAAAGTGCACCATTGTTCAGGCACTGAGGCCCTGTACAGGCCGTACGGCCTATACGGGGAGTAGAGGTATAGCTCTACTCTTTCTTGACCACGGCACTGGAAGGGGGTGAGGGGTCAGCGCCACGCCCCGGCCGCTCTTTACCCCCGGTAAAGACCCGGCACCCATTGTACAGGAAGCTGGGTGGGCCCCAGGGCCTGTCTGGACAGACGCGGAAAATCTCGCCCCCCACCGGAATTCGATCCCCGAACCTTCCTGCCCGTAGCCAGTCTCTATACTTACTTACTTACTTACTTACTTACTTACTTACTCCATGGTGCAGAGTCCTTCTTGAGAAGCTAACTGGTTTGCAGGTAGTCAAGAAATTCCGAGCATATCACGGAACCCGAAGGTTCATTACCGCACCCACAAGATTCCGCCACCTGTCTCTATCCTGGGCCAGCCCAATCCAGTCCATATACCCACATCCCACCTCCTGGAGATCCATCCTAATATTATCCACCCATCTACGCCTAGGTATCCCCAACGGTCTCTTTCCCTCCGGTTTCCCCACCAAGACCCTATACACCCCCCTCTCCTCATCCATACGCGCCACATGCCGAGCCTGTCTCATTCTGCTCGATTTTATCACCCGCACAATATAGCCAGTCTCTATACCGACTACGAAATAAAAAAAGGATAAATAAATAGTTAAATAAATAAATGAATTATTGAATGAATGAATGAATGAATGCCTTCCCTGAAGATCAGCCTTTCTGTACTCAGCATAATATTTGACAATTTGTCAGCTGCTTGAGGATTACCCGGCATTGTGTGGAACCCACAGGCTTATTACTGTTTGCACAAGAGTTCATCCCATGTCCCTGTTCCGTGCCAGTCCACAACATCTCATCTTTGAAGTTCCGGTGTAATATTCCGTTGTAAATTACACGCCAGTCTGTTGGGTAACTTGCACCAAACTGCCAAAGTACGTACTCTCGGCGGTGTCGTCTGACGTTGTGACGTCACATCGGCTTTCAGTTACCTCGTCAAGAGCGACAAGGTCAGGTTACTACGCACGTGTTTTGCTAATAGTTACGACGGAAATTACGTGGCGACGCCGCGCGGAGATGCCGACGGATAAGACAGAATACGCAGCAGACGCTGCCCCATGTGTGGGGTGAGACCATCCCTTTGTAGTGCTGCCACAAGTGTCAAGTACAGAGCAGGGCTAGGTAGGAGATGACAGCGAGAAACCAAAATACTGGAAGAGAAACCCTCCGTCTGTGCTGCTTCGTGCATAGTAAACCCCACAGACCATTGTGAGTTTAAATCCGAGCCTTGGTTGTGAGAAGCCGGCAGTTAAGGTGCTGAGTATGCCACGATCAAACACTAATCCCGCTCACAAGGAGTTTCTAATTAAAAAATTAGGTTATCTCGTCTGCAGAACATTTTGTTACAGGTCAGTTTTTGTATAAACATAATAATTGTAACACTAATACGAAAGGCTGTCCCAAAAAATGTGTACAGCGCGCGTTTTTTAATTTGAGCTGGGGCTGGAGTGGCCCGATCAGGTGTAGGGGAATGTAGTAATGTTGGTTGGTAGCGCTGTGTCGGTTGGCAGCACATCGAACTTCATACGGAGTGTCGGCCGTAAAGTGAAACATGGCGACTGGACTGGAAGAGCGGTTCAAAGAGGCGGTCTGAGCTGTAGGCCGTGTTTTTTTTTTGTTGTATACTAGGCATGTTACTGCAGCAGAGTTTTGTCGTCAGCTAGTCGAAGTTCACTGGGGAGTAAGTGAGGAGTCGTTAGAGTGTGGCGAAATGCTGTTCGGACTTCAAATCCGGTCGAGTTGGGACAACGGATAATAAGAGAAGTGGTATACCGATCAGAGCAAGTAGCCCGGAGAACAAAAAGCCTATTGAAGTGGCAATCTTGGATAACAAAAGAGAGATTGTGAGAGATCTTGATCATGATTTGGGGTCTTCCCATCACTCTTAGTTGTTTAAATATTGTTGGGCATGTTTCGACTTCTATAGGGCCCTTTTCAGGCCTTATTGTAAACGTAAGAAGGTTTTCAGTTAATTCGCAATGTTGGAGAGGGTATGTAGTCAAACACAGCTATGCCAATTAAGATGTTATAATGACTATAACTAGAAAAAATTACATGTTTCGGCACTTATTGGCCATCGCCAGGTTTTCTTCAAGAGAACTTATGATCTTACTATATATATTGTGCGCGCACATGATGGAGAGATCTCTACATACGGACTGTATTGCGTAATATGTAACCTTTATATTGGAAATGCGGGGGTGTGTTCTGGCCACCAGACCCCATCGTGCCTCTAGCCAGAACACACCACCGCATTTCCAATATACAAGTTACATATTACGCAATAAAGTCCGGATGTAGAGATCTCTCCATCACGTGCACGCACAATGTACAGGGTTATTAAAAATGATAGTCGGGGTACAATTGTCCAGCGGCAATTCCGCACCAAATTCGTGAAACAACCACCATCTGACAACTCCATTCGAAGGTGGTATGCACAGTTTCAAGAGACAGGGTGCGTGTGTATCCCGGAAATGAAGGTAGGAATCGGAACCGCCATTGAAACCATCACCGCTGACATGCTACAAACAGTTTGGAACGAACTCGATTATCGTGTTGATGTTTGTAGAATCACATAGGGTGCACATATAGAGCACATGTGACAAAAACTTGGAGTGTTGTTCTATTAAATAAAAAAATACATATACTGCTATCTCAGGTGTATTGTGTATGACAAGTTGTTAAAACTCCGACAATCATTTTGAATAACCCTGCATATAGTAGGACCATAAGTTCTCTTGAAAAAAACCTGATAATGGCCAATAAGTGCCGAAACATGCAGTTTTTCTAGTTACAGTCGTTAAAACATCTTAATTCACATAGTTGTGTTTGACTACATACCCTTTCCAGTTTTCACACACACAACGGGGATGACACAATTCAAAGTAGTTCGCAATGTTGTTACTGTGCTGTGCTTTTCGTTGTCCTGCTTCTTACGTTGTTGGTATTTTTGGTCGATGGCATTCTTGGTACTTATGTTCCTGGTTATCGTTTTTTTAATTGTGTTTTAGTACTTAATTTTCTGCATCGTGCTGCTTGGTGATGGTGTTGGTATTAGATTCCCTCTAAGGAAGGCAGTAGTCGCCCAACTAATGGAAAAATGCCCTGTCTTTTGTGGAACCCAAGGGGACCGCGGTAACACAGTGGTTAAGTTGCTGTGCTACAAACCGGAAGGTCGCTGATTCAATCCCAGCTGGTGTCATTGGAATTTTTCATTGATATGAAATCCTTTCGATCGCGCTATGGCCCTGGGGTCGACTCAGCCTCTAACAGAAATGAGTACCGAGAGCATTTCCTGGGGGTAAAGGCGGCCGGTGCGTAAGGCTGACGTTACCACCATCCTGTGCCGTTGTCATGAACTTGGGAACCCTAACTTCCTGGAACCCTCTGGGCTACTCCAGGCCTGTAACGGGACTGCTTTGCTTTGTGGAACCCAAAGTTACGACACCACGTCACAAAGGTCGGCGGCTGTACCCTGCCTCGAGACCGTTCGGTCCAGTTCACATCTTCCCACCATGTTTCTCCTAAGTTCAGTTGCACTATTTTCCAACTACATACGCCTGTCTCTTAGATGGTTTCACCCCTTTCAGATTTTCCCGGATCAAATCTTTGTATGAATTTGTCATAGCAGCTGGGCTTATCTCTCTGCCGATTTACTAGACTGTGGGCTGGGAAACTGAAATATCTTAGTTCGACTCCCGACACAGACACGTGATTTTTATCTTCTCCAAAATTGAACAATATTATTGTGGGGGCCACCCAGCCTTATTCAACACGTAATGGCGGAACTTTTCCATGGGTAAATCGACGCGGGGGCTGAAGCTGATCACTTGACCAACATGCGGTTCAGAGCTTAAGAATGAGTGGCGCTATACTTCTACATCTCCCGACTCCTTCCTTGCGTGCCGCAGTGACGTACCCAGGAGTTTTGTTCGGGGCGGGGGGGTTCAACAAATTCAGTTGAGGACAGAGAGAACGGGGATCTGGGGGCGGTAACCCTATAGTCAAGGTTTCTGGAGGCAGCTGTAATTTGGTACGAGAAATTTCATTTCATATAGTAAAATTTTCTTAATTTTTGGTACTTTAGGACTATTCATGATGACAACCAATTTAATTGTCATTGCTAATGTAAAACAGTTGCGAACCGGCGGTAGTTTTAGAATTTTACTGCCTTTTTGCCGAACATCTTGGGGTGTTCGCGTCCTAAATTCAGCAATTTTTAACAGTTTTCACAATTTGGTTGAGTTTGGCACGATTTTGGAGGTCCTTCGGAATTTCGGGGGGGGGGGGGTTTGAACACCCCAAACCTACCCCTCCCCTCACGGTACGCCACTGGCGTGCCGCATGCGACGCTATTTCCACCTCCTTTGCGTAATATATTGCTTGAGTTTCGCAAGATGGCGTCGACGAAGACTCGAGTGTTATGGTATGTGACGCCGTGTCGGTTAGTAAATAGATACTGACATGTCGGAGGCGATTGCTGTCTTCTCAGACCATGAAGACGGAGGCAGAGAATTGTACCTCAATTTCGATGAATGTTGACAAATTAATGCGGCGTTATGTCGCCGAATCATCATCATCGTCATCATGTTCTTCTTCTTCCATTGGCACTACAGCCCACTGTGGGCTTTGGCCTGTCGAACGATGTCCTTCCATTTTTTCCTATCTGCCACCAACTCTCTCCATCTTCTCACTCCCAGAACTTAAAGATCTCTTTCTACTTCCTCTTTCCATCTTTTCCTGGGTCTTCCCCTTCTTCTCGTCCCTTCCAGCTCTTGAGTGAAGATCTTTTTGGGCATCCTATCCTCCTCCATTCCCTCTAGGTGACCTAACCAGCTTATCCTTTGCCCTTTTATCCATTTTACTATATTTTCTCCTTTGCTCATCTCTTCTAGTTCTCGATTCGTCTGACTTTTCCATTCCCCATTTTAATATTTAGGACCATATATTCTTCTAAATATTTTCCTTTCAAAAATTCGCGGAGCTTTTTCTTCTTTCTTCGCCAGCGTCCATGGTTCCGCTCCACACGGCACTAACGGTTATGTCGCCTAATCATGTTCAAATAATCCATAATATTCGTGAGAATGCGAACCGCTGTGATTATCAGGTTAATATCGTAAATGAGCTGCATTCTAAGAAGCAGCAGCGCGTGCTGAAGTCTGGATGCGACGCTGTAACCTCTCCTTAGGCTCAGTGTGGGATGTGCGATAACACGGATTTACTTCCCGGAAGACAAACATGCTGTGACGTCGGTCGCTAATCCTAGGCGTGTATCCTCCTCCCCTCCTGCATCACCAGCTAACTACGTAGATTATAAAATTATGTCCGGGGGAGCAAATTTGTTTACGAAGTTAAAATATGAAATGAAACATAATCGCCGACTCTACTAATTTTATACACTCCATACTCCATTTAGCAGAGTCCTCCTAGAGAAACTAAACGGTTCTCAACTAGTCGAGAAATTCCCCGCATTTTATGGAACCCGAAGGTCCATTAACGCATTCACAAGCCACCTCTCCCTATCCTGAGTCAGATCGATCCATTCCATACCACTTCCTGAAGATACGTCTTGATATTATCCATCTATCTACGTCTGGCTCTCCCAAGTGGTCTCTTTCCCTCAGGTTTCCTCACCAAAACCCTGTACACGCCTCTCCTCTCCCCTATACGTGCTACATTCCCCTCCCTTCTCATTCTTCTCGATTTTATCACCCGAAAAATATTGGGTGAGCAGTACAGATCATTAAGCTCCTCATTATGTAGTTTTCCCCACTCCACTGTTACCTCGTCCGTCTTAGGCCCAAATATTCTCCTCAGCACCCTATCAACAAATTGTATTTACACAATACAACGCTACGTGTTTCGACTCAAGGTCACCGAGCAGACTAGTACGGAAGCACTTAAAAAGGATAAGATTGCACGCGCCGGCGGGCGTTGTTTCGTTTTATGTTTTAAGTTACGACGCTGAACGTAATGGACGACTGCAAGATTATGAAGTGCTGAAACGTTTTATGTTGTAAGCTTACGTATAAACTTCGTAAACCGTTTGTGATTTCAGGCTTCTGCCGCGGTGCGAATGAGATCCACGCTCTTCTGAGATGTTACTGAGCGTGTAGTGGTAGTTACCGACGTTGCGGGTCAAATTGTAGGTCTTTTGTCTTCAAGGGTAAAGCAGTCTGCTACATCAGTGTTTCTCAACCTTTGTGAGACCGCGGTCCGGTAAATTCTTTTTTCATAAGACGAGGGCCCGGTCCCAACAAATTTACTCGTAAATACCTTTCGATTTTTGAAGTTCATACATTAAACTGACGTAAGTATTAATAACTGATTATGGCATAATTATAAAGAGTATTAGTACACTTATGTGTACGGTGTGGCATGTTGACGAATTTAAAATTACATTTAAATTAGTTATCAATCACTGGACTAATGAAATCTTGTAGCATATTGTACTTTCCTCAGGCCAACATCTGGGACTGAGTTTTTCGACACATTCACGAATATTTTTCTCCTCAGAATATTTCCACTATAAAATATTTATTAATGAAAATTGCTTAGAAAACTAAAATGACAAATTCCAGGAGAACTTCTCGCGGTCCGGTGTAATTGATGCCAGGGCCCGGTACCGGGCCGCGACCCGGCGGTTGAGATACACTGTGCTAGACCCTTGACCTGTTGGGTGTACTGTTCATTTCTAAGAATGAAGAAAATCATTCCCTTTCAATATTTAATGAAAGTCTTTCCTAACAAGATGTCAGTTTTCCGAAATGTGATGCCGGTAGTCAGGTACAGTACAAACATTTCAGAATTTTCGATGAATCTGTACTTGCCTTCATTTAGGGGGGGGGGCGGTACCACGAAGATGAGGGCGTAAGTTACTCCAAAACATAAGTACATTTGTACCGGTGGCATACCGAGGAGGGGGTTTGGGGGGGTTCAAACCCCCCCCCCCCGAAATTCCGAAGGCCCTAAAAAATCGTGCCAAACTCAACCCGATTGTAAAAACTGTTAAAAACTGCCGAATTTAGAACGCCAACACCCCAAGATGTGGGGAAAAAAGAAAGTAAAATTCTAAAACTATCCAGGTTCGCAATTGTGTTACATTAGCAATGACAAATAAATTGGTTGTCATTATAAATAGTCTTAAAGTACAAAAAATTAAGAAAATTTTACACATCATCTAAAAAATAGCAGCATTTTCGGGGAAAAGTTATTGAACAAATGTGTGTTTTGGTTTGCTCTAAAACTTTTGTCAGAAAAATGTCTTATTATAAGAAGAATTCGGCGAAATATTGTCATAAATGTACATGGGTCCTCCTGTAAAGCACCCATCATTCTTGCCAGATTTTAACCTTTTAAAGCCTAGCGGTTTCTTTACGTTCCACCAGGTTTAACATTCAAAAATTCCACATGGTTCTCGCCTTGAGTTGAGTGTTTTGTGCGGATCTGAGAACAGACAGCGGCCTTTGATTTATACGTCATTAACTGATTGGTTTTTTATAGCCGTGGTGGAAAGTGTTTACAGCGCGGTACGGACTGATTCCTTATGTAAAGCAGATTACATTTAGTCTTTGAAAGGTTAATGAAACTTGAATTTTCTGGACAGATTTCCGAAGAATCTTCCGAATATCAAATTTGATGAAAATCCATCCAGTGGGAGCCGAGTTTCTTCGTGCGGACGGACGGACAGACATGACGAAGTTAATAGTCGCCTTTAACAATTCTGTGAAGGCGCCTCAGATTGATGTATATCCACCTGTATATTACGTAGATGCCATTATGCCTCACAGTGACCAGTACATTGTGTTAATATTCATAAGTGAACGTTCTTGTTATGCGTGGGAAGGCATACTGAACGTGTGTGTACCTGTAATTGTCGGGTGTTAATCCGGTATGCGTATATAGCCGACTCTGTAGAAGTTTGGCTGCCGTAATTCTTGCCGTGTTGTGACCTTGTGCGTTATCATACCCCATTATTCTGATTTGTTTACCGACGTTTCGAAAGGACATGCTTCTTTCAAATTCGCCGCAGAAGGGTTGGAAGTATGTTTCTTCGTACCGTTAGGAGCACCATAGCATAGTGTCTCTCAACCTTTGTGAGACCGCGGCCCGGTAAATTCTATTTTCGTAAGACGAGGGCCCGGTCCCAACAGATTTACTCGTAAATACATTTCAATTTTTTTAAGTTCATACATTACACTAACATAAGTATTAATAATTAATTATGGCATAATAATTAAGAGTATTAGTACACTTATGTATACAGTGTGGCATGTTGACAAACATAAAATTACATTTAAATTAGTTATCAATCGTTGGACTAATGA
>Ga0123354_10020091_pt1 | contig 10501 bp, 10 predicted proteins | sample TergutLab28metaG_2_FD_97872 | JGI IMG/M metagenome (GOLD analysis project Ga0123354, IMG submission 97872) | Labiotermes labralis P4 segment gut microbial communities from Petit-Saut dam, French Guiana - Lab288 P4 | ecosystem: Host-associated > Arthropoda: Insects > Digestive system > Gut ...
GATGGGCATATAAGTGCCCGAAACATGTTGAGCAGATTATAAGTGCAATAAAGCATTCAGTAGCATCTAGTTGGTTTTCTTCTCTACGCTTATACTACGATGCACGGACAAACATACATCAAAGTCGTTAATTGTGTTCACGTTCTAGGGTTGCACCAATGAAGAAAGTAATTTTACCCACGTTGGAAATATGTGGAGCGGCGCTGTTGATAGAACTATTTGATAAGATATTACTTGTTGTTGAACGTGGGAATAAATAATATCTATCTCTGGACTGATTCTATTTTAGTCTTGTTATGGATGTCTTTACTGTCCACGAGATTGAATACAGTCGTGGCCAATAGAGTAGCACGTATTCAAGAGACTACCAACGCGAGCAATTGGAAGCATGTGCCTACTTTAGACAATCCTGCTGATCTTATTGGGCGAGCAGTAACACAGAAGTTGGTGAATCTGCAGGTGTGGTAGCAGGAACCATAAAGGCTTAGACAAGTGCAAGTGATTGAGGACGAGTTTATTAGGAGCAACTACATGTGCCCACAACTGAGTATGCGTGAGAGATTTTCATCACTTACTAAGTTTGTCAGAACAACTGCTTATGTTCAGCGTTTTTGTCACAATGCTCGTTATGCCAACGAGAAGCAAACCGGCCATTTTAAGGTATCAGACTTACAGACAGCATTGTGCGCCTGCGTTTATATGGTTCAGCACACCTTTTGTCACGGGCAGACAGCAGATCTCAAAACTGCACTAGATATGAAGAAGAGCAGTGAATTACACGGTCTGTGTCCATTCTTAGACAGGATTAAATGCTTCGAGTGAGTGAAAGTCTCTAGAATTCCTCATTGCTATAAGAAAATAAGCATCCAGCCATCCTACTTTAAAGGTATCACTTGACAGAACTTAAGTAAATGGCAGAACATCAGTGAATACTGCATTTTGGGCCTCAGTACTTGCTTGCGTCACTTTGACAGGAATACATGACTCGTAGAGGGAGAAAAGTAATACGGTTAGTACTGCACAGATATTTAACGTGTTGCTTTTGCATCTCAGCAGTTTCCGACAGCACGAGTACAACCTGCACGGCCATATTTGAATTGTGGTGTGGATTTTGCAGGATCATTTTATGTCAAACCAGGATATCGAAGAGCAAGATTCATGTGAAATTCTATGTCGCCGTTTTCATTTACCCAGCTGTCAAGGCAGTGCATCTTGAATTGGTCAGCAATTTCAGTCATGTGCCTTTATTGCTGCCCCTCAAATGGTTATTGCACGGAGGGGGAATTGTTTAAATTCGTATTCTAACAATGGGGCGACATTTATTGGAACTCAACACGAACTTCGAGAACTCAGGAAACTTTTTGCATCGGAATCACATCAGTCAAAATTTCCGGAACATGCAAATTCGGAAGCATTCACATGACATATTATTCGCCCTTTGAACTTTAGGAGGCTGGCATGCCCTGTATGAAATATCACTTGAATGGTAGAGGTCACAGCATTTACTTTCGAAAAACTAATCAGTCTGCTGACTCAAGTAGAAGCATTTCAGAATTCTCGCACTCCGAACAGCTTTGTCTGACGATCCAAATGACCTCGCCTGTCTTAGTCCAGGGCATTTCCTGGTAGTTGCTCATCTTACAAGTTTTCCTGAGCCTAAACTATCTGCTGTATCAGTCACCTGTCTAGGTGGCAGCACATGCAGCGGATCCAAAACTTGTTTTGGTGAAGGTGGTCCAAGGCCTGACTTAACAGTCTGCAGGAAAGAAGCAAATGGGCCCTCCACTCAGCCGAATCTGCATCCAGATACTCTTGTCCTACTTACATCTGCGTCACACATTTTACAGTTCATTAATAATATTGGCGATTGTCATACAGAGGGGTTCGAAAATTAATAAATAGGTTATATTCTCAATAACACCTTTTTTAGATCGAAAATTTTAGTTCAGTGCAATGCAATTAAGATTAAGTTCTTGCTCACCGTGTTTGAAAGAGATGTAGGAAACTGTCTTCACACATAACAAACACGCCGATTGCATGTCGAGTGCTGCCGGTGAAATTGAAAATTTTGTGTCTTGAATGCGATTTGTATAGATAGCCCTCATTGCCAGGATATTGTACAATTTATCCTCTCACATGCCTCACAGTTCCAAAACGTACGGGTTCCAAACTGGCGAACGAGGTGGCCACAGTACCGTGTTTATTGTTCTGTCACCAGTAACACACTCAAAACAAAACACAGAATTATTTTCGGTGTCTTGCGGAAAGAACCCATAGGTTTTGTCGTAATCGGACAGGTGTTAAAAATGGTGTGAGAATATTTGTGACATCGATGTTAATTTATCTCAGAAAAAAGTGGGCCGTAATTGTCGTTGAACTCCTAGCAACCTCCTGCCAAATTTAACGTAATGTAATGACACTTCGTGGATTAACATAAAAAAACTCCTATGCTGAGTGTTTACGTAGCCGCTGACTTGAAACCGAGCTTCATCACAAGATAGAAACATTATGGAGACTATTTCTCCAGCAATCACGAATTTAAGTTACGAGGTCGCAAAATTCTGTCTTGTTCTTGATTCCTGTCTGCAGAGGTGATGAACCTTGGTTGTCTTAATATGGCTGTAAAGCAGCAGTTTTGTTTCAGTCCGTGCTAATGATGCCGACAAGTCCATTTGTTCTGCATTTCCAGCCAACGATTCTCCAGGAGATGCCTGTACCCTAGCATCAGTTCTGTTATTCCTTAGCTCGTCTTCGACTTGTTCTCTACTTGTCTAAAATAGAACCTGTTTCTCGAAGCATTTTCATGTACAGGTATTTATGAACTCTTCCGTTTAGAGCAGGGGCATCCAGGAAATTTCGTCCGAATTTACATTTCCTGAAGCACATGTAGCGTAAAAAACGCCATGTTCCAGTGGTATTTCTGTTGCGACTGGTGGCTGACTACAGACATGAACACGTCTTCGATAGTTCAGGCATAGACGTCTCGCTCAAAAAGCAGAGTTTTGAGACAGCCCGTACTTAATTCGGTCCCAAGAACAGTTGTTCCTAAGATATGAAGCACGTTAACCATATAAAACGCGTAATTAGGATCGCTGAAGAGCACTCGTCTCTCTTTGTTAGTTAATTTGATCTTGTTTAAATTGTAGATACTGAAAATTCTGTGAAGGGTGGATTGGAAGATAGAGCAGAGTTGACGTTAAGGCATCTTTTTGCCTGTCGGAGTTCGTAACGTCATAAGACAGAGGCGGATCAGTCGGGGTCTGTGTTGCAGGGAACCTTATGCAAAGTTCCTTTTGTGGAAATTATGACAGAAATGATTTAGGTAATCATGAATTTCTAAACAACCAATAGAAATTAAAATAGTTCTTTTGCCCAGAATAATATTCTCTTCCGGCGCTCTTCAATTGCTGAAGGGGTTCATTCTTAGTGATTATGGAGGCGGTGTGTTTGTTTGGGAGAAGCATCGGCAAGTGTTTGTTTCGGAAGGCAAAGTACACTTGCCCCCGTTTTCGTACAGAATAGCCTACATCCGACTATCTGCAGACGTTCGCACGCGTACTTTACATTTTACCCGCGTCACTGAAAGTGCGTGGTAACGCGTGTCGAATTAGCATCGTGTCGACAAATAATTTAATTTCCGCTTTGCTGGTGATTTGTTTTTGTTGGGCGAACTGCGTCCTGGTGACACCTTCCTCCTGTAAATGATAGCTGAAGGAAGTGAACTTGCGCTCCTGAGCTACAACATGCCTGGAACGAAGGAGTATAGGTCGCAACCCTGCTAGGCAAACGAAACTGTGGAAACGTGACGAGAGGCTTCGGGAAGTGAATGATTGGTTGCAGTTTTTTACTGCTGTTTGTCCGGTGGGAAGTGACGAAAAATATGTGCCAAATAAACTAAGGACTCTGTATTGTGTATGTATGTATGTATGTATGATTTCCGGTTTATACGTTATATTCCGCAAGTCATATCACGTTGTAATTCAGTTAGCTATTTAACGAGTCGCTACGCCGATCTCTGGTCATAATACACCTCGTAACGTAGTTTGTAGATGCATAACTTTCTGCGTAATTAAAATTTCGTGTTTGCCAATATGAAAATACAGGAATTTAAAACATGTTACCGCATTTGACGAGTGGAAATGTGATTTTATAAACCACGAGCCCATATCACATTGGAAAACCCAACAAATTAACGGCTGACAGTTGTATGCATGTATTTGCGTATTTTCGTTTTGAATTAACAGGTTATTTAGCGGACATTTGTCTCAATATATTTGATTTATGCAAGATAATAAATTCATAGCGTGTAGAATTCGCATTGTTGCCGGCTATATCTCTCAGTCGGTGAAAATGACCTCCACTCAGGCAACATCATATGTGGTGGTCACAGGAAATATGACTATAGGTCTATCGACACCAATACCAGAATAACTGCATCGCAGTCTATCTGTCAAAAACCAAAGTCGCCTGTGTATGGCACTGAAAATTTTATCACCACTGGTTGTTAGCATTGCCAGTCTGTTGTGTCTCTCGATTCGCACGTAAGGAAGCCTCTCACCCAGTATATCCCGAACCCGAATTGGGGTGGCTCCCGGACCACCTGCCCCCTCATACAAGAGAAGTCCTTCTTTTGTGCAAATCATGGTTCTTGTAGGGATGAGTGACAAAAGCCACCACTAACCCTCAGCTAGAGTAGCCGAATACCCCTCGCGACAAAGTAGTAAAATAGACTGTAACGCCTTGCTTGACACGTTTTATGGACTTCAAGTCCTTACCTTCCAGTGTGGCACTTAAAACCTCAATCCTATACGCCGGTATTCATTTCACTCGAATTCTAATAAATTTACAATTAATTCAGCTAAACATAATCTACCTACCTACCCGCCGAGCATGTGTGATGTGTCTCGAACCAAGGATCACCGGTAACAGCTTCAATCCTTACACATCTGGTGACTTCCTGAACTTATTTATGGAAATGGAATATCTGTTTCTGGTTTATTTCAAAGTACTTAATAATAATAATAATAATAGTGGTAAAATTAGACAACAAACGCTGGTATGACAACGTACCAAAATCACTCGAAAAGATTGATGAAGGTAAGGTCACTATATAACGGAACCAACAAGTGCGAACCGACAGCACTATTCCTAGCAATAAGCCGGACAACATAATCCTTTGTACTAAAAAATGAACATGAATGATAAAAGATGTTGCAGTTCCTGGAGACAGAAATGTGATCAAGAAAGAAGTTGAGAAAATTTTAAAACTGAAAGACCTCATAATAGAATTTCAGCGCATGTGGAATGTGCAAGCAAAAGTGATGCCGGTAATAATAGGGGCGACTGGAACCATTTAAAAATCACTCAGACAATACCTGAGCAACAGACTGGGAAAGCTGAAATTAAGGAACTACAAAAGAAACAGCCATATTGGGAACTGCATACGTACTACGGGAAGGGCTAATGTAAAACTACAAAACATTGCACGGGCGAAATAACATGACGTGGCACAAATTGTAAATACAGAACTGCTGCAACACTACATCCCCTAGAAACATGGTTTGTTTCAGGTATATATGTTAGTTCAATTCGCGAATATCCAGTAAAGTAAATCCATCAATCTGTTACAGCACAGTAAAACGTGAATGGATTTCAGGTCTGCAGTACATCCTTGTATAACTGGGTAGTCTAGATGCCGACACTCTCTCAGCTCGTCCAAAGGTGCAATGTCGTGTTCACAAGACGTTATCATAAGCCGCATGAATCAAGTCCACATACTTAAACCCTGCTCTTTTTAAGATCCCTTCTAATCGTATCCTTCCATCCACGGTCCATTCTCCCAAGATGTCAATATTCTTCGGATTTTCAGTCTAATATGCATAAAGGTGATAAAAAGGATTATTATTATTATTATTATTATTATTATTGCACAGATGCCTGGATAAAGTCACCCACAATTAACTTGCGTCTTAATGCACTGGAACTGTGGAACAGAAAGCAGCCGCCACTATTATAGCGGTTTTAATGTTAGCAATGTTAGTGCTGTTCAAATGCTGTTGCAAGTTGTGCAGTTACAATGTTCTTATATCCAATTGTATGCCCTAATAAATCAACCTTAACAGGCACAAGCAGTTTCCCGGAATTGTATATGTAACACTTTTAAATCGATTTCGAAAGAATTCGAGTTTGATTTGTTGATACTTATTCAGATTTAGAAGTTTTAGACTTTATATTTTAATGGAAAATGACCATGAACGATGAACGGAATTACACAGACGTGGTTTAGAACCAGTGGGATGAACACATCACCTTTAAACGGCAGGTGTTTGAAGAATCGATTGAGGTGATTCAGAGAGTGCTTTGTAAAATCAACACCTACTAAACGTTAATTGGTTCTCAAGGAGAGTTTACATTAAGGAAACCAAACACCTGGGTGTGAATCTCGGTCTGTCACACAAAGAAAAAAATAATATAGGCTAAGGTGTTGGAGAACAGATGCTGAGGAAAATGGTTTATGATAGGAGGGAAGATGTAAGAGGAGGGTGGAGCAAACTTAAAAGCGAGATTCAAAATTCGTAGACTTCGATATTGTTAGTAAGATCACTTCAAGGAGGGTGGGGTGGGGTAGGAAGGCCCAGAAATGCCTACACAGTGTTGATTAGGAAGCCTGAAGGAGCGAGGCTTCTTGTAAGATCTAGGTTGAACTGAGAGGGGATTTCTTGAAGAACCGAGTGAGTGGGTTTCGTTTGCTCAAAGAGTACTCGCGGGGGTGGGGGTTCTGTAGAATGACTCCATTGGTTTCTTGGATGGAAATCAAAGTGCACGTGCTATGTTCAGCTGACCAAGTTGCACTGGGTGCATGTAAGGCAGCTTTGGTCACGGAACAGGAGGCTGTTTTGAGACTAACATATTGACATTTACAAATTTAAATGAATTTATTACAAACAAATTCCACAAAAAACTACACTTATCCACAAACGGTAGACTACCGCAACAAGTGTCGCCTATTGCTACCGATATATATATATATATATATATATATATATAAACGGTTAGTTGCTTTATAAATAAGCTATTATAATATTATCATGTGTGTGGCATATATATATATATATATATATATGTGTGTGTGTGTTTGTGTGTGTGTGTGTGTGTGTGTGTGTGTGTGTGTGTGTGTGTGTGTGCCAATAGAAGTCAAAATCAAGTGCATCCAAACATCCGAAATTGCTATAGAATAGAACTCCATTTATCCGGACCCTGGTTATCCAGATGGCCAATTATCCCGTTCGCCTTAGTCCTTCGGGTAAATTTGTCGACAGTTCTATATAACTAACCTGCTTTGCAATTACCGGTTATCGGATCAAGTGCAGTACAGGGTTATGGCTATTAGAACTTTAAATCACGAGTGGTCGAAGGGTTTAGATGCAGGTACGTAGTGTAAATAGTAACAGCCGACCTTACAAATGCCAATGTAACCTGTTTTCAAAGAAAAGTCTAATTATCCGGATTTTCTTCATATCCGGATGGCTCGCCGTCGCAGTGAATTTCTACTATAATTTTTTTCGAACTTGTTGAATTATAAGCCCTGTATGTCAACAGACTGTGTACACTTGATTGATGATTCTGTACTGAGTGATCTTCCATAGTGTGTTGCGAATCAGTATCAAGATTTACAACTTATTGAATCGTAACTTCCTAAGATTTACTGGGATTTAATGTGCAGTGGATAACTGATAGGAGCGAAAGAGTTTAGAACTTCCAAAACAAAGGAGTGAGCTGATCCATTGATTGCTGATATGTTGCATTTTTTTCGCTGACGTAACCGGTGTTTACATGGCAACTACTGCGCTCATTAACATGTGACAGTTGGTGGAGATGTGTCGTCAGTTGACTAATTTTTTATGTTTTGCTGACCGTGCATCTCAGTGTAATCTTAGTAATTAACCAACTTAACGGACAAAATATTGTTTTATAACTAGTTTATTATATGCCTCTACATGTTTCGAGCACTATGTGCTCATCATCATGAGGCCAAAATTGTATTATACAGCATCTGGTATCTTCACACCTGTAGGTGACCATCCCGTCCGGGACGGCCATATAATAAACTTATTATAAAACAATATGAGGTTTTAATTAGAGTTTATGCGTGTCTACGTCTAATCTAAACAACAATTACTGCATACTATGTGGCTGCTGAGTTGAATGCATACTGAATTAAAGACCGATTCATCCACAATGTCCAAAAAAGCACTGTTACTGACTTAAGGTAAGTGCGAATATTAAGCAATATATAGTAATTCACTAACTAGCTCACAGCGGACAAAATCCATGCCCAGAACAAACAACAGCGACTTAATGTTGTTTAGGGACGTGATTGCTCTTCATTGTTTAAGTAAAACGGAACATACACATACGGTAGGTTGGCAACATGCAGATATCAACGTTACAGCTTGTGTATGTAATTACTTGTGTGTTGTAGTGGGTGCAGTGCAGCACCGAAGTGAATTTTGAAATTAGTCAACTGACCTCTTAATCTTAGTAATTGACCAACTTAATGGACAAATCAAATGTAAGTCCGCCTAGTATGTTCATTTATTATTTAGTCAGTTCTAAAACTGGATGTAATGTGGAGAAAATACACGCTATGCGAACAGAGGCGAATCCTGATCCGGTGGTCAGGTGTAGTGACGAGGCACAGAATGTCTTCTTCTATACCACCACCCGCCTCCCCAAGAAATTAAGATTTAATCGTCCATCATTGTCGATGCCAATAATAATAATAATGTAAAAAAATGTGATCACAAAATCGTTTTTTGCGAAGTGATACATCAAATCTAAAATTAGTATCTGATATATGTTAGTCATTTGGAATGCAATTCCACTATTCCCTTTACTGAAATAAATTTTTCAAAGATCATATCCTAGACGCTGCGGGCTTTTTTGGGGCCGTTGCAACTAACTATGGCAAGTATTGACAGGAGTTAGAGATGACTCATTCTGTCTTGACTTTGAGCGGAAAGAGAGAAGTTCTGGATTGTCCGGAGGGCTGAAAATAATCATTCAGCCGAGGCAGTTGTAGCCGGGTTGCTGGAAGTTAGATTTAGTTATATGCGTTTGTTCCAGTGTGGTGGTCATATGGCTGCCATGCAACTGTTGTATAACTTCGTAAGGTGATTCTCCTGTTACATCTTCTAAAGCACAAAGCAAACCACTGTCGAAATCATTACCAGTCTGCCCATAATTTGATGAGGAAAGTTACGCTTGAGTTTGAATGCATTTGGTCTTACAAATCGGACAAAAAACATATTTTTAAAATGTTTGAGGGAAGCTTATTTATTTATTTAGTTGTCCATGATTTCGTTAAAGAGTAGTCTGTGCTTTCTCTCCACTCAATCTACTGCTTGCAAATATCAGGAAAATTTTGTCAGATATATTTACAACAAAACCAGACACATCGTATAAGACTGTATGACAGATTTTCAAGAAAATAAATCTGTAATTGAAAAGACAACGGGGCTGTGTCATCTCTAAATACAACATTTATCGTTTCATTCCTTCTTATACCTCAATCCAGCATCAACAAAATACATTGAATGCGTAAGATAAGATAACCAGTAAGAAATATATTTTTAATATAATAACAGTCATTCGGGTTTTCCACACGTTCGCGCTTCAAGCGGGACGATGATCTAACATTCCACTGCGGAAGCCTTTCAGCAGCTGAGCTATAAAAACTGCATATAACAAAAAGCAATAATAATTTTCGGAAAAAATATTTGCAGGTTTTCTCTCTTTTTTTAATAGAGAAAAAAGTCGTTTCCCCCTCTTCACTGGTACAGCGGCCCTGTACAAGCAATACCGGAGATTTCGTCACTGGCATGTGAAGTTTTTGTTTTCCCGACTTTTAAATATTCTTTACAAATGTTGCCCTGTATAGTCATTATTTACATACCCAGCATGAAGGCTTCAGAAAACTAAAGCACTTCGGGTACTTAGGATCAGTACAACATGAGGCAGCACAAAGGTGGCCTTGGTTCGAAACCCGGACATTTGGCATCTCTTATTGACCACGTTTGTTCCATTAATCTGTTTCTGAGACGTTAAAATGTTACAATCTTTATTTCAGAAAATTACCCTACAGCTTATTAAAGATATGTAACAAAATTTTTTTTCATTTTATTACCGTGCAATGTGATAAAAATATTTATTAAAACCAACTAATTGCACATATTTGTCAAACCATTAAAACCATATTATCTGATTAAAATGGATTTAAAATATCTCCTACAACGGGGGATGATGAACACAGGCCGAACCAGACGGACATAACATAAACAAAACTGCATGCTACCAGATAACCTCACGTACAGTCTGGCTTAGTAACTTCATTCCTACACTAATTTACGCTCCCTGAGGATGATCCCATAGAGGGATTGAAACATGTAGGAGATATTTTAAATCCATTTTAATCAGATAATGTGGTTTTAATGGTTTGACA
>Ga0123354_10020093_pt1 | contig 10501 bp, 7 predicted proteins | sample TergutLab28metaG_2_FD_97872 | JGI IMG/M metagenome (GOLD analysis project Ga0123354, IMG submission 97872) | Labiotermes labralis P4 segment gut microbial communities from Petit-Saut dam, French Guiana - Lab288 P4 | ecosystem: Host-associated > Arthropoda: Insects > Digestive system > Gut ...
TCAGCTGTCGCCCGGCGGTTCTACCTGTTTAGTTTTGTTTGCTTATGCATTGTTTTTCCTATTTGGCGGTGATTACTGCACTGACACTGTGCCCTGTTTTTATCACAAACTAATAGTGTTTATAGTGCACTTCACTGTGCTCTGCTTTTAGGGTGCATTACACCAGCTCAAAAAGGGGTTTTATTTTAACCTTCATACTAGTTCACTGTTGTCGAGCAGCTGGATTGCTTCGACGTTAGCATGGTGGAGAAGCCTTTCTTCTTGCTTCTTAGTGAACTTTCCCATTTCATTTGTCACCATCTCCATTTGAAGGTCCCTATGAAGTTCGGCGTTTCTGTTATACCAAGGTGCAACAATGATGTTCTTAAGTACCTTGTTTTGAAATCGTTGAATGAGGTCAATGTTGCCCTCTTTCGTGCATCCCCAATCGTGTATGCCATAGGTCCACACAGGCTTCAATATTTGTTTGTAGAGCAACAGCTTATTGTTTAACGAAAGGACCGATCGAAGGCGGGTAAATGAACAGAATGATAAACGTATTACAATAAGTAAAGGTAAAGCAGTCCCGTTACGGGTCTGGAGCGGCCCATAGGGTTCCAGGAAGTTAAGATTCCCAGATTTCGTGACAACGGCACAGGATGGTGGTACGTTTGTCGACCTTACGCACCGGCGGCCTTTACCTCCAGGAAATTCTCCTGGTACTCATTTCTGTTAGAGGTTGAGTCGACCCCAGGGCCATAGTGCGATCGGAAGGATTTTATGTCAATGAAAAATTCCATGACACCATCTGGAATCGAACCTTCCAATTTGTAGCACAGCACCTTAACCACTGTGCTACCGCGGTCCCCCCTTATACAATAAGTAGTCTTCATCAAATATTGTTAAGGTACTGATGTCAATAATGATTTCACGAAGCAGCATGCAGCACAAAAAAACAGGGATAAGAAAGGTACGTAGTACTTGCATACAAACATTAATTCGAGAATCATGCAGAACCGAACCCTGCGAGAAACTTACGAGTGGATGAGAAAGTGCAAGGTGAAAAATTAATTGAATTGGCTCATTGTATGGCATAACTCTATTTTTATTTCGACAATGAAATTAATAATTTCCAGAATTCGTACGATTCTTTGACAGTAAGTGCAAATTTGGCTTACAAAATTTGCAGGGAACTCGCCATGTCTAAGTGCACGTTACGTATTCCAAATTATCATTTTCGTGCTGTTCTGAAAAAAATTGAAAATCTTTTGTGATACAATTTTTAACGAGGCAGGCAATATACGTATAACGCAATATTGAGGCGTGTTCGCGCCAGATTGTTTTAGTGGAAAAGCGATAAGCGATATTGTGAGAGTGTCTGTAATTTTAGGTATCCAGCATGCAAAGCGCATATGTCACTTTGTCATCTGTGCCTTGCGTGGCTCTACAATTTTTTTTCCCACGTTGTGTCATAAAATGTACGATTTTCGAAAAATCGATTTTGAATAAAAAATAAATGTCTTTATTTTCTTTACACTTTTTGTCTGAATAGTTTCCAATTCTAAGAAGAAAAGAACCAGGTATGAAGAAAGGTGTTGTTGGTCTCCATGTAAGGCAAGTAAAAAATTATTTTTGGACAGATGTTCAAACAATAGTCATATATCGAAAGTTATGAAAGTTAGCCCAGTGGGAACCGAGTTGTTCCATATAGTCAGAAGGACGGTCGAACAGACAGACGGACAGACAGACACGACGAAGATAATAGACGCAATTCGCAATTTTGCGAAAACGTCTAAAATGTTTCCAAATTTTGAATGCATTAAATTTCATATTTTCATTTAGAGGTGTCACCCTAATTCTGATGGAAAGGATTATGGAAAGTTTCAAACATTTTCCTCAAAACGTTTAATTCTCTGGGCAGTACATGTAGCGCACTTCTAACACACAAAAAATTCAGTGCCATTAATCTAATCTCACCTTGAAACAAATTTGTCTTTGGTGATGTTTTGTCACCAATATATATGATTGTAGTCCTTATCACTTAGTTGATTATACACATTTTTTGCACTGTGGAAACAAAGGAACATAATATTAGTTATCCTACCTTATTGGTACCAGATACGCATCAGATATTTTACCAAAATTTATATCCCTTTACAGCATCTGATAAAAGTACGGATAGAATTAAAAATTGACTTTCAGGTGACCGTGTATCGTGATAAATTCTTATAATAAAAACAACTAGATGCACTAATTTCTCAAATATATTTTTGGAATAAAACTCGACATATTTCGGACAGTCCCTCTGTCCATCATCAGAAGTTTTTCGCTGTACACACAGCAATGGTAAATGTCATACATACACCATTGCTGTGTGTACAGTGAAAAACTCCTAATGATGGACAGAGCGACTGTCCGAAACATGTAGAATTTTATTCCAAAAATATATTTGAGAAATTAATGCATCTAGTTGGTTTTACTATAAGGATGAATTAAAATCCTTAGTGCTGCAAATATGGCACAGGAAGGCGTGAGATTTGACTAAGAGCTTTCGGCTGAATACAGTCTCATAAAACGTATAGCAACTTCCATGTGCTTCAACTATTTCTTTTTATTCATGTTTCTCTCCATGAGCCCTGTAAACCGCAACTTCGGGGAAATATACGATAGAATCTTAATTTTGTTTCCATTTGTCTTTTTTAAACGAGAGAGATTAAGAAACTGGAAACATCTTAGAGTGTTCGTTGGGGATGTATTGTTCTCCAATACAACAATAGATTACACTATCAACAGTTGTGAAGCTGCATCCTCAAAAGGCGGATTAGAAACTGAGTCGAACTGAGTATTAATATTCACAAGGCATTAAAAATTATTTTCCTCTTTTGAAAGGATACGAAATTGCAGTAAAACAATCTTCAATACTCAAGAATAGGAGCTTAGAAAATACCAGATTTCTTTCATGTTGCAATTATTAAGAAATATTGTGGATGTTGATTTTCAGTGATACTGACTGCTCTTACTGTTTCAAGTCAAACGTAAAGGTGAAATGCACCCTAGAATAGGCCACGAAGACCCACAGGTGTAGCTGAGGTGTAGCTGTACTTTTCTTTTAACGTCAGGGCTAGATGCGGGTAGGTAGTCAAAGAAAAATCTCGGCCGCTTTACTCAAGGAGAAATAGTACCAATTTCACAGGAGGTTGAGTTGGCTCCAGGGCCGGTTTTGACGGGTGCAAACTATCTTATCCCCATACCGTCCAGTCCGTACCGAGTCGCAATATCGGCTACGCTATTCCGGCCTACCCAATCGTTTCAAAAATATATTTATATTATTCTATAATTTAAAAACTTTGAGTATTGGGCATCACACAAGGATATTTGAGATTTTAAAATATTGGCTTATTTTAGGTTTAAATTCTCTATATTTCGCAATGACAAATCGTTAACATCCCACAATTTTAGTTTATTCTGTAGGTTTTTACAATTTCCAGTCAGCCGTGTCCAAGTGTGAGTCCAAAATATGTAATTAATTTCCTCCTTGAGTACTTCCACCTTAACTCTTTAAAAAACTGCATTCTTTTAAATCATACACAAAGCTCAGTTCCTATACTTCAAAGAGGGTAAAGTCCCTCCTACCAACAGACATACAATTTGTTAATGTTTTTTGCAGACATTTCTGTGTGCAGTGCTCTGAGTAATATGAAACAAATGAAGAGAGCGTTTGGACAAAATGAAGGGCTCGTTCAATGTTACAACACGTGGTTTTAAAAAGTTGCCACCCATGTCTACTTCAATCCGTTTTTTTATTTTTATTTGGTGTGAGAATAATTTGAATTTTAGCTATCATCAGTAGCGTTTTATTACTGATTCCTGAACTTGGTTAATTGTATGTGTGTGTGTGAATGCTTTGAACCTCAGTCTCACCAATTGATACAATATATAGATTACAATTAACATGCGTTTCTGTGCATTTAAGCTTAGCATTTACTATCAAAAACGTTACATAATACTCATTCAGCTGTCGTCCGATGTAGTGAAAAATATATTTATAAAAGGAGAAAACATTTTGAACTAAATATATGATTGAAGAAAATTTTAAAAAATTCAGGTATTCTGGAAAAGTAAGACAATTTTTGAAGCATTTTCCAGATTTTAATCCAAAAGGGAAATGAGAAACATAAATGATTGAGTTGAAGGTCTTGGTTTTGGAAAAAGCCAAGAAGCATAATTTCTGGTCTTAGGTGACATCGTTCAGTTGTGTATTTCTTATCATTAAAGTTTGATATTAACCGGCAAACAAAACGACTGTTGACACAATTATCTGTTGATATAAAACATTAATAATAATTTTGGTACCGATCAGGAGTTGGCAGTTTGTCAATTGAAACACCTATCTATTAAAAACTGGACATGAATGGAACAGCAGAATTTGAGTTCCCGAAATGCGTGAAACATAACAGAGCACGACTGACAGAGTTATTTGAAAAACTTACAAGTTTGTATATACTTACACTATTCTGGGAATGAGACCAAAGTGAAGACACATTTAAACGCAAATCAATACAGAGCAGTAAAATAATAACTTAGAAATATTATGTAAGGCAGGTTAATATTTGAAATCCATGTATGGTAACGTAATTGATTAAAATTACAATGAAAACAGGAAAGTTCGTAGATTCTAAATCATTCGGCAACATAAAAATACACCGAGTAGGGAGAAGTATTAGATAAATGCAACGAAATTATTACATCACTATAGAAATGCCAACATTATTACGTGGGTGTAAAGTGTGGGGAGTAAAGTAGAGGGGCAAAATGAAAATTATGATTGCAAAATTAAATCCAGTTTTAAGGTAAGCAGAAGAAATATGAAATACGAAGGAAACTACACACACACACACACACACACACACACATATACACATATATATATATTCATCGTTAAAGAAAAGGGCGCGGTGTTTAGTAGTATAGAAAGCTGAAAAATTCTTCTTGACCACCCTTTATATGATATGAAGAGCTAGACGAAATGGGAGGTCTCTTTGGCCCTGAAATGCAGAAGAGGTTTGAAAAGATGATGATGATGATGATGGTGGTGGTGATGATGATGATGATGATGATGATAATAATAATAATAATAATAATGGAAGTGATGATGATTATGAGGTGATAAATAAAGTCAAAATTTTGTATTGGAAATATTTCTTGATCCAATTTCACTGTTGCAGCCATTCAATAGGAGGGCTGTTGTTATGAAAGGTGAACTTTCAAAGGACGTATGCTATAACTTACAAAGGATATAGCTACTTTATTTTGTATATGACGCAGTGAAATTTTTTCGTTCATAGGAACAAGGAATCTGGCTCGGAAAGAAGTTAATTTACATACATGTAACCAAATTTAGATTTTAATATTTCGGCATCTTTCTTTTACTGAACCTTATAAAATAAACATGATCTCAGAAATAAGATACCAACTGCAGATTTATTAATCTGTTAGAGACTAGTGGTTAGTATATATACCGGTAAAGTTAAAAATGAAACTCTGCACTTTGCCCACAGTCTGTCTTTATGTGTTCCTTACGACTGCTAACAGTAACAGCGAGTGTTGCAATGTACAGCATTAAAGAGCTCACCTTTCTAAAGGAAATACACTCTCTTTCCTGTGAATATTAAACATGCTTCTTAAACGACTATAGGCACAATGAGTATACATTTTATAGGCCCTTCTGGCAGTTATATGCTGGGTTCGATCCCGGTTAATTCCATGTGAGCTTTGTGGTCGCCAAAATGGCATTGGGACATGTTTTTCTCCTAAAATATCTGTTTTGCCCTGTTAATGTCATTAATTTTACTATTGTTTTATACTATAAGGTAGACGCATCAGACGAAGAAGTGCATGAAGCCTGAGACCCTTAAAAACGGGGGGGGGGGAGGAGGGGGTGCTCTTTTAGTTATCGTGGAGCATTTGAAAGGGCAGTGATTTTACGTAACTGCAGTCTTTAAAAACTATAAATTTTTTTTTTTTTTTTTTTTTGGAAATTACATTTGCAGATGAAGTAAACACAGAGGATACAAACAAATTCATTCTAAAATGGTCCGTTCATTTTATATCCTAAAGGTTTTTGATCTACATTATATATTTTACTACGAATACATACGTGTATATTCGCAGTATATGTGCGACTTTCTCTTCTTAAAAGACCTACATGAATTCTATTCCTTTCTCTTCACTGACTCGCATAACAGCAATACAAACTTAGCATTCACTCTTAAAACGTCCTCCCCTCCATCTCCTTAGTTCTCCCCCCTTTTGCATTTTTCGAATAAAAAGAGGGTGGAAAAATAACTTCCATACTTGATCGTCATTTGTCACAGACCGAACCATCCGAAAAATACCGGAAGCAGGAACCATATTCCAAAACGACAGCGCTGCCTCCTAACGGCCACAACGATAAAACTCTTTTATTATTTTTTTCTGGATAAAAAAACCTCGAATTTTATAGGCTAATACAGAACTCTTTCTATATCCAACTTGGACCATCAACATCCCGCTCCACCTTTTCCAAGAATGTACAACATGCATACCGGGGCCTTTGGAAGCCATGGTCAATGTTGTTTGTGAAATACTCAGTGTCTATGTGAGATTCTACGATACCATTAGACTCTGTGGCATACCGTAAAGTGTTTCTGATGTTAAACTGTCGCACATAGGATGCAGTTGCCGCTTGTCTTCGAAGAGTGAGTTAACAAAATTCTAAGACGCAGATTTATTTCAGAAGGTTACAATGCGAAATTGTAAGAAGAAAGTCACGATAAACAAAAGAGCGTCAGGATTTGTACTCTTCGTGAATGTATTCAAACCAGCGGATTTATAGAAAGAAAACTGGGCTGAAAATAAGAAATATTTAGGTAGCTAGGTAGGTTGCCGCTGAAGGAATTGAGATGAATCGGAAACTGAGGTCTTCGTTCTTCTGGGTCGTTATGCAGCATATGTAACAAATTCCAAGAAGGAGTGTCTTTCTTGTATAGCCAATAATTCTGCAGCTAGTTACGAGATGTTCCGAATATTATGGAACCCAAAGTTTCATTACCGTTAGCACAACACCCTAACACGTCTGCCTGTCCTCAAATAGATCTATATAGTCCACGTCCTCTTATCCTCCTTCTTGAGTAATTTTGTTCTAAACCTCCTGTCTTTTCTTAGGTTTCTCAAATGATTTACTTCCTTCAGATTTGGCAACCGAAAATGTGTATGAACCTCGTTTACCTTCCAAACGTGCTACATGTCTGGGCCATCTCATTTTTTTATTATCTGAAGACTGTTTAGCGAGGAGCACCAATCACGAAGATTGTCAATTTGAAGTCTCCTGTTTTTCATTATGAAGTCTCCTGTTACTCATCATTATATCTCCTGTTTCTCATTATGAATCTCCAGTTTCTCTTTATGAAGTGTCACGTTTCTCACTATGAAGTCTCCTCTTACTCATCATGAAATCTCCTGTTTCTCATTATGAAGTCTCCCGTTTCTTATTATAAAGTCTCCTGTTTCTCATTACGTAGTCTACTGTTGCATATTATAAAGTCTGCCGTTTCTAATTATGAAGTCTCCTGTTCCTCAATATGCAGTTTTCTCCTTCCTAGACAATACTGTCTTTCTCGACATTCTGTTCTCGAAATTCCTCAACCAATATTCTTCCCTAAACTTAATCAAGTTGCCCGCTCCATAAAACTACATCCGAAATACAGTTCCGTGTATTTATGTTTATATATTTAGATATAAAAGAGATGATAAAATAATCAGAAGCGAATATCAGCAGGCACGCCGCGCATTTAATCTGCCCATAATTCTCTCATGATTGCAATTTGGTTTCTTAATGCCGTTCGCAAAGAAGAAAATTTTGCCATTTTTACTAACATTTGCAGGCGTTTGTTACACACATACTGATCAACACCACTTCCTTCAAAATCATGGATTCCGATACTTATCCTGTACTTGTCACCAGTGACTTGTTGGCAGGTTGTGACGCCCTAACCAAGAAATAAATAGCTTATTAGACCAACGAAATTGGGAAAGATAAAATTTCTATAAATCTTAATTTAAAAGTATACTGCCGTCATGAGTGACACCCCTGATGCCAGCAATCGCAGTTTCCCTTTCCCATTCTACTCCCCTTTTACTTCAAGTCCAAATACTCCTTATTCATCTAAAGTGAGGTATTTTAGTTATTAGCATACACCCTTCGTTGTTCTGTACGTCCGTAACAATAAATGATAAACTTTGCTAGCCAACCGCCGCACACCCATCGCAATTGACCGGTCACTCGAAAATTTGGTGCACAATAGAAATTAGTCTCTCTAGTTCATTATTTCAGAAAGTTAATACAATATGAAATTTTTTCCGAGGGGAAAATCTCACTAAGCCACGTGGGACACAGACCCACTCAGAGAGTTTGTAGTTACCTGACATATAATTCCCTGTTCTGGAATCTGAGGGATCATCAAATTTATCAGTTTAGTTCTGATCACATCTTCAAAATTGAGCTCAAAATGAAATTCTAATATTATCATCCATCTTAAATACAGAACACTTTTCCCAAAATATTTTCTAACGTACAGCTTGAAATGAAAGCTACCTTAACGAGCTTTCGGGCTTCCAGAATGCTACATTCCGAGCCCATCTCATCACTTTTATTCAAAAGACACAGTACTATTTCTGGTTTCCTTAATTAAACCTTGGTTAACAAATCAAAAAACCTTGTAAACTTAATGACAATATATATACATACGTAATTACCGGTACTTTAATGTAAAATCTACGTAAAACAGTTTATATTGATTATGGTTATACAGTAAAATGTTTAATATTATTCAATACAGTTCTATTTCGAAAAAACTGTACTTTTCTAAAGGGTTTATAAGTCTTCCTAAATCGCACAGAATCTTAACACAGATAAAATTACGTCATTAGAACTCTACACGATGCCTTCACATCCTATACCACACAATTAGAAGAGTTTAGTTGACTATATATTGCCTGTATGAAGTAGGTGAACCGTATTTGTCCTCTTAATTACAGGCTCTGAACACAGGACTGAAAATTTTATAATATCTAAGTAAACGCACTGTATTCCTTTGAAAATTTAAAGCAGCATTCAAATATCACAATGTAGTTAGTCTAAGACAAACAGCAGTCCACCTTCACAAATTAGTAATTACAAGCATTATTAATGCAATTTTTATGGAATCATCAAGCAGACGTACAGTTATGTGTGCAATGTAATAAATAAACTCATATGTATTAGAATACTTGAAAGGAGGATTAGCCGCTAAACTTGCCAAGAAATTCCACGCCTTTATGGAAAACACAGCTTCATTATGTGTTCAAAACAGCTGGTCACTGTAGACCACAATTCAGCCAATAGAGGTCATCAGAATATTTCTGCTAGATCCACTTTAATATCATCTTTCTGACTGTGCCTCTTTACAGCTGTCTCTCTTCTCCAGATTGTTTGACTAAACGTTAAGCAGGTGACGTACATGATATTAAAAATACAAGAAAAACACTAAAAAAGAGCATCTTCGTCATTGTGGTCGATTAACATAAACACAAGCAACATAAGTTATAGATTTTATTGTGTGTAATATAATGTATGTAGGAGTATTACAACTTTTACACAAACATAATTATGATTAGAAATTTTAAGTCGAAATTACAAAACATAAAAATGCATTTTAAAAACTTTGTTCACAAAATGTATCCTGGGAGTAAAAGCGTCGGTGCATAGGGCCAACTTCATGTGCAGATCGTCTGTAAATTCTGGGAATCTGAACCTCCTGGAGCCCTAAGGGTTTGTCCAGTTCTGGGCAGAGATAGATTTTTGTATTTAAAATTGTTGTGAGAATTTATTTTATAAATTGAACTTGATAGTTAATCTGGCCCTCTACTTAAAATCACACGAGGAGGGGAAAATCCTCCAAACGGGACGCAGTAATTCCCTTTGAAAACAAGTAAAGGAATTGCATCATCACATACTTAATGTAACACACATTTTGCCACATTTCTCGTACGTTTGCCTTTAGCTTAGCACTAGCGCTATTAAAATAAGACAGAGACGAGACAGATTTTGGGACATCTTCCACAAGAAATTTCACCCAAATCATTTTTATCTCTTTATTTATAGAGACGCAAAATAAAGGGCCTCAATTAATAATAGGCGTGGGTGTCAGTCAATAACACAACAATATATAAAAAAGATGTTTAATAAAGGATGAATTAAACACCAGCAGTAGACATCGGATATGGACAAACAGTAGCTGGAGACTCACATAGGACAGCATCGAGGAGACATACTTGAGCTGCACACCCCAGGATAGCGCACAGCAAAGAAACTTCCCCCCCCCCCCTGTGCCCCTTAAAAATAACATATAACAAACATCACATATGCTGAGATCTCACCATCGTGACATACCCATACCAATCCTGTAAAGCACTACCACCATACTTTCGGCTGAAAACCTGATGA
>Ga0123354_10020094_pt1 | contig 10501 bp, 6 predicted proteins | sample TergutLab28metaG_2_FD_97872 | JGI IMG/M metagenome (GOLD analysis project Ga0123354, IMG submission 97872) | Labiotermes labralis P4 segment gut microbial communities from Petit-Saut dam, French Guiana - Lab288 P4 | ecosystem: Host-associated > Arthropoda: Insects > Digestive system > Gut ...
GATATTGGAGGGGAAACGGGCCAATAATTTTTCCTCCTCCCATTCCCTTTGGAAGGGGCCGGCGGGCAAAGGGGTTTACGCCCCCCCCCCCCCCGTATTCCGCAGTATTGTTTGTGAGCGTAAGGCAGAAGTACTTTGACAGGGTAATGGCCTATCGCAAGGCCTCTACAGAACACCGCAACAATTCGAAAACGCGTATACACATGCACTGAATGGGATTCGAACTCGCGATTAATGGTTGAGTTGTTGCAAGTAGTACATAACCTAGAACCGATCGGGCTACACATTTTAAAATGTCCGCTGTGTATATCGGTCTAATTAGCACTGCCATATTGAAAACTCACACTGAAGTGAAAAGAACCAATTGAAACGCACGGAAACACGTAGTTCGGGATGTCACGTGCGTCTAAGTAGCCACAGGCCTACGTAATACTCACTTCAATACACTACACACACTAACAGCCGTGCGTCGTTAAGCTGAACTCGGATACAAGGCAAGTCTCCACTTGCTGGAAACCTTGGTATATTCATTCGCTGTGAAACCTTCATATCTTGCATTATATACAACATCTCCTCCCATTAGCTTCATACACGCCTCCAGTGACGAACTTTGTGTGCCACATAGCTTAGTGAGCTAGCTGATCACACAGCATTGGAAAATCCAAATATCCTACATGCTTCATTCGGTTTTCAGGCACTGCGGCATTTCTCTCAGTCAGTACACAATCATAACTCTGTGCAAGATACACACTATAAGAGCTTGTAATTAACGGATGTCGTTATTAAAGTCTGAATTGTCGCGTCGGCCAAATTGTGGGTGAATGAAAATTTCCATGCCTAATTCTTATCTAAAGTAAATTAAGATGGTGAACGATGATAATTATTATAGTGGTACCTCGCATAATTAACGATTTAACCCTTTCAGTACACATTCCACTCTACATATTCGCATGCTTTGCTACCAATATGCCATGTCCAGCAAGTAACAAAACTTCGCTTGGATTGTCAAGGGATGGTAGAATTTATTTTTACTGACAACATCGAATAACAAAGATGTTAAAAGCAGCAGGACGTAATCGGTGTTTCTAAGAGACGGACGTCGTACGTCGAGATCAAAGTGTTGGATGCGTCATGCCTCAAGCGATTAATCACCATGGCGGCCCTGGTTCATTCTCAGGGCAGTCCACTCGGGACCTGTGGGTAAAGACGGCGCCAAAGCACGCTTCACCCTGCCAATCATCACATCACCAATGCTGAATTCTCACCTGCGACTACTCTTCAAGAGTAGGTGCTACGGCCGCTGCATAAACATAGTTTCATATTCTCCAGTGTCCCTACACACATTCAATGAAACAAATAAAGACATTTTAACAATTAGAACCATTATTTGCATCAGCACTGGCACTTACTGATTAGCGCATGTAGTGCAAGTGTTCAAGGTGAAAAATTGTCAGCTCCGTGGCACAGTCGACGGCGATGAGCATGTGATTGACAAGCAGACACCAAAACTGCTGTTGGGACAGCTGCGGAAGACTGTCCCATTTTTTTTTTTTTTGGCGTAGCTCTTAAACTGTTGTTGACTCTGGTCGTGTGGTTTCAATTTCACGTGACCACAGGCTTTGCACTTCACGCACAATCTTGAATTTAAAGTACCACTCCAAAATTAATTGTTGTTGCTCAAAAATCAGTCGTCCCTCCGCCATTTTGAGTAACTGAATCATGGGAAATTATGCTGTGGTGCCATCTGTACAGTCCGCTTTTAGTACACGGAAATCAATAGCTAGGTTAATATTTCGCCTTAAAATACGCTCATATTTTTTGGGCGTACCGTATTACATTTGGAAACCGACCTGCAAATAACCACAACTTAGACACGGGCAACCGCGGTAAAGGCTTACAATATGTTTCTAAGCGGAGATAATTTTCGCTTAGCCTCTGAACTATGTTAAGCAAAAAGAAGATACTTACCACCTGAGCATTCGGGGAGTGGAGCAGTTCATGTTTCTCTAGCTGATCTTTATGCAGGAAACTAGTGCTACACTGGGAACAAGCGTATATGCCGCCTGCAGTGGCACCTGCGGGGGTGTTGGGGGCCGGAGAACCGACAGGTGATGTTGGCTGTGACACCCCATCATCGCCTCCCAGATGTGGAGGGGGTGGATGAGATGATTCCACGTGGTCCTTAAGCGCCTGGAACCCCGGGTAACCTTTGTGACACTGTGGGCACTTGATGAAGTAGTCGGCCGCTATTCCAGGAGCGCCAACACCTCCGGCTCCTCCGCCAACATCGTCAGCGCCAGATCCTGGGGATATGGCTTTACCCACGCTGGCAGCGGGCAGTGGTACTGTGAACAAAGATCAATGTCAGTTCCAATGAGAGCTGATCACACCTTTGTAAACTGACGCGATGTATGACGGCTGCTTAAGGACATTTTACATGAAAGACACAGTCACAGGTACAACAATTTACATGATACGTCGGACTAGGCTTTTGCTTTCTTACCGTGCAATATGTACATCTAAAAGTCACAGGATTTCAAGGTCAGTGACGTGGTGTCACATTTTACTGTCACCTGTAAATGAAGGTAAAAACCTATCGATAAGAGACAACAATGAAACACGTTTTCTGATTTCGGTGGTCAAGTTCTTTTTGCACGTCCCATCGCCACTAGCTAAGTACAAGAACGTACGAAACGAACGTACTTTGGCTGACGCGGTAATTCCGTTACGAGATTATAAACGACAAAGTTGAAAATCGTGAATGGACATATTGTTTGATACCAACAGAAAATAACGAGATAATTCAACATTCGAAGGCTGTATCACTTACCGCAAACTGATTATTACCATACGCCTACTTAATAAAGAAAATTCATAAAGTATATTTTTGTCTGCAACAAAAGTTACAAAAACTCCACAAGGACCAGCAAGGATAATGGGTTGAGAAAATGAATAAATAAGGAAAATCGGTATACGTGAAAGTAAGCCACAGGAATAATTACGAATATTTGTATAAACTGTTTTGACATAAAAAAAAAGTGCGGAACTCCCTTCTGAAACCACACATATATGGACGAAGGATGAAGCACATACTTGAACTGAAGTTCAAGTATGACAAGTATAGACAGTCTTAAGACAAATGCATTCTATCGATAACGTACGAGCGTCGATTTGCACCTTCGCTTCAGAGATGTAATATGCGGAAATATGCAACTGATATACGAAGAAACCATGTGGTCTCGTCTGTTGTACCAACTTTGAAGAAGAGCATCTGGTATTCAGAACAGGCCATTATATTCATTTCGCGATGATGCAAATAGTGAAAGGGAGACAAAAGCTGCAGGTGTGAAAACAAATCAGACAGATGGCTCCGGTGGCCCCGTTATCCGACCGACAGACCAACGATCCGTAACTTCTAACTGAATTAAAATCTGAAGATGGAACTTAATTCCAATGATCCGAGAAGAAGCCTCCATTTCAGATTACGTGTAGTGCATGTGACATTTATTCACATGGGATCATTTACTCAACAACTGAGGAACCTAGTCTCCGAAACTTTTGGATTTATTCCATCAATGCGGTGGATCACCGCAAAAGGTGTGCTGTAACTTCTCAGCAATTGTTTCATTGGACAGCTTGCGGCAGAATGGCTTGAATTCTGCTGACGAAAATCAAATTCGTATTTGGCAGATAAAAAGCGTAGCAAGTATTGCTACAGAATAAAAAGACCTTCACATGGTTCTAATCAATGTACTCATCTTTACAGAACACAGTTCCGTGACCCATCTGACTTCCACAGATACTAGAACAAGAGAACGGCACAAACCGGCCAAGTCTATGCGAAATGAGAGGATTTTACGGTACCCACGAAGACTGTCGTCTTCTGGAACGTGTCTGGAACATATCTGGTGGAAATTTACCAACGTTCCAGTATTAAAAAAAATCCATCGTCTACCCTGAAGATGGCGCCAAATTTCAAACGACTGTACCTCAGGCTGAATCTAGAAGCTGTTACCAAGAACATCGGCCACTGACATACAAGTGGATACGGGAAGTGGTAACGACCTTCGTCAATACGTGAGCAATGCCGCAACCTGTACAACAATGACGGCAATAATGGTGGAGACATGCCCAAATCAGTGAGCTTATTCCCAGGCCCGTATGTAAGATATTACACTGCCTTAAACTAACTGTAAGATGAATACTTCTGCGATGTGGCGCAGTATCACCGAGCAGTTCCTCGACGTTCGGGAGGATAGTGTCTGCAGCTTCTGAGCCAAAGAACACGGCTGTATGAATTTCAAATTCCACGTGCACTGCTGGCAAACAGTAATGAAGCTTTTGCGTTAACATGTCCTACGCCCGAAGCTGCAGTTCGACAATTTCCAATCTGATTTACGGCTCACAAATTCCTACATTTCAGTTCGAATCATGTGTTATAATCACGTTCAGCGGCCAGGACGCACAATGGCTCGAGCAACAGCGCGACCGAGTCTACATCAACCCCATTATTATCCTTATCGTGATCGCTCTCAATTTCCTACACGGTTAGCTAAGCTATACAGGTCTTAGACATTACTATTAATATGCCTAACTCAAAGGAATAATCAGTGATGCAGGTAAAAATAACTGCCCTTAAAAAGAAAGCAATGTTTCAGCTTTGATGAAGAAGAAGTGAGCAAATTGAGTAGCGTGAGAGTAATACAATGTTCAACCATTACACTTCTGTCAATCGAATAAATCGGCTAGATCTGTATGCCTCATACGGCCAAGGTTTGAAGGTGCCTTAAATAGTCTTTTTCGCGAATAAGAAGATTAATAACAGAAACTAATAAATTTAAACTTAACAATACTTTATTTATAATCCTATGTGGAACAAAGGAAGACGTGAATTAAATTGAATGATTTTCCAACAAGATGCGACTGCATTCAGTTTATTACACATCTGTAGACAGCTCTACATGTTTCGGGTGTTGACACCCATCATCAGGAGCTCGTGCAACTGTAATTACAGCTTCTGGCATTGCTACCATCCGCTGTCGTTGTTGAATTGGAACTCAACAACGACAGCGGATGGTAGCAGACCGGGTTGACCAGTGTCAACACCCGAAACATGTAGAGATGTCTACAGATGTGTAATAAACTGAATACACTCGCATCTTGTTGGACAATTATTCAATTTGATTCACGATGCAAGGACCCATGAATATAAGAACAGGAAGAAATGCTTGCTCCCAACTGCCTCTCGCACAAAGAACACCAACCTCTGGCTCCACAATCTCCTGAGATAACACTAACTACCAAAGGCATTTTCATTTCGTTTCAATACAGACATAGTCCCAATGACTCTATCACGATCGATGTAGACACCATTAGCCCTGAGGATGAACACACACAACAAAGAGTGAAAGGCTTTTTCTATCGAATGCTACCCGGTTTCCGTAATATCGTTGCTTTTTGGAAGGCTCACAGACTTCGACCATTTGACCTTCTTGTAAGAGATGTGCATTCAACATTGGTGGAATGATACACACAAGGTAAAGCCGGACAGAAACCTGTCCCAGTGCCGCTTTGTCAATTACAAATCGCACGTGGACTGAACTGGCATCGAACACGAGCCTCCGTGGCGACAGACCCGCGCGTAACCGCCTGAGCCATGGCACGGCCTGCGGATGAGCACAAATTTCATCCACATGATAAATAGTCTCAGGTCTTACCTCACAGAGAAACAAAGTGTACTTCCATCGGAAAATCAATCAGTTATTTTTGCATAGAATACTAGTCGGTTTGTGTGTCAGAATCATACGGAACACATAAGCTAGTACTCAAACACCGGTTCACGCTTTTTATCTCAGCCAAATACGAGTGCTGGCATGGAGTATCGGCTGAGTGCGAAGCAGCAGTCAATACTCATAAACGTCCAGTAAACGTTGAAGGATACTGCACTGTGGTACACGTACTGTGGAGCGAAATGCTGAGTTTCAGTTTCAAACCTACCGGTCGGTTGAATAAAGAGAGACCAACTTGATGTCACTTGCTTTACTATTTCATTATTTAATGCTCAACAAGTTTCGGATGTTAATACATCCGTCCTCAGGAGCTTGCGACTTATTTGATGAGTTATTTCATGGGTTGTATTGTTCTGGTTTGGATGGGGTGGTGTGGTATCCGGATGCAGGCTTCAACCACACCACCCCAGCCAAACCACAACGTAACACCAACACACATCGAACCAGAGCAATACAACCCATGAAATAACTCAACAAATAAGTCGCAAGCTCCCGAGGATGGATGTATTAACATCCGAAACATGTTGAGCAGTAAATAATTAAATAATAAAGCAAGTGACATCAAGTTGATCTCTCTTTATTCAGCTATTAAGATGATGCACGGTCCAATAAACATAAGATTCACTACCGGTCGGTATATACAGCAGCCACCAGGTTTTAAACGATTAATGAAATGAATCGACGAATCCATTAACCAATTTTTAATCAAACACAATATCACTTGAACAGCTCGAATGGCTCAGTCGGTACAGTGATCAGAAGACGGGCTGGATGTCCGAAGAAGTGTAGTTCGTTTCCCGACAGAGGCAAGAGGTTTGTTTCTTTTCCAAAGTGTCCAGACCGAGCTGTAGCCTCACACCCGCAGATGACTTCATGGCCTGCACAAGGATAACGTACTGTATCAATTGATGCGGTTTATCACAATAATGTGTTTAGAAATAACTCTGACAATCTCCAAATTTTTGACTGTCACCAGGAGGGATCAACACAGACAGGTGTTCGCGAACAGTGTCGAAAAGACTATATGGAAGGACGAGGGGGGAAGTATCAACAGAATGGAGGTGCTTCGCAACTTGAGCTCTTTGCATACTATGACCATCAGCTTACCTAGTGCGACTGAGTCAAGGATAACGGTAAGAGAACGTACAGGATCCATTATAGATGCGAAATGCAAAGTTCGAAACAAAAACAGCATTTGGGAGACAAAAACGTAGATGGGAAGATAATATTACAATGGGTGTTATGTGTTCACCTTCAAAACATTATTCGAGTGATCAAATCAAGAATGAATTGTGAAAAGAAGTCTAGCGGAAACGAAAATGCACACCTGGTTTTGGCGCCGAAACCGAAGGAGAAAGACAACTTGGAAAAACCTATGCACACATGGGAGGTTAACATTAAAGTGGGTCGTAAACAAATGCTATAGGAGGTTCACCTTGATAAAGAGGTGGACAAGTGGCTGGTTCTAGTGTAAGGGAGGTGAGCCGTCGGCTTCTATAAAATGCGGGGAATTTAATGAGGAAGTGTCACCTTGGCAAGAAGCACTCTGCTCCATGGAGTTACGTACTTAGTTCTGTGTATGGGGAAAGGATTGGATTTAAGTAGCTCAGAATAGGCTCTGGTGTTAACGAACCCTTAGAGTCAACAGAGTAGACAACTTCTTGACAAGCCGTCCGTATCAATTCTTTTGATTAATGCCCTGCGCTATGAAGTTAGCAACTTTAAAGCCATGACAAAGGTCAGCGTTGTGCAATAACGCAGTACGACGGGATGATCATTCTGAAACATTAATAACACGCGCAGACCTATATTAAAATTAAAAATGCGAGTTGATTTTTAAACTAAGTCACATCAGACTGCTGATATCGTAAAGGCCACAAGTCACAAGGAACGTAGACTGATGGCTACGTAAATCCTGTTTGTATGACCAGCACGACAAATTCTTGTTCCGTGGTTTCAGCAGTAAGTACTGTCTAGGAAGAAGAGATAAGGAATTAAAAAAACAAGATATATGTTAAGTATGAACATCTGCTTCTTACAAAGGCACTTCACACTATTTATGTTATCCGACTTTTTAAATGCTTCCTTTTTCGTCGTATAGGTAATAAATCCCGTCAGCACGGCTCAACAAGTACGTTAGTTTAGAGACTGCAGGGTCGCCATGGATGAAGTGATGTCACATGTAGAACAGAGCTTGCAGTGAATGAGCTAAACAAAAGCACCTTTGAAAATGTCACTGTCTCTTGGCGATACTACTAACCACAAGGACTACAACAGCTTTGAAACTGCTAACAGTCTCAGAGGAAATTCAAATTTCTTAACAAATATCTCCCCCATCTGTCTTGCCATATTAGGGCCGCCGGCACTTAATGATTCAAGGGCAGGTGAAATTACGTGGCTCTTCTGAGAACTGGCTTGGAGGAGGGGGGGGGCGGTGGTGCGGCCGCCCAGGGCGGCCAAGTTCAAGGGGCGTCAAAATGGGTGACAAAATAATTATTTCAAATGACAAAATTTTATTTTTTGCACTCAAACACTGTAAATTATCATAAGAAATAAACGGAAAACCAATAAGTAATAAAGTTTTGTTTACCGTCACCACAGCTATTACTGATATTAGCACTAATTAATTTGCTGATTGCTACCGCGTTGTGTTGAAATATCATCTCTCTGTTCTCTGTCTACTTGCACACTGGTGTAGAGGGGTACTGTTGCACTTGATCACACTCTGTTCAAATACCATTAATTTCTTCCTCACGGCTCGACAGCCCTTGAGGTCTGGGCCTCCTTTTCGATGAGGTTTCGACAGCACATTCAAAACACACCACATACGGTAGGACTACTCTGGACGAGTGATCAGCCAGATGCAGAGACTTCTACCTGACAACACACACCACTCACAAAACATCCATGTTCCGGTGGGATTCGAACCCGCAAACCCAGCAAGCGAGGGGCCGCAGACCCACGCCTTAGATCGAGCGGCCGCTGGGTTCGGCAACAACAAATATACCTATAAAAAAACATACAGAAGTTTTTATTCGACAGCCTGTTGATTTTTATGTTTCACTGAACGAGCATCTTGGTACGACTCCGGGTAAATGACCAACTTGATGCACAATTGTTATATAATACGTTTATTGTTATAATCCTCTACATGTTTCGAACAACTGTGTGCTCATCATGAGGACCGTCCGGTGTGCAAGTTGAGAGGTTCCTTCTCAACACGCACACCGGACGGTAACTTACAGAGAATACTATACCAGTTGCCGTATTAATACAATTGGACCTCCTGATGATGAGCACAGAGTTGCCCGAAACATGTAGAGAATTATAACAATAAACGTATTATATAACACAATTGTGCATCAAGTTGGTCATTTACCCAGGGCTTGTTGATGGTTCTGTGGTAGACTGAAATAATTAGCCGTGTTGCCATGTAAGTGAATACGTGTGTTGGCCGGAAGTCTGTACATTTACCGACAGTATTAATTGATCATATTGTGGGCCGGGTAACTCAGTCGGTATAGCGACTGACTATGGGCTGGACGGTCCGGGATCGAATCCCGGTGGGGACGGGATTTTCCACCCGTCCAGACCGGCCCTGGGGCCCACCCAGCCTTCTGCAAAATGGGTACCGGCTCTTTCCCGGGAGTAAAGTGCGGCCGGGGCGTGCTACTGACCACTCACCCCCTTCTAGTGCCGCGGTCATGGAAGAGTAGAGCTATACCTCTACCCACCCTCTGGGCCACACCGGGCCTGTAACGGGAAACCTCTACCTTATTAATTGATCATATTAACAATGAAACATATTTCAAACAACCCAGGACATCTGCAGGCCATATAGTATCACCGAACATATAAATTGTTATTACAGTTGTATCAAATACGAGTTAACAGTTGAGATGTCAATCTCACAATTTATACAGTACATGTTGCTTGTCATTTTATTGCTACTAACAGAGACACTGGTTAAAATGTGACATATTAGTTATTACGTCAAAATCTGTACCAATATTACAGAATGTAAACGGTAAATCAGTCCCATTAGAGGCCCTAGGTGCCCAGAGGGTTCCAGGAAGTTGAAGGTCCCCATATTACGTGAAAACGGCCCAGGATGGTGGTAAGGTTGTCAGCCTTACGCACCGACCGGTTTTACCCCCAGGAAATACTCCTGGTACTCATTTCTGTTAGAGGCTGAGTCGACCCCAGAGCCAAAGTGCGATCGGAAGGATTATGTCAATGAAAAATTCCAATGACACCATCTGGCTGGCATTGACCAGCGACCTTCCGAGTTACAGCAGGGCACCTTAACCACTGTGCTACCGCGGTCCCCATTACAGAATGTAAAATAAGCACAGTTTTCCCTGAAGAATTCCTTTAATTCTTGGTGAAGTGTGGCCTATAGGATGGATCCGTTGTTAAACAAATTATGTTCTAGTATCAGTGTTTTTCAGTGAAATTACCTGTGGCAAACAAAGGCCAAATTCATATACATCTGGCAAGTACTGGAATGTGATAATCGCAGCAGCCTATAACTAAACTCAAGTATTTCTAACACATCGTATTTATATTTCCTTAAAAGAGGACTGTTTATTTTACATTCATTGTTCCGTGCATCATTATAATTGTTTCAAAAAATAACCAACACGATGACACTTGTGGACTATCCTTTATTTTCAGGGGTAGTCGTCATTCATTCTCTACATGTTTCTAGC
>Ga0123354_10020095_pt1 | contig 10500 bp, 9 predicted proteins | sample TergutLab28metaG_2_FD_97872 | JGI IMG/M metagenome (GOLD analysis project Ga0123354, IMG submission 97872) | Labiotermes labralis P4 segment gut microbial communities from Petit-Saut dam, French Guiana - Lab288 P4 | ecosystem: Host-associated > Arthropoda: Insects > Digestive system > Gut ...
CATGGTGTTGAAGAACACCAGATCGCCCGGTTTCAGGTCGCTGCTGTCGATGCGCTGGCCGACCTCGCTCATTTCGCGGGCGGTGCGCGGCAGCAGGGTGCCGATACTATCCTTGAAAACCAGACGGACGAAACCGCTGCAATCGAGACCGCTTTCCACGTCGTTGCCGCCGAAGCGATAACGAACGCCGACCAGTTTCAAACCATGCAGGATGACATCCTGCGCGGCGTTGGTGTAACGTTGAAGGAAAGACGCCTGCTCTTCCGCGGGAAATTCCTCTTCGGCGGCCGCAACGACGGCGGGTGCGCCGAAAAAGGCGGTGACCAGCAGGAGGGCGGCGAGAAGTTTGGACATAGGCGCGAAATGTATTTGAAACAAATGCTTCTGTAAAGACTCGGTTAACCCTTGTTTATGCGACAAATAATCGTCACATAGAGCGTTTTTGTTGATTTTATGTGGAGGCGGGATGAAATCATTCAAGGCATTGCTGATCGAGGAGCGCGACGGCAAGGTTTGCAGCGGTTTCACCGAAATGGACGAGAGCCGGCTCGACGTCGGCGAGGTGACCATCCGCGTCGCCCATTCGAGCGTCAATTACAAGGATGCCTTGGCCGTTACCGGCAAGGGCCGGATCATCCGCCGCTTTCCCTGCGTCGGCGGCATCGACCTTTCCGGCATCGTCGAGGCCAGCGCCGATGCGCGCTTCAAGCCCGGCGATCCGGTCATCGCCACCAGTTTCGACATCGGCGTCGCCCATCACGGTGGCTATGCCGAAATCGCCCGCGTGCCCGCCGACTGGGTGGTGCCGCTGCCCGCCGGTCTGACGCTGTTCGAGGCAATGGCGCTGGGCACGGCCGGTTTCACAGCGGCGCTCGGCATCGTCCGCATGGAGGAAAACGGCCTGACGCCGCAGAAGGGGCCGGTGATCGTCACCGGCGCCACCGGCGGCGTCGGCAGTCTGGCCATCGACATGCTGGCCAAGCTCGGCTACCACGTCGTCGCCCTGACCGGCAAGATGGACGAGGCCGATTATCTGCGCGGCCTCGGCGCTGCCGAGGTGATGCCGCGCCAGGAGCTCGACCTGAGCCGCATCAAGCCGCTCGACCGCGGCCGCTGGGCCGGCGCCGTGGACAACCTGGGCGGCGACGTGCTGGCCTGGCTCGCCAGCACCATGGAGCAGGGCGGCGCCATCGCCAGCATCGGTCTGGCGGCGGGCATGGCGCTCAATACCACGGTGGCGCCTTTCATCCTGCGCGGCGTCTCGCTGCTCGGGGTCGATTCCGGCTATATTGGCGAACCCTATCGCCAGGGCGTCTGGCAGCGTCTGGCCGGCGACCTGCGGCCGCCGCATCTGGCGGCAATGACGCGGCGCATCGCCTTCGATCGTCTGCCGGAAGTTTTTGCCGGCTTCATCGCCGGTCAGGCCAAGGGACGTCTCGTCGTGGATATCGCTGGGAGCTGACATGGCCGGGCTGCCGCGCATTTTGGTCGTCGACGACTCGCGGGTCATCCGCCAGTCGCTGGTGCAGCAGTTGAAGAACGATTACGAGGTGCGCGAGGAAGGCGACGGCGAGGCGGCCTGGCAGACGCTGGTGCTCGACCATGCGATCAGGGCGGTGATTTCCGACCTGAACATGCCGAAACTCAATGGTTACCAGTTGCTGGAGAATGTTCGCTCCTCGAAGCAGCGCCGTCTGCAACGCCTGCCCTTTATCCTGCTCTCCGGCGAGGAGAGCGAGGAAGAGCGTCTCGACGCCCAGGCGCTCGGCGTTTCCGAATTCATCACCAAGGGAACAGGCTACGCCGAACTGCTGACCCGCCTGAAAAACCTGCTGGCCCTGAGCGAGGCCAAGGAAGATCTGGAAGACGGTCGCGAGCGGATGATCCAGGACACGAGCAGCGGACTGTTCACGCGCAAGTACCTGGAAGTCCAGGCGGCGCAGGCGCTGTCGCATGCGGCCCGGCACCAGGTCGAAACCAGCGCCCTGGTCATCGGCTTCGATGATTTCTCCGGCCTTGCCGGGCGCCTGGGGGCGTCAGCGGCCAGCAACGTGGCCAACAGCTTTGCCAGGATGCTGGCCGGCAAGATCCGCCACGAGGACAGCCTCGGTCATTTCGGCAACGGCCAGTTCGCCATCGTCTCGCCCGGCACCCCGGTCGTCGCTTGCTGCACCTTTGCCGAGCGGGTGCGCCAAGCAGTCGAGATCGGCCGTCTGGCGGCGGGCGCGCAGAATGTCACCGTCACCGTCAGCATTGGCATTGCCAGCGTGCCCAGAGATGTCGTCGATGTGGCGGGCGCCCTGCTCGATCTGGCCGGCCAGCGGATGCGGGCGGCGATGGCCGCCGGTGGCAACCGCATCGACGCCGGCGGCGTGACTCCCGCGAAACGTCCGGTTTCCATCAACCGGGCGCTGGAACTGCTGGCCGCCGGTCGCCCCGAGCCGGTGCTGCCCTACGTCGAGAGCCTGGGGCAGCAACTGCTGCCGCTACTGCGCCTGATCGACGCGGAACTGGGCCTGGCGCTGCCGCTGGCCAACTTGGAGCGCCGCCTGGGCAAGGGGCGGGCGCCGGAAAAATAATTCGGCCTTTCCGGGCATGCTTCCCGTATTTGCGCAAGACCCCGGCAGCCTCGGCAATAATCCTGAAAACCGCAGTTGACCGCTGGTGATCTCGAAAAAGCGCACAATGGGCGCGTGGCGTATAACGAAAATAGGGGCCGCGCTTCCGATCATATTAAACCGGGTTTCCCCTGTTTTGATGTGTTCCTGCTGTCCCTGCCGCACCTTATATGCTTGAGGTTGTCATCGCGATAAGCTCTTTGTACATGTCGTTGACGCTGTTTAATTCCTCATTGAGTTTGTTGATGGCGTCGCTTTGGTCGTTGGATAGCCTTGTGGTTTCTTGAATTGCTTCCGTGATTTGTTTGGCCGACACGTGTATGGATTTCAGCTTCTGTTCGATCTGTGTGGATAATTTATCACTTTCGGTAGCCATTTTGCGCACTTCCTCGGCGACCACGGCAAATCCTCTTCCTGCATTACCCGCGCGGGCGGCTTCAATTGATGCATTGATGCTCAGGATATTGCTCTGATTGGCTACCTTGTGAATGGCGGCGATGACTGATGCTGACTCTGCTGCATTTTTTTCTGCTTCCGTGGAAATGGTTAAATTGGCTGCTTGAGCTTTGACCATTCCGTTTATTATGTTCAGCATTATTTCAATCTGCTGGGTCATGTTTTCGATGCCGTGTGTGAATTTCTCAATGTGTGCATTTAATTTGTTTTTATTAAGCCTTTTGGAGATATCCTCCACGGAGCCGACGACCCTTAGCGGCATTCCGTCTTTGTCGCGCAAAGTTGATCCATCAGCCCTGAGCCAGATATAGACGCCATTTCTCTGCTGTACCCTATATTCCACATTGTACGGTGTGTTCCCCGTGCGATCCATCAGGTGTGCGGCAAACGCGGTTAATGTTTTCTCTTTGTCTTCGGGGTGTAAGCGATCACTCCAACTGCTCAAGACATTGGGAAAATCCCGTTCGCTGGAAAATCCGAGCAAGTTCCTGAATTCGGGAGACCACCAGAATTCATTGTTTCCGCCAACCGGATCCTTTTGATCGACCACCATGTCCCACAAAGCGATATTGATGCTTTTTTGTAACAGGCTCAGTCGTATCGACGCGGTTTCTCTTTCTACCTCGGCTTGTTTTGCTTCCGTTATGTCTTGTATCGCACCGGCAACTCTGATTGCGTATCCTTGTTCGTCCCGGAGGGTGGCGCCAAAAGCATGGAAATATGAATATTCCCCGTTTTTCTTTAATATCCGGTATTCAATATCATAGGGGGTGTTTCCAGTGCGGTCGAGCAGGTGTTTGGCAAAAGCATTCAGCGTTTTCTCTTTGTCATCAGGGTGTAATTTTTCACTCCAACTGCTGAGAACATTGGGAAAATCATTTTCATCGGAATACCCAAACATGGCCCTGAATTCATCAGACCACGTGAAAGTATTGTTGGGGTTAATCGGGTCTCCTTTCACAACCTGCATGTCCCATAAGCCGATCTTGGATGCGTTCATAACCAAGCTTAGCTTGGTTAGTTGATATTTGTTTTGTTCGTTTATGGCTGCAATAATCTCATGAACCAGTGCCATGGCGCTGGTTTCGTCTCGCGATAGCTTGAATGTATCGACCAGCTTTTTCGGGTCTTCTCCCGATCTGATGGCATTCAGTATCTTGTCCAATGCAACCAGGAACTTGTTTTTATAGGTGAAGAAGCTTTGCGGCTCATTTTTGTCCATTGCTTATTCCTCCAATGCACACCATGCATACCAATATGGGATAGGCTTTTTCATCGTGTCCGTGATGCCGATCAGCCTCTGATAATTTTGGTGCATTGTGTTTTCATATGACAAAATCACGGTGCTTGCGGCCCTTGTGGGTTGGGCTTCGCAACACTCTACAGTGTTTGTAATTAACGATGTTATCATCATAATCTTTGTGGCGTCCAGAAGCGCATCAGGCTGATGACCGATGGCGTCTTGCGGGCGGAGACGCAGGGGAAAAATAGGGGAGAGACCACGATTCCGCCGTACCCGGATCCCATCAGCTCCGGTAATAATCCGCTATCGGGCCGGGTGCTAAAATTAAAGATGCTTCTTCCCAACAGGTCTTCACGCCGATGATTTACGAAACCGTGGCTGCCGTCGATCTGGGCTCCAACAGCTTCCGTCTGCAAGTCGGGCGGGTGGTCGACAACCAGATTTATGTGCTCGATTCGCTGAAAGAGCCGGTGCGCCTGGCCTCCGGCCTTTCCGCCGACAAGCGGCTCGACGCGGCTGCCCAGGAGCGGGGGCTGGACGCCCTGCGCCGCTTCGGCGAGCGCCTGCGCGGCTTCGACGAGGGGGCGGTGCGGGCGGTGGCGACCAATACCCTGCGCGTCGCCCGCAATGCCGGCGATTTTCTGCCGCCGGCGGAGGCGGCGCTTGGTTTTCCCATCGAGGTCATCGCCGGCCGCGAGGAAGCGCGCCTGATCTACATCGGCACCTCGCATTCCTTGCCGCCGGCCAATCATCGCCGGCTGGTGGTCGATATCGGCGGCGGTTCGACCGAGTTCATCATCGGCAAGCGGCATCTGCCGCAATTGATGGAATCGCTGTACATGGGTAGCGTCAGTTACTCGCTGCGTTTTTTTCCCACTGGCCGGATCGACAAGAAACGCCTGCGCGAGGCGCAGGCGGCGGCGGCCCAGGAGATCGAGCAGATCGCCCACGAATACTGGCGCTTCGGTTGGCAGGAGGCGGTCGGTTCCTCGGGCACGGCACACGCCATCGCCGATATTCTCGAACTGAACGGGCTGAACCCCGGCGGCGAGAGCGGCATTACCCGCGTCGGCCTGGAGCGGCTGTGCGCCCTTCTGGTCAAGGCCGGTTCGGCCGAGGCGCTTGCCTTGCAGGGCGTGCGCGACGACCGCCTGGCGGTGCTGCCGGGCGGCGTGGCGATCATGGCCGCGGTGTTCGCCGAACTGGATCTCGATCGCATGACCTATGGCGATGGCGCCCTGCGCCTCGGCGTCATGTACGACATGCTCAATCGCTTCCACCATCACGACATGCGCGACGCGACGGTGACGCAATTCCGCCGCCGCTATCAGGTCGAGGGCGAGCAGGTCGAACGGGTCGAAGCCACGGCGCTCGCCGCGCTGGCCCAGTTGAGCGGCGGTGAGTCGAGTGAGGGTGAGCGGCAATTCTTGTGCTGGGCGGCGCGTCTGCATGAGATTGGCATTTCCGTCGCCCACAACGGCTATCACAAGCATGGCGCCTATATTTTGACTTATGCCGACATGCCTGGCTTTTCGCGCAAGGATCAGGGGCGCCTGGCCATGCTGGTGCTCGGCCACCGCGGCAAGCTGGAAAAACTAACAGCCCTTCCGCCCGGCGACAGCCTCTGGCGTCTGATTTTCTGCCTGCGTCTGGCGGTGCTGCTGCACCGCACGCGCGACGACCGGGTTTTGCCGGCGTGGGCGGTCAAGCCCTATGGCAATGGTTTCCAACTCGACCTGCCCGCCGCCTGGCTGGCTGAAAATCCGTGGACGGCGACGGCGTTTGCCGAGGAAACCGCCATCTGGCGCCGCATTGACCGTGATTACGTGGTCAAGTCGAAAAACGCGCGGGGGGGAACGGCGTGAACGATGCCCCGCGCCTGCGACTGGAAGCGGGGCGGGTGATCTTGTCCGGGCGGTGGACGCTGGCGGCGATGCTGCCGGAACTGGCGGCGCTGCGCCAGCAACTGGCGTGGGCCGGCACGGCGGCGAAAGAGTGGGATTTATCCCGCCTGGAACGCCTCGACAGCGCCGCCGCGGTGCTGCTCTGGCGCGCTTGGCAGAATGCCTGGCCGGCTACTCTCGACATTTCGCCGGTGCATCGCCAAGTGCTGGCGCGCGTCGCCGACCTGCCGCCGACCTTGCCGGCCATCGCCCCGCCGCCGTTCAATCTGGTCGAGGCGCTCGGCCAGCGGGTGCTGCGCTTTTTCGACCATGCCTTGGGCATGCTCATGCTCTTTGGCCAGATGCTGCTCGACCTCGGCTATCTGGCGCGCCATCCCCGCGAATTGCCGCTGCGCGAACTATCAGCCAACATCTACAAGGCCGGGGCGCAGGCGCTGATGGTCACGGCCCTGGTCGGCTTTCTCGTCGGCGTTACCCTCAGTTACCTGTCGGCACTGCAATTGCGCAGCCTCGGGGCTGACGTGTTCATCGTCAATATCCTCGGCATCTCGATCATCCGCGAGCTCGGGCCGGTGCTGGTGGCGGTGCTGGTCGCCGGCCGCTCCGGCTCGGCGATGACGGCGCAGATCGGGGTGATGCGCGTCACCGAGGAAATCGACGCCCTCGCCGTTATGGGCGTGTCGCGCGGGCAGCGCGTGGTGTTGCCGAAAATCGTTGGCCTGATCCTGGCGATGCCGCTGATCGTGCTGTGGACCTCAGCCGTTGCCCTGCTCGGCGGCATGCTGGCGGCGATGCTGCAACTCGACCTGTCGCTGCACTACTTCATCGAAAACCTGCCGCGCACGGTGCCGTTGGCGAATCTCTACATCGGGCTGGGCAAGGGCCTCGTCTTCGGCTTTGTCATCGCCCTCGTGGCCTGCCACTTCGGCCTGCGCGTCAAGCCCGACACGGAAAGTCTGTCCACCAATACCACCCGCGCCGTGGTCACGGCCATTACCGCGGTGATCATGGTCGATGCGCTGTTTGCCATCTTTACCCGCAACATCGGGGTGCCAACACTGTGAGCCAGATGCCCCTCATAGAACTGCGCGGCATCTGCACGCGCTTCGGCGCCCAGATCATCCATCGCGATATCGACTTCTCCGTCGACAGCGGCCAGATCCTCGCCCTGGTCGGCGGCTCGGGCAGCGGCAAGACCACGCTGTTGCGCGAGATACTCGGCCTCCTGCGGCCCTCCGCCGGCAGCGTGCATCTTTTCGGCGTCGATCTAACCGACCCGGATAGCAAACTCCAGCGCGCCGCGCGCCGCCGTCTCGGCATGCTCTTCCAGCAAGGGGCGCTGTATTCGGCCCTGCCGGTCTTCGACAACATCGCCTTGCCGCTGCGCGAACTGCGTTGTCTCGATGAGGACTGGATTCGCCGCCTCGTCCATCTCAAGCTCGACATGGTCGAACTGGGACCGCGGCATGGCAGCCTGATGCCGGCGGAACTCTCCGGCGGCATGGTCAAGCGCGTGGCGCTGGCCCGCGCCCTGGCCCTGGAACCGGAACTGCTGCTGCTCGACGAGCCGACCGCCGGCCTCGATCCCAATCGCAGCAAACGCTTCGTCGACCTGATCGCAACGCTGCAACAGGCGCTTGGCCTGACCGTGCTGATGGTCACCCACGACCGTGAAACCCTCGCCAGCCTCGCCACCCACATCGCCGTCCTCGCCGACCAACGCCTGGTCGCCTGCGGCCCGAAAGCCGAGGTGATGCAAAGCGCACACCCCTTCGCCCAGGAGTTTTTTGCCGGGGAGAGGCAGAAACTGCTTTAATGCCCGCTTATGGAGAACAAGGCCCACGCTCTCGTTGCCGGAATTTTTGCCCTGCTGTTGTTGGCCGCGACGCTGTTCGCCGTCTATTGGCTCGGCGATGTCAATGAAGACAGCGTCGATTACGTCGTTGTCACCAAGCAGAATATCGGCGGTCTCAATCCCCAGGCACAGGTGCGCTATCGCGGCATCCTCGCTGGCAAGGTCAGTGACATCCGCATCGACCCCCAGGATGCCAGCAATATCCTGATCGCCATTTCGCTCCACCGCGACATCCGGCTGACCCACGGCACCGTGGCCCGACTCGATTACCAGGGCGTTACCGGCTTGGCGCACGTCCTGCTACTGGAGAATGGGCGCAGCGCCGAGCCGCTGTTGCCGAACGCGGACGATCCGCCGCGCATCGTGATGACGCCGTCGCTGCTCGACGAATTGCGCGATGCCGGTTCGACCACCCTGGTCGAGGCGCGCCACTTGCTGGCCAGTCTCGATGCCGCGCTCAACGACGAGAACCGCGCCCATCTGGCGGCGACCCTGGCCAATCTGGAAGTCGCCTCGGCGGGCATGAAGCCGGCGCTGGAAAATCTCAACCTGACCCTGCAACAAATGAACAAGGTGCTCGACGAGCGCAATGTGAACAATTTTTCCGCCGCTCTGGGCGAGGTTGGCCCGCTGATCGCCGAGGCAAAAAGCGCCGTTGGTCAGATGCAGCAGGCGGCCGCCAGATTCGATGCCGCCATCGGCGATCCCTCGGCCAACGGCGTGGCGGCGCTGATGCCGCGCCTGAACGAGATGGCCGGAGATTTCTCGGACACCGCCCGCCAGTTGAACCGGGTCTTGCGCATACTTGAAGACTCGCCGCAAGGTTTGGTCTTCGGCGCGCCACCCTTGCCGCCCGGCCCTGGCGAGCCGGGCTTTGCCGACCAGAAGGAACCCTGACATGCGTATCGCGCTCCTGCTTCTCCTCGCCGCCGCGCTCGCCGGCTGTTTTACAACCGGCCGACGCGGCAGCGAAACCGATATGACTACTTTCGATTTCGGCCCGTCGGCGCCGTCCATCAGGGAAGCCAGGGACAAGCGCGCTGACGCGGCGCTCGAAATCCGGGCGCCGTTGTGGATGGATGGCCTCGGCATCCGTTATCGCCTGAGTTATGCCGATGCCACGCAATTGCGGGAATATGCCCGTTCGCGCTGGGCCGGGCCGCCAGCGCGGCTGGTCGAGCAGCGTCTGACGCAGCGCCTGGCTCTGACAAACGCCGGGCGCTGCGTGCTGCGCGTGGAATTGAGCGAATTCAGCCAGACTTTCGCCAGCCCGCAAAACAGTAGCGGCATTTTGCAAGGCAAGGCCGTCTGGCTTAGTCCGGGGCGCCAGTCGCTGGCCGAACGCCCCTTGTCGATCGCCAGCCCGGCGGCGACGGCCAATGCCCGCGGCGGGGTGGATGCGCTACGCAATGGCGTCGATCGTCTGGCCGACGAACTGCTGGCCTGGGAGCGAGAATTGACCGCCACTGGCCGATTGCGGGCATGTTTCGGCTAGGCTGCCTTGACAGCCTTGTTTTCAATACGCACAGTACATATTTGTGCAGGTTCATCAGCGCAGGTTAAACCGGTATGGCGGGGAAGATCGAACGGAACCCGTCGAATCAAAAGGAGAGCACAGTGAAGATTCTTGTTCCCGTCAAACGGGTGGTTGATTACAACGTCAAGATTCGGGTCAAGGCGGATGGTTCGGGAGTGGATCTCGCCAATGTCAAAATGAGCATGAACCCCTTCGACGAGATTGCCGTCGAAGAAGCGGTGCGCCTGAAGGAAGCCGGCATCGCCAGCGAAGTCGTCGCCGTCACCTGCGGCGTCGGCGCCAGCCAGGAAACCCTGCGCACGGCGATGGCCATCGGCGCCGATCGCGGCATTCTGGTCGAGAGCGATGACGAACTGCAACCCCTGGCCGTGGCCAAACTCCTCAAGGCGCTGTGCGACAAGGAGCAGCCGCAACTGGTCATCTGCGGCAAGCAGGCCATCGACGACGATGCCAACCAGACCGGGCAGATGCTGGCCGCCTTGCAGAACTGGCCGCAAGCCACCTTCGCTTCCAAGCTCGTCATCGCCGACGGCAATGCCACCGTCACCCGCGAAATCGACGGCGGCCTGGAAACCCTGAGCATCAGCCTGCCGGCCGTGGTATCTACCGACCTGCGCCTGAACGAGCCGCGCTACGCGACCCTGCCCAATATCATGAAGGCCAAGAAGAAACCGCTCGATACCGTCAAGCCGGCCGATCTCGGCGTCGACGTCACGCCCCGCCTGAGCACCCTGAAAGTCGTCGAACCGCCCAAGCGCGGCGCCGGCGTCATGGTGGCCGATGTGGCCGAACTGGTGAACAAGCTCAAGAACGAAGCCAAGGTGATCTGATCATGACCATTCTCGTTATTGCCGAACACGATCACGCCAGCCTCAAGGCGGCGACCC
>Ga0123354_10020096_pt1 | contig 10500 bp, 9 predicted proteins | sample TergutLab28metaG_2_FD_97872 | JGI IMG/M metagenome (GOLD analysis project Ga0123354, IMG submission 97872) | Labiotermes labralis P4 segment gut microbial communities from Petit-Saut dam, French Guiana - Lab288 P4 | ecosystem: Host-associated > Arthropoda: Insects > Digestive system > Gut ...
TATTTACTCGTAAATACCTTTCCATTTTTTTTAAAGTTCATACATTAAACTAATATAAGTATTAATAATTAATTATGGCATAATCATAAAGAGTATTAGTACAATTACGTACACGGTGTGGCATGTTGATAAACATAAAATCACATTTACATTAGTTATCAATCACTGGACTAACGAAATCTTGTAGCATATTGTAGTTTCCTCAGGCCAACATCTGGGTCTGAGTTTTTTCGACACATTCACGAAAGTTTTCCTCCTCAGAATATTTCCACTATAAAACATGTATTCATGAAAATTGCTTAGAAAACTAAAATGACAAATTCGAGGAGAACCTCTCGCGGCCCGGTATAATTGATACCAGGGCCCGGTACCGGGCCGCGGCCTGGCGGTTGAGAAACGCTGATCTAGACGACGAAGAACAAAAAACGACCAAACTGGAATTCACAGAATCAGGCCAGGCCTCAACGAGTTATTCACACAAAGAACTTGACGAATATTATTATTATTATTATTATCATCGTCATCATCATCATCATCATTGTTATGAGGGACAGAGAAGGGTAAGAGGGAGAACAGCTTGAAGCCGTGTATCGTGTGGAGCGTACAGGCAGAGAAATCACCAGCTCACAGAACCTGGTAGCGCAGATGAATGCGAATGACTGTCAGGGGAGTGGTGGACCGGCGACACGTCAAGCTGACGCTGCACCGTGCGGCACGAAGTGGTCGGCAGGTGACCAGCACAGACACCTGGTAGCCACACAGCTGCCTTCCGGGATTCGACACTATGATTTGTATTCCCGATTGATCCGACAGCTTCACATCCTTTGACAGGCAAATTATTGTAAATGACGTCCAAAAGTTCAATTTACACTTCACAGAGAACATACAACATCTCCATTACTAATATCAAGAAGAATAAACCGACGTAATCCACATTATGTGCAAAAGACTGACTATACAGGGTGTACACAAAAGAAATGTGCGGTTTCAGAAGTTAACAAGAAATTTATTTCTCACCTTACACGGGCGCAACGTACACCGTCAGCAGCGGCAACTGTCCGAGTTTCTCAAACGTTAATCACAATCCGTCAATGTGTGTACCCTGGGTCACACGACACACATCCACACGGTAATCAAATTCATCCCAGACTCCGTGTAGTATGTCCGCTGTAATGGTCTGCAGTGCATGCGTTATCCGATCACGAAGTTCCTTGAGGGACATGGGCAATGGTGGTACGTAAACGCTGTCTATAACGAACTCCCAAAGAAAGAAATCGCATGGTGTTAGATCCGGCGAACGGGGTGGCCAGGGGAGAAACTGGTTGTCTTCTTTTGCAGCACGTCCGATCCAGCGCTGTTGAAGAACACGATTGAGAAGCACCGGTACATTCCTGTCAAAATGGAGGGGGGGGGGGTGGAGGGGCACCGTCCGGTTGTAGAATGTAGAATTTCTTGTTAACTTTTGAAACCGCACCATTCTTTTGTGTATACCCTGTACAGTATATGTTCTATCAAACTGCACAATCAGTAATAAATATTAATTAAGCACTAGTGTCCCTGCTACATGTTTCGACTTCTTCAAGGTCCTAATCAGGGGTATATACAGAGGCATAGAGGCATACAAATACAATACCTTCTGTCGAACATGTGCGTGTGTACAGTTAAAATACGTTATTAATTAAAATTACTAAAATTGATTACAAATTATTAACTGATTTAGACTTTAAACATTTTTAGTAATTTTAATTAACAGTTTTTCATTTAACTCTACACACGCATATCTTTGACAGAATTGTCTGCACTCATATGCCTTTGTATATATATCTTCCTGACGATGAACTTCCAGAAGTCTACACATACAGGAACAACATAAGTTACATGATTATTTATTATTGATTATGTGGGGACCGCGGTAGCACAGTGGTTAAGGTGCTGCGCTACAAATCGGAAGGTCGCTGGTTCGATCCCAGCTGGTGTCATTGGAATTTTTTATTGACATAATTCTTCCGATCGCACTATGGCCCCGGGGTCGACTCAGCCTCTAACACAAATGAGTACCAGGAGCATTTCCTTGGGGTAAAGGAGGCCGTTGCGTAAGGCTGACAACCTTACCACCATCCTGTGCTGTTGTCATGAAATCTGGGAACTTTAACTTCCTGGAATCCTTTGGGCCACTTCAGGCCTGTAACGGGACTGCTTTACCTTTTTATTATTGATTATGCAATTTGTTGAATAAAATAATGTTTCGCGTAACAACTGCTGTTTATGGAGCCGGTGCAGGCTAGGCGTTGGATAAGCTGCGGTCTGGACGATCTGGTATTCGAATCCTCTCAGGGACAACAAAAAATCTCTTGTCCCTGTCCAAATCGTGCAGGCTGGATATGGGTGTCAGCCAGGTACTCGGTGGGTACCGGGGCTCTTTCCCGGAACTTGAAGTTGACCACTCATCCCCATCTAGAACCGCTGATAAGAATGAGGGGTCAATTACCTCAACTACCTCTATCCTTCTTATTGGTGTGGGCAAAGGCTACTTTACATTTGATTTATCTTTATTCTGAGATTCACGCGGAACGTACCCTGCGCCTCATAGAGAATTCATTACGTAAGTTATAGGCAGTAATGTTCTTCAAACGGTTGATCTGATCCTGGCATGCTCAAGTTGAATCGTGCCTAATCGATTGAAACTTGTTTCTTTATAAACAGCTTTAATTCCATCTTCCCTCTGAAGTTATCGATTGCCTTCAGATTTCGGTCCAACGGCTCCTATCGTGAGTCTGTCGAGGGAGTGGAGAAGACTACAATGCGAGGAGCTTCATAATCTGCTCTCCTCATCCAATATTATTCGGGTGATAAAATCAAGAAGAAAGAGACGGACGGGGGATGTAGTACGTACGGGACAGAGGACGTGCGTACAGGGTTGTGGTGAGGAGACCTGAGGGAAAGAGACCACTTGGACGACCCACGCAGAGATGGGAGTGCAATATTAAAATGGATCATTAGGAAGTGGGATGGGGCGTGGAGTGGACTGATCTGGCTCAGGATAGGGACAGGTGGCGGGTTGTTGTTAACGCGGTAATGAACCTTCGGGTTCCATAAGATCCATGGAATTTCCTGACTAGCTGAGAACTCTGCTCCGTGGAGTTAGTTTCGTTACGTTCTGCTGGTTTACCCTCACATTCAGTTACATGAAGCAAAGCTGTCATTTCTGAGACGCCATTTATGGTCTGATACGCAGTTCTGACGCTCTGGTCGTCATTGTCTGTTGAAGGTTTAACAAACAAAACAGCGTTTAATACACCTACTCAGCACCAGAATGCGCTAAATTTGAGGACGTGAGTCATGGCGTGCGTCGAAGACTTTAAGAAGGGTAGCAACCGAAGCGGATCTCCTTACGCCCCCTTCCCCAATCCCTCTCCCCACTGAAAATGTTTGAATGACTGACCACCTTCTTCCACAAAACTCACCTTCAGAGCTGATCAAGATCTGCACTGCAGTCCACTGCTGGACTACGAACTACGGCAGTTCGGTTCATGTTGTCACATCCCAGTTCTCTAAGGTCTATCCATCTGCTCTGAATTCTGCCCAGAACGTACGCGACATTGTGACCACGTATAACAGTAAGGTGGAGCTACCTTCAGAATCGGTCTGTGGCGGTGGGGTGACTGACCTTGTAAGCTGCTACATTTCCCGCAACATGCAAAGTCAATTTCCCGTTCCTCGAGATATCAAAAACTACTTCAGAATTACCATAGACCTTTGTAGAAACTGCGCCAGAGCCGTACTGCACAGCGGATTTCCTGTGTTCGTAAGTACGAAGTACAGACTGGTTCGGAGGCCCATCCAGCCTATTCAATGGAAAACAGAGGATTTTTTTCCCCGGGGGTAAAATTGCCACTACGTGAAGATCACCAGTCTCCTCCACCTAATGCGTAGGTTACGAATGAGCGGGGCTGTAGGTCCTCTCCCCATACACCCATTCATAGGGTGCACATGGAATTCTTTATTTGATTAAAAGAACCATATTCCCCCCCATGGCGCAACAGCCCCTAGTGGGCAAGGGCCTTCTCAGTATCAAGACTCCACTATCACATTCAGACACACGACAGTCGGTAGGACTCCTCTGGAGTAGTGATCAGCCCCAGGCAGAGATCTCTACCTAACAACACACAATACTCACAACTCACGGACATGCCCTCGCTGGGATTCGAACCCGCAATCCCAGTAAGCGAGCAGCCGTAGACCTACGCCTTACAGAGCGCGGTAACTGGGATCGGCTGATGGAAATGTTTACTTTGGTTAATTGATTGTTAAGCGTTGTTAGCCAAGTAAATTATATGGCCTTTTGCGGAAGCTGCTTCCTCCTGTCTGTCCGTCTCTGAGCTAGCGTCAGCGAATAATCTGTTTGACGGATTTTCGCGAAATTCTGTACAGGCGTTATTTACAGAAAATTGTCGAATTAGCGTAAGTTTCGTAAAATTTGGCTCATTGACACTCGCGTTGTAATTGAAAGCGCAATTTTTTTTTTTGGGGGGGGGGCCTGTACTGTTAATATTTCTTGACGGATTTGAATGAAATTCGTTGTATAAAATTTCCCAGATCTTTACGCCCTTAAAATACGTCTCATCAAGTTTCTTTTATTTTGTTAGAGTTGTAATGTCGCCACTAATGAACGCAAAGGTTCAGGGAATTCCCCGGTTCTGTTTGGAATCTCACACAAGAACGATAATCCTGCAGAGCTGTGAGCTTCTGTGTTCATGTCATGTTGCTGCTCCTCTGTTCGTTTGTTCTGACAACGTTAGTACAAATGCGCGAATCTTCTCTTGTCATTAGTTTGTGAGCTTCTCAAAGATATAATAAAAGAAATCGCTATGGGAAGGCCACATCGTCCTGCCCGTGTCCATGCTTAACATTACAATCTGCTAGACGCATTTATTTTATGTGCGTGTCATTCCCCAGCCCCCCCCCCCCCACCAGCAAGTTCTTAGTACAGTAAATCGTATGTAATAAGAGGCAGCAAGACTTTTATCGAAAGCATCGGCCAGTACTTACACGGCGTCATGTCCCGGAGAGCTTGAATTCTTTATAAACATATCTGTGGGAACCTCAAATATCATAATCTGTAAATTTTAATAGCAACTTTTTCTGTGTAGGAATAAAAAATGTAAAGCAGTCCCGTTAAAGGCCCAGAAGGGCCCAGAGGGTTCCAGGAAGTTAAGGTTCCCAGATTTCGTGACAACGCCACAGGATGGTGGTAGGTTATCACCCTTACGCACCGGCCGCCTTTACCCCCAGGAAATACTCCTGGTAGTCACTTCTGTTAGAGGCTGAGTCGACCCCAGGGCCATAGTGCGATCGGAAGGATTTTATGTCAATGAAAAATCCACTAACACCAGCTGGGAATTTTTTTTTCGAATATGGCTTTATTCAGTGTTCTATGGCATATATAATCGTAATATAATTAGATCTAGAAACTCTTAGTGATGTTTTACTGTCTATTGTGTTCTGATGTGTGCTCGTTAGGTCATTGTGCGGTCTCTTGGACCTCCACTCTCCTGGCTCATCTGCGATGTGGCTGTTGATATTTCTGTATTCTAACCGTTACCTGTGACTTCAGAACGTGGGCCTCTGCATATTGTGTCCCCCACCCGGTCCTATTACATGCTCATATTGAGCTCGTCACATTCCCTTGTCTATAACAGAGAGGCAGTTCCCCACACTCACTTCCCTTTTATGCGACTGATACATCTTCCACTTTGACCGCTTCATGAAGTCGATGAAGTCTTGTAACGTCAGTTCCAGTTGCTGTTGGTTTCGGAATATGACTAGATTGGCCAACACCCACAACACTGCACGTCGCCGTCTTGGGGGCCACAGTGTGAAATGAGGACGCAGAAGCCAATCGCTGGGTATCCGCTCCGGGATTGTCCGTGGGATCGAACCAGCGACCTTCCGATTTGTAGCACAGAACCTTGACCACTGTGCTATCTGTGCAGGAAATACTTAATGAAAGACAAGCAAAAATACTTGTGCCTTTATAGGGTGGTGCGCTTTACAACTGCAAAGAATATTACAGTACCTGCTCTTTGGTATGGTTAAGGAAATGCAGCCGTCATTCCAAGAGGGAGACATAGATTGAGTGAGGATACATCGGGCATAAGTGTTTGGGAAGAGCGGGGGGAATATGCGTATCTAATAAACAGAAAATAACAGGGCGTCTGACAGGACGGTGTGATGAAGGGCTTCACCTAATGTCTTCCGGTAGTTGAACCGAGAATAAGAGATTAGGCGGGGCATGTAGCTCGAATGATAAAATTAACCCTTTAAACGCCGAGTTAAATCCCATCTGCCATCTGCTAGCATTATTCGGAGATCACCGTATTCTCCACATTAGCATGTAAATGGTTAATATGTGTAAAAATTTGGTCGACATCATACCGTTGTGCAAACCAATCATAAACACGCGTAAAGGCAAGGGTATTGTGTTTTGTGTGGATAGGTACTGTTGATGGTTAACACGTGTATACATTTCTGTCGAAAAATCTCCAGAGAAAAGAGCAGTTGGGAGACCTAGGCGTAGAAGGATGTACAAGTAATATTAAAATGGATCTTAGAAGAATAGAATGCCAATTTGTAAACCGTACTGAGCTGATACAGAAGAGAGTATGTTGGCAAGTTTTAGTGAAGCCGGGGATAAAACTTGTGGGTTGCGTGGAAATGCAGGTATTCCTTGATCAACTTAGAAGTCCTGGAACTAAACCGTTCGTGGAAGGCTGCCGCGGGCCACCTGTCACTGGCGGGCGTACGGTAGGCTATAGGTGCTGCGAACTTTCGCACGAAGGCCTTTTTTCTTAACACAAAAACGCGCTTAAATTTCCGAAGTACTGAGGTCATGCAAAAATTTTTGAAAAAATTACTTCGTAGCTTCCGGAAATTCGCTGGCCGGCGGCGGCCGCTCTGTCGGTATAGTTCGCGTGCGGACTAAGGCCACGGAGTTTAGTTTAGTTTAGCTTCCGGAAAACTTGGTCCTCAGTGCAAAGTTCAGGTGGTTAACGTTGTTTAGGGAAATAACAGATGTTTTTTTTGGTGTGTGTGTGTGTGTATCCCGTAATAAGTGGGTCCCTGTCACCACGGCCTGGCGCGACCTCCGGTTGCGGATGGTGGGTAGCTGCGAATAAATTGAATAAGCAGACGCGGAGAGCCGACGAGGGGTGGCCCTCCAGCTTGGAGGTTGGGAGAGATGCTAACAAATCCTCAACGCAAAAACGTATCTTGTTACGAAATGTTCACGCAGAAAGTATCGGGCCTGGATTGATATTTCGGTACAACCTAATCAACGGAAAAGGGACATGAGATTTGGCACTCTGAACGTTACAAGCCTGTACAGGGCTGGTTCCCTTACACAATGGAGTAAGTAAGTAAATAATTCAGGAAATAAATAAGTAAGGAAATAAGGTACTAAGTAAATAAGTAGGTAAGTCAGTAAGAAGCGCGACAGTTACGCTATGGCAAAGTTTGTCCTGCCACGATGTGTAATTTATGTATGAATTGGAACATGTGTGTGTGTGTGTGTTTGTGTGTGTGTTGTGTGTATGTGTTTGTGTGTGTGTGTTTTTGTGTGTGTTTGTGTTTGTGTGTGTGTGTGTGTGTGTGTGTTAGTTCTCGTGATAGTTTCATATGTCTTATAACTCATTTTGATTCCAGTTTGCAAAGGTCAGTTTCAATATTGTCTTGTACTCGTACGTAGCAGCGTGCTACATCATCGGAAGTTTCATTATCGGTATATACATTGCGAGGCTTTTGTTTTCTCCGACCTAATGTGCTTAATAATAGCGAGGAATGTTGCGAACCGATAACTACACCACCCTCCAGAAAACGGCGTTCTTCAATGAATATGGACGAGGAAGCCTCTAAAATTTCAGGCCCGAGGATGAAGTTGAATATGGAGTCTTAGTAGTTGCACCGTGCATGTTGTTAATATTAAGTTATTTATTTGTCCAACTAATGCACACAATTCTTATAAAATAATTAAACTCTTAAAAATCATTTAACCCTTATCTCGCTAACGTGGAGAATATGGTGAGCTCCTAATAATGCCAGCAGATGGCAGATGGATTTAATTCGGCGTTTAAAGGGTTAAAATTACAATAGTTGCTCCAACATGTTTCGGTTTACATAAACCATCATCAGGGAGCTCTCAGCCTGCGCTTCGCCAAAGTTACAATTTTGATATCGGTTACATATATCTTTATTTGAAATTATCGGTACTGTGGCTGCATATTTTGTTCAGTCCTGTTATGCGTGTGGATCGTGCACTGTGTGGAGTTCCACTCCACACAGTACCGATAACTTCAAATAAAGATATATGTAACCGATATCAATATTGTGACTTTAGCGAAGCACAGGCTGTAGCTCCCTGATGATGGTTCATGTAAACCGAAACATGTTGGAGCAACTTTTGTAATATTAAATGATATTCAGTTTAAATGATTTTTATAAGAATTGTGTGCATTAGTTCGACAAATAAAGATGTTGAATATGAGGATTTTCTCTGCACAGAAAAATCGATCGACTACAGCTCCAAGTTTGACGAGTCCTGCAACTTGCAACTTTCATGTGGAGGTATCTGCCAAGCAGATGTTTGTAATTCTTCAGACAGCCAAACCGACCGAGATATTTCGAATTCTACATTTGGGAGACGATATGGACTTGTCGAAGTATGTGTATACATCCACCGCAAAAACCAACCCTACGCAGAGATCCCTTGGAATGTCCAGGACGTTGCACATATTTATCACAGAGCTTTGAAGCGTAAAAAAATGTTACAGGTTAGAGTCGTATCGCTGATAAAATGAGAAATGATGGGGTCAGGCATGTAAGTAGTTTGCAAAGTGGATTCGAGTGTTCAGTCGTGTTGAAGGTGATGGTAACAGAGGTTACTTTGGGTCTGCTATCGCGCGTTCGATTAGTCGAAAACAGCTTAGCCAGCTACTCCACCCACAAGCAGAAGTTACCAGCGTGGAGGAGGCCGTGTGACCTTATTAATCATTTTCGTGGTTTTTTTTTTCAGTTTCTGCAGACAAATAATGGGACGATATACAGGGTGTACACAAAAGAATGGTGCGGTTTCAAAAGTTAAAAAGAAATTTATTTCTCAACTCACACGGGCACAACGTACACCGTCAGCAGCAGCAACTGTCCAAGTTTCTCATGCGTTAATCACAATCTTTCAATGTGTGCACCCTGGGTCACACGACACACATCCACACGGTAATCAAATTCATCCCAGACACAGAAAGCCTTTTCCTGTTGCAACGCCATCTTGGCAACTGGCCCCGCGGCCCCGCAGTAAGCATGAGAAGCGAACTGCTGGTAGCGTATGAGAAACTCGGACAGTTGCTGCTGCTGCCGGTGTACGTTGTGCCCGTGTGAGTTGAGAAATAAATTTCTTGTTAACTTCTGGAACCGCACCATTCTGTTATGTATACCTTGTATTAAACTAGACCATGTCATTTCCGCTTCATCATCAATATTTTCCATTCTATTATACAGTACACAGGTATGACAGCAGAGAAATATTAGTTAAATATGACCGTAAACCATTCGTTTTGCAGCGAAACTGGTAACTACTTTGAGAGGAAGAATAATGAAACCTTAAGTTACAAATATGGCTGTTTATTTGAAATGAGTGTATAAGCGAATGGCAGAACAAAGATAAAGAAAGACACAGTCTATCACAACTTAGGTTTAATTATTACGAATATGGGAAGTTTTGTTATACGTTTCGGTCCAAATGGAACGTTTTTCAGGTAATACATACAGTAGAATTCCACTTATCCGGATTTTGGTTATCCGGGTCGCCAATTATACGGATCAGCTTGGTCCTTCCGATAAATATTTTCTCACTGTACTTGTACTACATCTTTTTATGGCTTAAAATTTTCGTCCATTTCTCAAATAAATACAATAAATTATGTATTAATGCTTTATTTGTACGTAAATAAATATATAGCCTAAATCATCCGCTCGTAGTATTTTTTCCCCCAATTCAAAATGACAATTTAGCCTATTTTGAAAGAAAAATCCAATTATCCGGATTTTCTGCCTATCCGGATGGTTTGTCGTCCCAGTTAATCCGGATAAATGGAATTCTAGTGTATATCTAAAAGTACTAAGAAGAGATACAGGGTTATGCATGGCTTATTTATAAATGAGATCTCATTTGTACTATTAATCCCTTTACATTGAATGGTAAATGGGGTGTGCACAGATGTCGTTTTCTCTTGTGGATTTTGTGGATAGTGGACGAGAGAATATTTTTTATTCTTTCTTCTGAACAATCTGTTGATTCTAAACGTTGTGATGGAGTTAACTGCTGGTAGGTGAACTGTGTGCCGGGGGGGGGGGGGGGGGGGAAGCTTGTGTTGTTTCCTTATCGGGGGGTCCGCTTAGGACTGTATATTTAATAAAAAACCTTAATTTTAGAAGCGGGGTAGTAAAAAA
>Ga0123354_10020100_pt1 | contig 10499 bp, 7 predicted proteins | sample TergutLab28metaG_2_FD_97872 | JGI IMG/M metagenome (GOLD analysis project Ga0123354, IMG submission 97872) | Labiotermes labralis P4 segment gut microbial communities from Petit-Saut dam, French Guiana - Lab288 P4 | ecosystem: Host-associated > Arthropoda: Insects > Digestive system > Gut ...
GAACTTCGGGGTTCCCACCACCCCTTTCTAAACCCCGGGGAGAAACAACGAATTTGGGGCCCCAAACCCCCCCCGGCCCATTTCCCCCCCCCCCCCCTAAGAAATAGCCCCGGTACCCACTGTACAGGAGGCTGGTTCGGCTCCAAGTCCGCTATGGACGGGCGCAGAGAACGGAAAATCTCTTTCCCCCGCCGGGGTTCGAACCCAAAACAGTCCACCCGTAGACAGTCGCAATACCGATGACACCATCCCAGCCCTTTCATGCAACTCTAAAAACTCTTACATTCCTATTTGCTGTTAATAAATCCGTTGAAATCAATACAGACACACAAAATCCGTCTTTTGTCTAACATCCAGTACAAGTCATATGTACATGACAAATGTGGCACGGAAAAAGCAGAAAAACAAACATTGGTACTACTCATAATTAAGTGCAGTACAGTACCTAGAAGTCCCATGAGTGTTCGGCCTCAGTTTCGTTTTCAAGAAATGTTCAGACTCGAACTAACTTTTCTACTGTCTATTTATGGTTTGTTTACCGACAAGCTCCGCAGCCCACACTACATGGCGTGGAGCGACATGGCAATTAATGTGAAGTTAATGGATCAGATGTGCAAGGAAGCAGTCGCAATCTAATTCTAGGCACTATCTAGAAATTTTTAAGGACAGAATGAGGATAAAAGCTGACCTCAATGCCAAGTTATGAACCCAGGACGTCCCGAATACGAAGCAGAAAACCTGCCTACTCAACCATAACATACAGTAGGCTACTGTCTACTGGTTTTCTGTGGTTTTTTACCTTCCGTAGTTTGACTTAAATATCCAGCTCATTACTCCATAACCCAGAAATTATCACAAGTATCTCTTCTTGAAAGTTAAGAGTGGCTCGTTAAAGAGAATCGACAACAAACAAACTTTCCGAATTAACGGCTTAATTCATTTGTGCAAAAGAATTGCAGAAGTAATTAATCACGCAAACTTTAGTATCATTTGTGAACACGTGACGGAAGTACGGTAGCAATACCACAACGGAAATGACTGTACATGCAGCCACCGAGCTGCCGTCATTTCTTTAAATGACCGGAACAATGAAGCCACCTGTTTCTATGTATGGGTTCACAAATACGACGAATATGTACCGCCGAGAATCTAGTGGCTTCATAACCACAGTAAAAGCACAGTATGCGTAAGACAGGTGGGAACACGTTACTTATTTAGAATTTCAATACAGCCTCAAGGTACAAAAATCAAACCTTTTAATTAGACTGCTTGGTGCACTCCGTGACGCAGAACACAGGCCCTACCACGGCGTTCTTTACTTCCAAAATGCCATAGGGTTTACGGTACACGCGTATATGTAATTTACTGGCATAACCAGCCTTTGTTTAAGTCCTGTTTTGTGTTCCTGAAAAAGCAGGCGTAAATAAAAACAAGAGTAAATAAAAAAGACAAGTATAAACGCGCATCCGCGTAACCATTGTTGCTGTGGATAAGAGACAAGTAATAGCAGTCCCATTACAGGCCTGGACAGTCCCCGAGGGTTCCAGGAAATTAAGGCTCCCAGATTTCGTGACAACGGCACAGGATGGTGGTAGATTGTCAGCCTTACGCACCGGTCGCCTTTACCCCCCAGGAAATACTCCTGGTACTCATTTCTGTTAGAGGGTGGGTCAAGCCCGAGGCCATAGTGCAATCGGAAGGATTTTATGTCAATGAAAAATCCACTGACACCAGCTGGGATCGAACCAGCGACCTTCCGATTTGTAGCACGGCACCTTAACCACTGTGCTACCGCGGTCCCCTAAGAAACAAGTAGCCTTAGGTATCTAGCATGCAATGCGCATGCGCCATATTGTCATCGGTGACCTGTCCCGCTCTACGATATTTTTCATCATTCCCTCATAAACGGCACGATTTTCCAACAACAAAAAATTGTTTTGATTTTTTCTACAACTTTTGCCCGGAACATTTTTCATTCAAATAAGAATTGAGCGACATATGACCATAAATGTATATTGGTCTTCATGTTAAGCACCCGTCATTCCTGTCAGATTTTAACGAAACTTGAAATTTCGCGACAGACTTTCGAGAAATATTAAGTGTCAAATTTCATGAAAATCCGTCCAGTGGGAACCGAGTTGTTCCATGAGGCCGGACGGACAGACATGACGAAGCTAACAGTCGTTTTTCGCCGTTCTGCGAACCAGCCGAAAGACGATGACACGCGCGAAGTCCGGTGATTGTGCAGGCCTCTGGACGGTGACTCCGAAGCCTATCGATCTCTGCAACACCTCTCATTCCTTCAATATTATGACTCTGAACTAATTATTCTGCCATCAACTGCCTCTTCCCCGTTGTGCAAATCTTCCCAAGTCAACGACATACTCAAGCAATTGCAATTTACTATTAAATATATTTAAATTAACAAAGTGTAATGACAGTCTTTTTTTACCAACTTGATGCACAAATTCTTTATTTAATACATTTATTACATTCCACAGGCTACGAGAGCCCTCTCGTAGCCTGTGTACTGAACGGTCACCCAAAGATAGCGACGATACCAGAGGCTGTGTTAATATAATTGTCCTCCTGAAGATGAGCACAATAGTGCTCGAAACATGTACAGGCATGTAATAAATGTATTAAAATAAAGAATTTGTGCATCAAGTTGGTAAAAAAATACTATCATTATATTAGGATGCACGGTCAACAAAACGTAAAAATCAAAGTGTACCTACATTTTGGACCACACTGTATACACGAATTGGCCGAAAACAAAAAAGTTGCAAGTAACGTGTTGTGCAATATACCGACGCTCAGTGCTTTCAAAAGTGTGAAAAACGCAACTTAATATAGGTAATTTCCAACCTGTCACATAGTTAAGTGTTTGCCTTTCTTTCAGAACTTCACATAATGCTCGTAGCCAGTAACGCACCGACGCGAGAGGAAAGGAACGAAGGTACGTTTAGCATATGACAAAGTGTCTGTGTTATCGTAGTTTGTGAGACAGGAATGGCCCATGAACATTCAACACCAACCGCTTCTTCCTCATTATTCCACAAAAATTTATCACTATACTTCCAACTTGAATTACAGTTACAATATTCAGCTCATACCACGCAGTAGGTATGCCGTCTCAGTTACAAAAACCACATGCTAATGGTGCGCACGGAAATAAACGCTAATTATTCTGCGATCCATTAAAAAAAAAAGAAGCATAAATGCACTCTGTAGGCAGAACGTACAACACAGGTAATGTACGTACATGTAACATTGAGGAGCGTTCGTGCAACCATTGTTGTAGTGGAAAGGCATTAAGTATCAGATATTCTGAGTGTGTGTTTGTAGACTTATGTATCCTGTATGCAATGCGCATACGCCATATTGTCACTTGCGGCCTCCACGGCTCTACGATATTTTTCCGCATTATCTCACAAACGGCACAATTTTTGGGGAAAAAAAGTTTATTGAACACAAAAACGTGTGTTTTGATTTTCTACACAGCTTTTGTCTGAAACATTTCTCAGTCTACGACGAACTGAACGAGATACAATCATAAACTTTATTGATCGTCATGGAAAGTACGCGTTATTCGTGCCAGATTTTAATGAAACTCGAATTTTCTCGACAGATTTTCAACAAATTCTCAAATATCGAATTTCACAAAAATCCGTTCAGTGGGAGCCGCATTGTTCCATGCGGACGGACGGACGAACAGACATGATGAAGCCAACAGTCGCTTTTCGCAATTTTCCGAACGCTCCTAAAAATTGCTTTATGTTAAACCTGGCGGTTACTAAAGTAACTAATAGACTTTATACGGTTAAACACAATCAAGAGAGTATTTGGGGGGGGGGGGGGAAAGGGGTGCGGCCGCCCCGGGTGGACGAATAAACATTTTTAATGAAAGCAATTTTTTTTCAGCACTTATAAAATTTTAGGTTATTCAGGCCAATAAATGGATAAAATGTTGATACCCTTAAGGTTCACAATTTCTGTAATAAACGACCGCTGTATTTTCTCGCCCCGGACACCAAAAATACTCAGTCATGCCAATGATTATAATTCCGCCGCACATTCGCAATAATTGTCCTAAACTTCTGTTTCTTGTCTTTCCCTTTGGCACGCCTGAACGTGATAAGATCTGCTGTGAAACACTCAAAAAAATATTGCCATATAATAATAAAAAAAAACTGACAGGTGACATGCAAAACTGATATGTAATGGATCCAAGCCGATGATTAATGATATGACAATAATATTTTTATCATTTTTACCTCACGTAAATCCCGATTTTGCTTTACGCTATTGATGTAACCGCACACGTAGAACATTCCGTAAAAATATGAAGTAATTATCAGAGAAGATCAGCTGTGTGAAGTTATGACACCCATTTCATACTGACATTGGAATAGACTGTGAACATGGTATTCTGTCTCTCTATTTACATACAGTATGCACGTATATACAAGCACGTGTACTCGATGCTTACGCCACAAACACGTCACATCACCTTATCTCCGACTGTGGTCACTGTCCGTAACCAATCCCACGAGGACAAAATCTGAGATTAGTTCAGCTGCTCGAGCAATTTGACAACTTTTACGAAAACCTCAAGTTCTTTACAATGTTCATAAGAGTCCGCCAGCTAGAACCTGCCCTATACTATATCCTCGACGCAATTTCTTTAATATCAGTCTCAATATCACCTCCCATTTACGCCTAAATAACCCCCTACCATCAGGGTTTTGGCTTGAAAGATTGAATAGCTACATCCTTCATCTCTCCCGTTCGTTCTGCGCCCCTTGATAAAGTAATACTTGATGTCATAAACGTAATAATACGTAATTTCTAAGGGTTAAAAATCACAAAGTTCGTCATTATATAATTTTTTATATTCTCCATTACTTCCTCTAGGCCTACATTCACTCAATCACGCACTCACTCACTCCATGGAGCAGAGTCCTTCTAGAGAAGTTAACCAGTTCTCAGCCAGTCAAGAAATTCCCCGCATTTTATGGAACCCGAAGGATTATTACCGCATTTACAAGTGCCCGCGACCTGTACCTATCCTGAGCCAGATCAACCAGTCCATTCCCGCCCATCCCACTACCTTAAGATCCATCTTACTCTTATCTTCCCATTTACGACTGGATCTTCCGAGTGGTCTCTTTCCCTCAAGTTTCCCCACCAGAACCCTGTATACACCTCTCCTCTCCCTCACAGTGCTACATGCCCCGCCCACCTCATTCTTCTCGATTTTATCACTAGGCCTATACTACTTACAAGTAATAATCACACCGCCCTTTACTCAATTTCAATCCATAACCAGAGTGAGAATACATCAGGTATGTGATATAATGTGATGAAATAAACCTTGATATATCGTTCATAAACTGACTGGCTGCAGACTGAATGATCGGGGTTCACTTCCAACACAGGAATCCAGAATTTTAGTCTTGATCACCCCACAACCGGGAAAATTTTTAGAGCCAAACACCCGGCAATCAAGGTGAACGAAGTTATTTTTGGCAATAAACAGCCTTCACGACCAGGTACGTGGATTCAAAAATGAGCAGCGCCTTACACCGTAGCAGCGTACATATCTTCATTTGAGTGTTGTGAAATTTCCTCGAAATAACAGTGGCTGTCACACACACGCCACACCGTTTGAAATCCATTATCTGCGCAATTTGTCCACAAAATGTACTTATGGGTTTCGTAAATTTTCAAAATAAACATCAATTATTTCCTTAACAGTAAGTCTGTCTTTACCCTTACCCTCACCTTACAATAATAATATCGTTGTAAGTTTGCAAGTTTCAAAATATTATTTATACGAGTTTCGTACATCAGAGGGTTATAAGTGCCTATGAAAAATACTTGTTTGTTATAGAATAATGTTCACTATGCTGCAACTCAAGTTGGCCGACATGAAGGAGAATTTATCGTCATTAATTTTGACACTTCATTTGCTACAGTGTAATCTACTGCTGCTTAGGAATTTACCCCTGGGGTTAATGGGAGTAAAGGTGCCTCGTGTATTATGTACCCCAGTCCAGTAATACCAGTGGCATCATGTCTGCATTACGATGCAGAACTGCATATTAAAGATAGCATTCTGTTTCTGGTTTCCATCATTTTATTGAGACTTCTGGGTGAATTATGAAGTACCTTAAATCTTTAACGACCAAAATTTGTCTAAATTATATATATGACATAAAATTAATCAGTTTTAACCTCGCAGAGAACATAGTGTCAACATTACAAATAACAATCAGTTCGTGATTTTTGGGGAAATAATAATTGCTGTTTATTGTGCGAATCACAAACAGCATTATATATATATATATATATATATATATGTGTGTGTGTGTGTGTGTGTGTACACATACACACTCTCTCTGTAGAAATATATATATATATATATATATATATATATATATATGTAGAGAGAGAGAGATTTGGAATGTAAAACCTGATGGTAAATATAAAAACCATTAGCTTTAAAGAGTTAAAATGATGTCGGGCTACCTTATTTCATGTCTTCAAAATTAATCGGAAACAATCACAATTCAAGTTAAGCCACGTTATTCGCGTCCTCTTCCATTTTACGAACACAAACACAAATACACTAAACAGGATTACTACATACCAACAGAGAGTAGTGTATTGTTCAACGAAGCTGTTACCTGCTAATATTGCAATCTATCCCTGGTAGCTGAATGAAATAAGTATAGAGCATTTTTGGAATCATACCACAAGAAATGAAGATGAAATACATACACATGTACGCTTAGATGCGTTCGCAAAGTTGCGGAAAGCGACAGTTAGCTTTTTCGTGTCTGTCCGTCTGTTTAGAAGGCTTGGGAGGAACAAAAGATACGTTATTCTTTCTTTGCCACTCTGTGACCAAAAAAATTCGAAAAATACTGATACGGTAACATCACAGGAAACGTTTCGGGTTAGATCCCCCCAGAAGCAAGTTTTTGCAAATAATTACGAAAATTCTTTTCTTCTTATCATTTTCAAAAGTGTTTACAGGAAATCCTAGAATAAAGTAATGTTGTACCAACAGCAAAGTACTACCACGGAACCATATGATGGAACGTTACTGATCAGATCCCAGGGTTAAAATATGCAGCTTTATAAAGCAGTACTTGTACATCTAAATTGTTACTGGCTGAAATAAAACTTTTACGCTTCTATCACTTTTTTTTGCCATGGCGCAACAACCCCCAGTCGACCAGGGCCTCCTCATTCACGAGGTTTCTAGATCACACAACGACGCGCCACAATCGGTAGGACTCCTCTGGACGAGTAATCAGCCCGGCGCAGAAACCTCTACCTGACGACACATAACACTCACAAGAGACCCACGCCTTAAACCGCGCGGCCACCAGGATCGGTTGTATTAAACTATAAACTACGTAAATTTAAAAAAAAAAAAAAAAACTGCCCTCTCATGTCATACGTTGGCACCATAAGAATCACCAGTTAGCAGTCACTAGTAGAATCTACGTTACTTTTCTTGTTTGTATTTCACAATTCTGTCAACATTTCAGCCTACACAGCGTCGAGCGATGGTAAATGGTGAAATGGAAAGGACGTGGAAGGAAGAGATATTGGTACAATTTAAGGTTCTGCCCTACAATTGCTTGGAATGACTGAGTAAAACCATACGGAAACTCAGTCAGGATAGTCGGTCTTCCAGCCAAGATTCAAACAGGTCACCTCCAGAAAAGATGAAGAATGTGTTACCGCCTGAACGAACTTCCTTGGTAAATCGCGGGAAGCATATAAATAGGTAATGGTGGAAAACTAGATGAGATTCGAGATCTGCACTTTAGGTGGCAGTTTAGGCAAGGGCCTTTTCTCTCTTTCCACTGCTTACTGTCGGAGAGAAAGCAGCCAGCGCTTTCTGTTAGCGATACAAGGAAATACTACTCAATGGGAATCCATTAGATAGGCAAAATAGTTGACCCTTCTGTGTTCTTTACGATAAATTTCGATTGTTAATTTTTACAGGCAACCTGGACGAGCTGCGCAAGTGACACGCACGTGCCACGTTGTTGTACCGGGTCCCCTTCCAGGGTGTAAAGCAGCCAGAAGGTGGCGTTAATCACACATCCTCCCTAGCGTGGAGGTAAAAGAAAAAGTAGAGGTATACCTCTAATCTCCACCCCCTTTTGGGCCTTAATGGCCAGTTATGGGGCAAACATTGTCTTTTTTACTTGTTTCTGAAATATTCTGCATAAGCATGTCTAGGTCCGCAACTGTTACCGGGTCTCTTCAGTCCCGACAGAAAAATGTCTTAACAGTAATTATGAACGAAACTGCGATCAGACACTAACCCACCATTCCAGTTCATCAGTTTAGTATCCTACTACTGTTAATACCTGAAGCTTCAAAATCTTCACAGTAACACTAAAGTTGTCGCTGTAGGTATAGAAGGGGTAGGGTGGGGGTCAAAGCTACACTCGTTATTAACCTAAGAATCAGATGTAGACAAGACAGGCTTCTATACAAATTACAACCCAACCAAAATCCCTCATTTCTGCCAGTTTCTAAAAATAAGATGCTCCACACAAGATAATTCACATTATTATCTCATTATTCACACATGCGTCCGCGAACTATTCGGAAAATTTTCTTGAAATTTGGTACGAAAGCCACGTTACTGGAGGGCATTCACGTGCTGTCTTAAAATCTCTACTTTCAGAAACTAAAATGGAGGGAACGAAGATTACATGAAATTCAGTTATATCTTCATTGACGCATAATAATTCAAACGCATTCCTTCAGTACAGAAAGACAGCGAACATGTGGCAGCCATCTGTTGACGATAATATGAAATGCTAGCATCATCTCATCATGAATTTCAAGGCATCTCTGTAAGATGGTGGGTGTTTGAGACAGCCAAGCATGTCTCAGAGACAATATGTGACACGGGGTTTACGCGGGAAGTTTACTGAGGTTTGAACACTTCCGTTTCGATAATAAATCAGTAATTCTGTTAAATTTCCTGATACATTCTGGTGTAATTTCATACAACAGTAACAACTGCTAAAATATGTGACTTTGTCCCCACTTTTTACAGCTACAGAACATATGGGATTACTTTGAATTTAAAACGCATCCCTCTTGTAAAAAGGAATTTTAAAGAAAAAAATTCAGTATTAATTAGGAAGGCGTAAATGTTTTAAACGAGTTTATCAACGAATTAAAAAAGTCAAAAATTTTTGCAAGCAAATGCATTTCACTAACCTTAAAATTTACTACTCTTTTACCAAGGCCACTTGTTCTTACAGGAAAATGATGTTTCTTGAGATTTTCAAAAAGTAAAAAATAATACACTGACTTTAAGACATGCCCTAACTTTCAGTTTGGAAAAATGTAAAAAAAAAAAGTACATCTTAAATTTCAAATAATATGGTATGGAACTGACACTATACAGAACATCAAAATACTGGATAGCTACACTTACTGTGATCATACTGAATTACTCCTAACATTCAGAGAATTTATGACAAGAAAATCATAAATATTCTTCTCATAACACTACAGTAACTTATGAAATACCAGGGGCTCTTTCCCCAGAAGTAAAGTGGCCATATCACAAAATCAGCCACTCACCTCAATCCACTTTCAAGCTTAAAAATGTGTGGAACTGTACCTCCACTTCCCTCATGTCTTCACAACGTGGTGAATGAATAAGCAAAGAAACACCTTTAGTTTAACCTTACCTCAAATAGTGATGTAAAGGTAAAGGAATCCCCGTACAGGACTGCACAGCCCTGAGGGTTCCAGGAGATTAAGTTCCCAGATTTCAAAACAACTGCCACATGAAGGTGGCATCGGCCACCTTTACCCCCCAGGAAATATTCATGGTACTCACTTCTGTTAGAGGCTATGTTTACTCCAGGGACATAGTGCAGCCAAAAGAATTATGTCAATTAAATAAATAATAATGTACTGTGGCAAATTTTCAGGTTCTATGATACAGACTGTTCACACTTTTGTCTTCTGCATTTTAGACATGTAGTTTTATAACTGCATACTGCCGTTGGAACATGCTGCCTCTGTCATTAGGGTTAAAGTTTTAGGTCCAAGGTTGACAATGAAGTCACTATCAAATCCCTGAAGACCACAGTCTGAATAAACACTATTGTACACATTAACATACACATGGTATAAAGTAAAATACAAATGTTGCAAAAATTAAAAAAACAGGAATTCTGTCACTTCATCACAACTAAACATTTTAATGATTAAAAAGAAGCAATCCCTATACAGGGCCTTAGGGCTCAAGGAAGTCAAGGCTGCCAGAACTTCCAGGCCATCAGCACATGAAGGTGGTAAGGTTGTCAGGCACATGCAGCAGCCGCCTTTACCTCCAGGAGACACCCCTGGTACTCATTTGATTTAGAGGATTAATCAACCCCAGGGCCACAGTGCAACCAGCAGGATTAAGTCAATGAAAAACCCCAATGACCCCA
>Ga0123354_10020101_pt1 | contig 10497 bp, 4 predicted proteins | sample TergutLab28metaG_2_FD_97872 | JGI IMG/M metagenome (GOLD analysis project Ga0123354, IMG submission 97872) | Labiotermes labralis P4 segment gut microbial communities from Petit-Saut dam, French Guiana - Lab288 P4 | ecosystem: Host-associated > Arthropoda: Insects > Digestive system > Gut ...
CACATATATAAAATTTATAAAATTTACACATTAAAACATTAAAAACGCTCCGACATGTTTCGGTCCTAGGACCATCATCAGGGAGCCATATCGTCCTTGCTAAAGTCACTATAAAAAGTCACAATAATTTCGCTGTACCAGTTGGGTATTGTGGCAGCATGCCGTGTTGTGTAATGTTAGCTAGCAGGGCGCTCTTCGCAACATAACATTACACAACACGGCATGCTGCCACAATACCCAACTGGTACAGCGAAATTATTGTGACTTTTAATAGTGACTTTAGCAAGGACGATATGGCTCCCTGATGATGGTCCTAGGACCGAAACATGTCGGAGCGTTTTTAATGTTTTAATATGTAAATTTTATATATTTGCAGTAGATGGTATAATAATTGAGTAACCATTTTATACTACTTCTGCCAGTATATCTTACTTGACCTGTGAGAGAGTATTTCAGGGTGTTTTAATAGTAGATAAAAAATGAAATCATTAAACTGTTTTAAGTGTTGGTTGTTTTTGTTCAGGCCTAAATGAAACAAGTGTTGGACAGAATTACTGGCATCAAAGCAAACTGAAAATAATCTTTCAAAACATGAGGTTTACCTAAGTTCACGGCATTTAAAGATTTTTCTGTGAAAACACTCTCTATCAGTTACAAACGCCAATTAGTTGATGATATTAGGGAAGAATTCGCTGCTTATTTTGAGAATAATATGAAAAACGCAAATGCATCGTCTGAGTAAAGCGCATACTTTCTCAGTGTTAAAGCAAGTTGTAGACTGAGGACTAGGAACATGTTCATTGTTTAGTTCAACCCATCTAGAAAACTTCCGGAATAATACAATATGATCAGCCACGACCACTTTTCTTAATATTATAAGTAGATAATCACGTACGGTTATCCTGCCACTGTATGCTAAGTATCGTATGCAAAAAAATAACGCCATTAAATGAACCTGGGATCAATCAATCAATCAATCATGACATGTTCTCTGTTTGAGGAACAAAGAAGCCGGCCGGCCATGTTGCACTGAAATCTTATTTCTTTGATAGCATTCTACAGACAGCTTCTGTGTGTCTGTCAGTTTCGTGAGTCTTAGTGACCTGCTTATCTACCATCTTGCCCCCCGGGACCGTGGCGAACTCCCTCTGAGGCCTCCTGTTGGCGACTGCACTCAGTCTCAAGATTAATCGCATAATAACTGGTGTTAGGTGAAAAGATATCGGCCCTAATTACCTGTCATGTCAACTGAGGCTGGAGTAGATGTAAGGTCATGGCGTTATCTACTGAGTACAGCGTTTATTGGAGCAGCCATGTTTAGTCTAGTCGTCTTAAGTAACCCTTTAATACACGCTGTGTGCAGGCGGGTTTACTTGAGGTTTTCCCTGAAGGTGAGCGAGTATACTTTGTTAACTTAACGTTAATTGAAGGCTTTAGTTTTGATGTCTGCAAGTCTGTGGGCTGTCCACTTTAAGTAGAAAGGAAATGAAATGTGGTCCTTTCATGGACCATTCCTTGATGGATCCGAAGTGTTCTCCGAGAACGACAATCATTTTCCTCCGAAGAAGTTGATGTTTAACGATGTCAATGAAATATAATACATCTTTTCAATTTGTTCCTTTTTATTGAAGATTTGTTATTTTTACATGATAGTATTGTGGACAGTCTATATATAATTATCGGCTACACGTTCGTCAATAGCCACAAGTGCACCGTGGAGATAATTGTTGGGGAAATGAACTTTAAACATGTTTCAATTGAAGTCACATTTCCGAGTTCGTGTGTTACACTGGGAATATTGTTCGGTGAAAGTAATACGGATTCTTAAAATAAATCTTATTTCTTCACCTCTGAGACGCGAATTTTGTGATTTCACGTCCTACAAATTAACAGTTTCTTCGGTAGGATTTATGAGGCAAAAACAGAGACCTCGAATTTTCAACAAGAATTTGGCTGCGGATTTGGGATAAGCGTCCTTAACTTAAAATATTAAGCCAAACCTCCTTCAGTTGGTTAGGGACGAAAATTTCCAAATTTTTCAGCGGTTTTTATGTTTTATTAAAAATGCCTAATTGTTTCATGTTTAGCCCTTTCAGTGTGCTAGAATAAATTTTACTGAAACAATGTGGGGATTTTTCTTTAATTGGGCAATTTACCGTAGGCCCACTACTGGACAGCGTGTTTCATTTGGTGTCACAAATTTTCTGGATCATCTGTCTTATTCACAACGTTCCGCAGAATGTTCTACCCATCCATGCCCTATACTACAAACAAAAGCAAACATGAATTAAATTTCAATACCCTGAATATTATTGGCCAAATTTCCTTGTTTTACGAGGATCCAAGTTAAAATGCCGTAAACAAACATAAAGAATATTATCTCAGTGACATTGATAAGAATAATACATATAGTTGTATATAATAATAAAAATGGGGTCTAACATAATTCAGTATTCAAAAGGTGAAGCATTTGTTAAGCCAATAGCTATTTTAGAGTCACAGTAATTCTTCTGGAAATTCGTATTGAAATATTCCAAATTTAATCAAATGGCGGCCAACTGGAGACTATGTTACCCCTATAAAACAACTTGCAATAAATTTTCGCAAAATAAATCGACTTTAAAAGAGCCGTAAAACATTTATTCCTATGTTGTAAACATGATCCAACTAGGATCTCTGGTGGTTGCAGGGTCACCATTGTGTACTTCATACATTCTTCTTATTTTTATAATAGAACCAACGAGATGCACTAATTTCTCAAATTTATTTTTGGAATAGAACTCTACATGTTTCGGACAGGTTTTCTGTCCATCATCAGGAGTCTAGTACTGTACACACAGCAATAGGTATTTGTCATACAGGTAATGCTAACTGCTTGCTAGCGGGATCAGGATGGAACCAGCTCCATCCTAATTCCGCTAGCAAGCTGTCAGCAAAACATCTATGACATATACCTATTGCTGTGTGTACAGCACTAGACTCCTGATGATGGAAAGAAAACCTGTCCGAAACATGTAGAATTCTATTCCAAAAATAAATTTGAGAAATTAGTACATATCATTGGTTTCATTACATGAATATATCACGATGCCCTGTTCTCTGAATGTCAAATACTTCATACATGTTTAGCTGGTTTACGAACACCGGTTACAGAGCTAAATTATAATAAAATTATTTTTGATTTATTCCATCACATTCCCATGTATTATTAAGGAGGAATACAAACATTCGCCAGGGATAACTTTTGGACATTTCATACAAAGAGTTCGGTAAGTAAAGTATGATCTGTGAGAGTGTTACCTGAAGCGGTTTTACGTATCTCGCATAGAATGAATTATAGATTATCGTCTTTAAGTACGAAAGATACGAAAGTCTACTGAATGCAATTCACAGGCGTAAGGCCTACCTATACGCAGCATAAAACTTATACAAATTCGTGCTGGTACAGTACTGCTTGCGGAATATTGCAACTGAATCTATTGTGCAGCATCTCGCTTGACAAGTTCAAATAAAATCGTTCAGTCGGTGAAATATTTCTTGCTTGTATGGATCCAGAATATTTGTAACCATTATATATGCAACGTCGCGTCACTGGGCTTCATTCCGAACCAGTTGTGTTCGTTTCACAACGTCACACTCTAATTCTACTGCATTATTACCTTCCCATATTGTGACTAGGTTTCGAGATGGACAACAATGGAATCGCGATTCCTTTCCCGGCAGGGCAAAGAGATTTACATAATATCCAAAGCATCCAGACCGGGCCTAGGGCCCATTCGGTCTCCTAATCGATGTTCACTACGGGAGTTTCCTCCTGAGGTAAGTTTTAGGGACACTGAAAAGACTGGAATTGCATTTCTTACTGTGATCCAGAAAGAAGTTTATGTTGGTATTGCAGTGTGTTATTATGTGTCAATATGCTAGTTAAGTAAACATGATCACCGAACTGACATATTCTTTCAACGAAAATCCCGTCCTTTCTCTAACCTACGGTTCAGCTTCAATTGGTAGAGGTACTGACAACGTCTAATAGCCAGTCCCCAGCTAATCAGTTTCAAACAAGTAATCGGATCTCTGGATAACGCGACTAACTACTATCTAGCTAGAAGATCGGAAATTTTACCCACCTTTCTTTGAATACGGAGCAGGTTGTGACGGTGTTAGAGGGTTAAGCCCTCTATGTAATTTCGATGCCAAGTGTTTAGGCACAGTAATAGCCGTACATTTTTATTATTTACCCTGGCCCTTACCGCTAGACACTAATGGTGTAAAAATAAGTCACAATTTATGTTTTGACTCAACAGCTACACCATATAGGTGGTAATACTAATGAAAATAGACTAATAAAGACGTTTATAGTGATGCAGATTTTCTTACTTTATTCCTGTTGTGTGAACAGGGTTCTAGAACAAGAATTGAAATGTTAAGGTTTGGCAGTTTTCCTGCAAGTGTGGAACAATCCCTTCCTAATTATGTTGCAAACACGCCACTAAGGGATCGTGGTGCTGTTGTTGCTTCATCTTAATGACTCGTTTGTACGGTCCCCCGGCATCACGTATCCTTTATTACATTCGTGGAGGAATTTCATTCTCTCGCTTTTGTGGGGTTGAGGGAGGAGGGAGTTGAGACTTCATAGCGCAAACATTACACGCAGTATTAACAGTTACAAAACTTGCAGACGGTCATTTTGGAAGGTGTTGCATTGGAACAGGGTATGTGTCTCGCAGGAGAATCTTACATCCAGGATCTGCTCGCTTGTCCGTGTTCCGTAGGGTAAATTTTGGTAAACTGAATTCGCAAATCCGTACAATATGAACCAACAGGATGCACTATTTACTTTCAATTTATTTCAATAATTAACCTCTACATGTTTCGAGCAGGCTTACTGCTCATCATCAGGAGGTACTACTTTTTATGTACTGCAATTAGTGTATGTCATGCGTTTATGTTGACTGGCTGTATATACAGACTAGTACCTTCTGATCATGAGCAGTAAGCCTGCTCGAAACATGTAGAGGGTAATTATTGAAAGAATTTGAAAGTAAATATTACAAACTGTTGGTTCATATTATACGTACATATCACTATGCACGGTCAATAACACATACAAAATTAATTAACAAAGAAAGCCCTTTTTATCCCTTCTGTGAGACAGATTATTCTCACTGTTTACCTGGTTTATCTGAGTCGCCGTAGACAAATATTTGTGTACGAATTTAAGTCCATAACGTTCCCTTCCACTAACTATTAAGAGTGCAGTGTCAAAACAGAAATACGAGCATAGCTAATAAAGCAACCTACCATACGATACGGTCCACAATATAATTACGTGCACTAGCATTCTATCCACACTGTCAGCTCCTGATGATAACCTGGATTTCACTCCCTTAACAATACTATCGATAATTCTTTCCCAGTTTATCTTTCATAAGTGTGTTAACGTACAAAATGACGTAACAGATATTTAACCTAATATTATGAAAAAGGACATGCAGATTCCTCTCCATTGTGGAGAATCCAGTTAATGACTACAAGGATAAAGATTCTGATACCGTATTAAAATGAAACAAGCCAGGCCTCAGTCATGGCAAACTAATTATAGGTAGACCATGTAAGAAAGAGATGATGACCTACTTAAGTTAAGTAGGCATCAACTAAAAATGGTAACTGCGCTCTTCACAGGGCATGCTCCTGTAAGGGGGCACCTGTATACTATGGGCCTGTTTGATGGGGATCCAATCTGCAGATTCTGCGGGATGGAGACTGAAACAGTGCAGCACATTATTTGCTGTTGCGAGGCGTTGGCTCGGCAGCGCTATAATGTCTTTGGGAGGCTGATTGTCGAACCAAAAGACTCAATAAGGGACCTTTGCCTCTTCATACGAGGCGCAGGGTTATTGAGTCTGTGCTGAACGAAATATTAGGGCTGCACAATAAGCCTAAGGCTGCGGTGCATTCGGTGCATAAGCTGACGGGCCCTAAGAAGAAGAAGAAGAAGAAGAAGAAGCAATGCGGCACAACTCTGGCACAGAAACATATTTTAAGACTATGAATATAGGCTTATTTAAGAACCCAGTGCAGACTTCCTTGTGCTGCGTATACAGGCCTGTCTTGTTGTAATGAACTTTGTCGAGGAATAATGTGGTTGTTGCTCTTTATAATGTTGCAGCTTGAACTGGGTAGAATGCACGGGTTAAAAACGTCAGTTTATGAGGATGTAAGAAGGAAATATAAAAAATAATTAAGGATAAAATAAGCAGGGATTATAATAGTTTAAAATAATGTTCCAAGTGTAAATGCATATTATGGAAAGAAAGAAAGAAAGATCCAGGCAAGCAGAAATTACTTGACGTAGATAGGCTATATGGAAGAAAAGCGTGGTCGGTATGAGGATAGATGGAGAGAAAGACGGATGAGTAGATATTTCGATAAGTAGGGGGCAAAACATGTAGGTAAGTGGGAAGTAGTTAGATTTTAGGTTAGATTTAAAATATATTTGCGTTTTGTATCTATGTAGGCTTATGTACTACTCACCACTTCTTAACCTCACGATGTTTGCCAGTTTGTTGCATTCGCTGAGAGTATTATTTTCAATTTTACGTCATAAAACTTACCTAATATTTATTTGTGTAGCAATTTGTGTAGTTCCGGAATCCATCCACCTCGTTCTATAAATATTTTCGAGTAACAGTCGATACAGTAGGTATTAGCAGGATACCCTCTGTTAGGGTCCTTACTCTCTGCACCTACTGCTGCTGTGTAGTACGGCTGAGGTCTTGCAGGTTATGCCTTCAACCAGAACAACCAGGAATACCCAGCAACTGCGCTGTGCTCTTACAGAAAACATCTCGTACCCAGCTGTGTTCCTGATAATTATATGAAGTCCAACCACGTAAAGTGTTCTTAGTCTATATGGTGGCAGATTTTATAGTTCGGTGGCAAGAGAAACGCACAAAAATATGGGTCCTTGAGTGACACTTCTGGACAGACATGGGAGGTAGTGATAATTAGATAGCTGAGTGAATGTTTGGGTGGTATGGACACCATAAAGTGAACAGACGGGGTTGAATGGTGGATGCATGGATGTCAGAATGAAGTAGGATAATTAAAAAGGAAACGATAAATATATAAAGAAATAAGTTATAGTTGAATAGAAACGATACAAACGTAACACAACAAGAATACACCAGCAAAAATCGAGAAAGAATTAAAATGACACCATTCCGGATATATCTTTGTGTTGGAAAAGTTAGGGCAAAGAGAAAGATGACGAAGACAAAACCTACGACACGACCCCCATTAACAAAACAATATAGGCCTACTTCCTTGAAGATAGTCGTCTTCTGCAATGGGACGCTGTGTAACTTTGTACTGGCATTTCGGAGGAACGTGCTGCCTCTGACGTAGTCATGATGCGTTGGAAATAATTCATAACAAAGTGGAGCTGCTTTGGAGGGTGTGGACTGGATTAATTTGGCTCAGGATGGAGACAAGTAGCGGGCTATTGTGAACACGATGTGAACCTTCAGGTTCCATAAAATGCAGGGAATTTCTTGACTAGCTGAGGAGCTGCTAACTTCGAAGAAAGACTACAGTGTTATTAGGTCTGCTTTGGGTTGCGTATAAGGTTTCTTGATACTTCGAGCTGGAACTTGCCTTGGTGTTTACGATAAACATTTAATCCTATGCATTACATAATGTACAACGAATAATCAAATTCTAAAGTTTCCGTAACTAAGAATTCACTTATGTAATTTTCTTGTGAAAAATTTTTGTTCTCATTGAACCTCTGATTAAATTTAGAATTTTTTGCACTTGAATTCGAGCATCCTGTATAGAAACGGAAGCCTTGGGAATCGCACATTCCACCTTAGAAGTTTTATTAGTCTGCTGTAGACAGAAATAGTTTGCCGGAAGTTAGTGTCGTTATCTTTTAAGTGGGATGAAGTTACGGTGTTCTGAACATGTTCCTCTCATTGAAACCTTACAGTTCGTTCATCTTTGTGATGTTCTTCTGGTTATAAAACTATGTAGATCACAATCTCGCCGTCTGAGTTTCTTTTGCTGAACTAAATGCTATAAGCCATTTCAAAATATTGCCTTTTTTCTGTTCCATCTTGTTCTTTAATTATGTAAATGTTCTAAAAAAACATATTTCGCTAATCCTTGCTAACGGCAACACCAAGGCATACCATTTTAGCTAGTCGTCAAGTGCCAGGCGTTAAGCCGGCGCCACCACAAAGTGTCTCGTGTATGAAATTCTTGATGAATTGAAGCACTCAACTCCCCGACTGCGACTGCAGTGTTATTCTCTTAGAAACATTGCTCGGTGTTGGGAAAGGGAGGGTGGTGAGAAAAACTTACTTTTTTAAATTACATTAAAATTCCATTATGGAGATTGGAATTTAAAGCTGAATAAAAAATAAGAAAACGTGCAGAAAACTTTATAGATAATTTCGTCACGGCTCTACTGTACGCTGAACAGGAGACCAGGTAAGGGGTGGTTTTTGGAAAACTGAATTACTGTTGCTGGTTCTGGTTTTTGTCTCAATTCTCATAAAAGATGAACACATGTTTCAGATGAATAAAGCTCTTTCTTTCTTCTTGGATTTCTTGGCTGTGGAAGATGGGACGATAGGTTGTCCCGAAACGTCAGTAATGAATAACCACTATAATCTGCGTAATATCCCAAAAGATCTCAGATCTAATCTAGATTGGTAGAGATTAATTATACCATAATTACTTTACAATTCCTTTCTTATCTGTTGTCTTCATATAAAAGGTGATAAAGTAATATGTTAGATTCACCCCAGAACAGACAACGAGGACCCAGAGAAGAGTAGCTGTATAGCACACCTCTTTCTTCAACCTCGGCGCTAGATATGGTGAGTGGTCAACGCCACGTCCCGTACGCTTTAACCTCTGGAAAGAAACCCGGATCCTATTGTGCAGAAAGTTGGTGGACCCCAGGACCCATATGGATGGGTGAAGAAAATCTCTCCCCCCAACGGGATTCGATCCCCGGACTGTCCAGCCCGCAGCTAGACGCTACGCCGACTGAGCTATTCCGGCCCAAGCTATATTCATATGCAGTAATTTATTTTTGATTACTGCAAAATAAGCTTTAGGAGTTCTGATGCGAACTTATTTTTGTTTGTTAACTTGTGTTCATCACAGGACCAACTTGTTGTACGTGAAAATGCTGCGATTACGAGTAGGAAATTTCAGAATCGTGTCGACTGGGTCAGTTCTCGCATATTTTTAAGACCATGCCCAAAATTTCCGGAAAACGCTAAAGAAAATTACGGAAGAGTGAGAGAAAACGCTTTGCATTATCTATAGTTCACAAAGGAACTTCTCAAGCGAATTTAATCTTGATTAATATATTTTTACATGGAGCCAACATATTCCATTTCTCACAAAGCAAGAGAAAATGGAAACAGGAGCGTTGCGTTAAGTCACTTGTCCGGAAGATTCTTTAGGAATAAATAAAAATCATCTGTCCTGTCCCTTGTTATGAGATGAAAAACCCCCTTTTTTTCCAACTCTCTGCTTGACAACTGTAATGCGAGGACTAACTTCACTCGGACAAATGTAGTGTTTGTACTGGACTGGAATTTGTACGTCGCATGGTTCTGTGTCCTAATGACGCAGCACCAATGGTGGTCTTGGTTGAACCTACCTGGGGCATACACGTAAACAGGGCGTTTCATAATGTTCTCCGTGATTACACACACTTATAACAAGAAAACCAAAGGACCTACCTTAATGGAATTGTTCACAGCCACAGGAAAACTGAAAAAGTTTTTTTGACAACTAGAGATATTCGATATGTGCACCACGGGTGACACGGCGCACGTCAATACGATATTCAAGTTCTTGCCAGACACGCGTCAAAATGGGTGCTTTCTGTTTGCACAGACACCCAGTTTCAGTAAATTGTTTATACCACGCACGAATGGTCTTGTCTATAGGCGGGTCCTTTGCGTACTTTGCACGAAATACACGTTGCACAGTAACCACAGACTTACTCGTGTGGTATTCCGACACACAAAACAACTTCTCCCCCGGAGCGGCCATTTTCTCACTAAACACATTCACATCCCCTAGCGGCAGAAATGTGAACTTTGATTAAAAAAGAAAAACTTACTGGGAAGAAACTTTTGAGTTGCTCCTTCTATCTGTACAGGTTTAGTAAATATGTGTCCTACGGGTTTCCTATAACAAATTTTTGTATTCCTGGAGTGCATTATGAAAAGCACTGTATATGTATTTTCATATATATATATGAACACATATCTGCATATGTTTTGTATGATGAATGGTTACAACGAGGAGAGTAGAATAGCACTTGTTTACAGATTTTACAGCATTACATAGTAAAGGAAATAAAACAGTACCAGAAAAAGTGGCTACAACACGTACAGAGGATGGACACAAACAGACTACCAAAACAAGCACTACAATATAAACCAAAAGGACGAAGGAACATAGGAC
>Ga0123354_10020104_pt1 | contig 10496 bp, 11 predicted proteins | sample TergutLab28metaG_2_FD_97872 | JGI IMG/M metagenome (GOLD analysis project Ga0123354, IMG submission 97872) | Labiotermes labralis P4 segment gut microbial communities from Petit-Saut dam, French Guiana - Lab288 P4 | ecosystem: Host-associated > Arthropoda: Insects > Digestive system > Gut ...
AACGGTCATAACTCCGTAACTGTCCAAAATCGGACACATGTTTATATGAACTTTTTTGATCACAAAGACCTAGGAAATCACCTCCTGCAGTTATGCCCTAAAGTCGTGAAACACCCTGTATATGCAAACATATGCACATACACACGCATGCATACAAAATATACAATACTGACATCGTAGTGCCAGCAGATGGGGATTGATACTGTCCCCACAGTGCATTGTTATATTTACTACTTTTTTATTACTTTCATTAGTTTTAAAACATTAGATGATGGACAAAATCCATACAGCTAACAATCTTAAATATGATATACCACTATCAAAACATTACAGAAAAGTTTGTGGGTGTCTATAACACTTGGTACTGTGACCCCAAAGAAGTTAATAGTGCAATTTTTTCCAACAAATTTTAGTAAACTATATGTCATGCATAGTTCTGACAGAAAATCCACTATTCCACACAATGTACCATATATATTCACAATCAAGATCATTACCTTTTTCACAGAGCAGGAAACAAGTGTCAGCTTATTCATTAACAAAGCCACAAGTGAACACAAAACCATATGAAAATAAATGGCTTTAAAGACTGTTACCACTCAGCCAAAGATATACAGTCATTGGCTGGTAGTCTGGAAGTGACAGAAACATTCAATTTTGTGGGAAAATACACAGACACCTTGCAGAGTGAATAATTCAGAGATACCTGTATTGAATGTTGAATGAATGACAGTCAACTGCCAGCACAAGGTATATTATTTGCAGGTTCCAGTAAACAGTTTCAACCTGAGTGACGGTCAATGACTTTCTAGTTCTCAAGGAAGTCGCCTACCGGCCTAACAGAAGAATTTGCACATAGCCGCACAATGCCATTTTTATGTATCTCAAGTCATATCCGTCTCCAATGGACTTATATACGGTATAAATTTAACTAAACAAGAAAACTTATGATCACTGATAGCCAGAAAGTTCAGTCTGCATGGGGTTGATGAGCAAGGAATCAGAATTTGATTTCTGGTAAGTACAAGAGACCTTCTCTCCTCCACAGCATCCTCAGGCCAACCAAGTCTGTTTACCAGTATGAAAAGGGAGCTCTCAAGGTAAGACTCCAAAAATTCACCTTTCCCTAGTGCAGATGATAAGACTGTGGTGAAACTATATTTCCATTCCTTCACATGCCTACACAGGGCTTAATTCAACACTATGATCACTTTACATTCTACCTTTTTAGCTACAACCTTCAAACCTGAACATACAACAGTCTCATAAAATTTAACTCTGTGCTTGGAGTGGCCTGTGAAACAGACATTTTTTGCTGACTGTGCAAATGTTTCCACATTTGTATTCATTCATCAACCATGGACAATATACAGTCAACATGCTGTTTACAACCAAAAGGGTGTGCGCATATTAACTGTACATTTAAATTAAAACAAGAATATTCACTTAGTTCCTCCAATTAACATCAATTATCCTGTTGTATAAATGTACGTTAACAACAAAAACATTACATTTTCACATCTAAAACTTTCAGTGAATATAACATGAACCCACATTGGAAGAATATGGTATTGAAGCTCTATATCAAATTCTTTTCCTATAAATATCACTTAAATGAATAATATTACTACCACTTTGTCAAATTCAGGCTGGAACACTACTTAGATATCTAACCAACTAATTCCATTGAGCAGAGTCCCTTTCACAAAGCTATTTGCTCCTCAACTTTTTCACAAATTACCTGCATTTTTAGGAACACAACCATTCGCTACCCTGTTCACAGCAGCCTGTTATTTGTCCTAATCCTGAGCAAGATGGATGGAGGAGACAGCTTCAAGAAACGTAAGGTAGCTGTGAATATACTGAATACACAGTTTCAGTTAGCTGACAAGGGGTGGTCCTTCAAAATGAGGGTTGTGGAAAGTGTTAACAGCTCTTTGCCATTAAAAATGAACATGTTACACAATGTTAAACAGAGCTTCGGACTTTGAACGATTTTTTAATGATTACCTATATTCTAAAACCTGTAAAAGAATAAAAATAAAAAAGTGGAAAAATTTGCATCTGTTATAGTGTTGGTGGACATGACGGTCAGACCACGATCCACAATGCTTCCAGGTATCGTCTGCAATATGTGTAACAACATATTTTAGCTCAAATTATACAAACACCACCCATAAATGCACACATGTGCACATGTAAACCTCTTACAACTGTCAAAGGCTACGTCTACAAAGTATATCATGGTTTCACTGTATTCATTCAGTGTTTCAACAAAGAAGATACGCTTGCTTGCATAATGACTGGTTCTCAAGAAGCAACCACAAATTTTGACTTCAGTACTTACATAATAAAATGCTACAGGTTCCTTTGTAGGCTCCATCTCAGTTGTCATTCCCGTTTTCTTGGTCGGCTCTTTGCCCTTGACCTTTTGGACATATTTTGTGACACCTTTCTTTGTTTTTGCTAACACTGGGCTGGAGCCAGTTGTTGGCACAGGTGACACAGCTGAGCCAACCCCAGGCGTAGGAGGTGGAATAGATATGGTAGGTGAGGCAACTACGTCTGTAACATTTTCTTGTTTTGGTTGGGTTGTCTTACTTGCTGATTTCTGTTTGGGAGGACGTGTAATTAGGGCAGAAATCCGAGCCAACTCAGGCGATGGTTCCCTTTTCGCCAACACCTCCGAAGCAGGACATTCATTTCCTTCACCATGATTCTTTATTACTGGTTTGATGACACTGCAAGGGTGATATTACACTTATTACAAATTTTGTGGGAAGATAAAAAATGCACTTATACCTCATAAAGATCTTAATATAAATGCACAAACAGAGCATAAAAGAAAGAAAACTACACATTTTTCTACAATCCATGGCACGAGTACAAGCATCCAAAACTAAACTAGTAACAATTAACAAGTGCCTTCATCTATTTATTGATAACATCCATTACTGAGCACTAAACGGCTAAGTTTTGCATTGCCTTGCATGTATGAACTGCCTCACATACTCACATCTTTCGTGGCTGTGCATCTGGAGTAGGAGGACGTGGGGACGCTGGACCCAAACGGAATGTTATTTTAGGTACACCTGAGTCACCTTTTTCTTCACACTGTCCAAACAAATCATTATTATCCAGGTTTAGTGAAACACACATAAACCACCAATCATGTATCATTAAGAACAAAGTAAGGGCTGCACATGCTAACGCCTCTGTAACAAGTCAACTAAAAAGAAATACATACTTCATAAAATAAACTGTACTCAACTTCACCAAAAAGATATAAAATGTAATCGCTTATCATTTAAATTATAACTGTGCTCAACCTCAACACATGCTTGTACTTAATACTAAAAGGTAAAGTAATCCCGTTACAGGCCTGGTGTGGCCCAGAGGGTGGGTACAGGTATAGATCTGCTCTTCCACGACTGCGGCACTAGAAGGGGGTAAGTGGTCAGCAGCACACCCTGACCGCATTTTACCCCCGGGAAAGACCCAGTACCCATTATACAGGTGGCTGGGTAGGCCCCAGGGCTGGTCTGGACAGACGGAAAATCTCGTCCCCACAGGGATTCGATCCCGGACTGTCCAGTTGCTATACCGACTGAGCTACCCGGCCCACTTGTACTTAATACTACATTACTGATACATACTACTCAATGTGCCACATACATGTTCTGTCCTCCCAAAGTAAATAAACAGCATTAATCACTTTATGACATCTTCAAATAGCACCCTGCCTCCTCTGAAGCCACATGTAAATAACAGCAACTCCCTGCTGTGGTAGTGTTATCTTAGTCCATATTTTCTCACATGTATATCAAAAAGGAAAATTAATTCCTTCTCAGAAAAAAATAAAAGTGTATCAGATTACTACCTGTTGTTGACAACAGGAAACATTAGTATAAATTAAGTGAAAATCTGGAATGTCTCAGGGATGATATTAGCTGTCAATGGGTTAAACATCAGTTAGCTATATAATTACTGACAGCAGTTTTTGTGTTTATGCAGTATGCTCCCTTGACTTTCAATTTGAAAGCAGTGACACTACAAACTGTAATACTATGGTTTATGTAATGATCCGCCACTGTCACAGCTGTAATAATGAACTATGTTTTGATGCAGTGTGATTTCTATTACAGGTACATATCCAGGCTACAGGGACTGTGCAAAAATTTGCAAGCATTTCAGTGTATTAATCCACCCCCACTGTGAATGTTATGTTAGTTATCAGGCACAGTCCACTAACTGCAGTTCTACAGACCTTCGTTGAAGCTGATGTTCCCATAGCTGCCCCTGAAGCTGGTGCTGAAGCTGCAGCAGCAGTAGAAGCAGCAGTAGCATTAGCAGTAACAGGAGCAGTAGCAGTAGTAGCAGCAGCAGCAGCAACAGCTACTTCCTTCACCTTCTTTTTCTCCTTTTTCTCCTTCTTCTCTTTTAATCTGTCTTTATGTTTATCCTTATTCTCAACCTTGACTTTCTTTTTTTCACTTTTTTCTTTTCCTTTTCCCTTTTCCTTCTTATCTTTTTTCTTTCTTGTCTTATCCTTTTCCCTCTTCTTGTGTTCTTTTACTTTCTACAAGATTAAGAAAAAAACACACTGTTTACTATTTTTCCAAGAAATACAAACATTTTTATAAGAGAAGTCTCATGTGATCATACTTCTGTGACTTAAGGTACAGTACGTTAATTCTCCAAATAATCTGCAACATCAACCAGACACAGTACAACAGTTAAATGAGTTTGCATCCCTCACTATACATAAAGAATGGGCATTCAGAATAGAGGCACACAATTGTAATTGAGTCCAATTCCATTTGAAAGATAAATAATGATGCAGTACAATATATACAGACTAAACATGACCAAATCAATAGTACAGAGTAAAAGCAAAATGTACAAAGTCTCCAAACTGAAGGTGCATGATGCATGGTAAGCCAGAAGTCTTCCAACATAACTTTCTTGTTTCAGTGATCCTACTGGAACTTAACGGCCTCCCAATGGCAATGGCAGCTCATATATGAAGCACCACCACACACAGTTAAACACCAGGTTGTTCCATCTTGGCACAACCTCTTGGCAAAACTCTGGACAGTAAACTATGACAGTTCTAACACAACTAATTCTCCTGTGGTTGTTGCACCATTCCAAAGTCATCATTCTTGGTACAATGTGTGGGCTGATACAGAGCATCTTCATATGCTTACTAAGGATGGTATAGCAATAAACTACCAAAATTCCCAAATTCCACCTTTTGCTACAATCACCTTTACCATATGATAATCAGATGCAGTCCATGTTATGTGATGCCACTCATTACCTTGAATACTATTTCCTCATCATATGCATTCCAAACCTCCTGAAATATCTCCATCAGAACTTTTCACAGTAACAAGAAAAAATTGATGTTTTAGTCTGCTACTCATGTAGTCCATTTAACCTTTTCAAAATCTTCCAAGCCCTGCAGGCTCCAATGGAACTCATCACACCTCTAAGAGGAACTGAAATATTCACCTATGTACATGAAGTATGCAACTTCTCACATACCAGAAGAGGCCCAGCCTACTTACCATGCCTCTGTGTTTGCATGTGTTGTGGAGGTTTTCAGAGCTACCACACACAAACAATTAAAATTAATCAACCAATCAAAATAACTTTACCATATAAAAGCATGCAGAAAAATGTTCCAGAAGCAACTCAGCACTAGATGTATCCAATTTCCACAGAAAATGTAAAAGCTGTAATAAAGAATTTAATTTATTCTTAAGACCACTTTCAGCAGGAATGGATATAGCCATGGACAGGTTCACTGATCTCTCCACCTACCAGAGAGGAATGCTCTGCCCCAAGCAAACCTCACATCAGTCACCTCTCTTATATCCACAAGACCCTCAACTGCATTATCAGAATACTGTCACAACATAGCAAATGTGTGGGCCTGCCACATACAAGGGCCTCCCCCACCCTGTGCAGAATGATCTGATACAAACAAGGATTACATCATCATGGGGGTTAAGTGGCTGAGTTCCATCCCACCAGCATAAAGGAGGAAAGTCTTGTCTTCAGCAGGTCATGGAAATCTCCCTCAGGGAATGGATGATGTATCCCCATCAGGACATTCAACTGGAACTTTTTCAAGTAAGCTGGCTTAATTTACTCTGGCTCCTTCCACTCTTGTATATTCTTTCCCCGTCACCTCTCTTAGCTTCCTGTCACTTCACTTACTAACTACATCCCCCACCATCCCTGCTTAACTTCCTGCCTCTATCTGCCAATTATGTCCTAGAACTCCCTCTCTTCCTTTCCACAAAGCGCACCTAACACTTACCAGATACCCTGAACATTCCTACAATTCTATATACAGTGCCACCTACTGCACAACACTACACTTACTCACTATGACAATCACCTTTACTCATCCATCTGTCTGTCACATCTCAATCTTCTGCCACTACTTGCACCTTGAAGATGGAGACAGAAAGTTTCCAAGTAAATTCAGCAACTATTTACCAAATGCTACAGCATCATTTCACCAAAGACATGACTCTCCAATACAAAAATAGCCATATGTATCAATTACATTTCCACTAACCTGTTCCTTGCATCATCAAATCCACAAAACACAAATCACACCCCTCTAATTTTCCTCATTATTTTCCCTTTCTGCCTTTTACTTCTAAAATGGTGTAGGCTAAATAACATAACTTTTTGGATCAAATTACATCTGAATCTAAGGTATCAAAGGAAAAGCTTCCAAAGTTACATCCCACTAAAAGTATCAAGTAACATTACAACAATAAAGCATATTGCACATAACTCACCTTTTCACCAGACTTTTCTTTCAGAGCTACAGTAGGAAGCTGTTGTGATCTTTCTGATTTTTCTGGCTTCAGCATCAATGGTGGTGCTGGAAGTGTTGGCAGTGTAGGCTTTTCCACCACTGGCTTGTCTTTGATTTCTGGAATATCCTCTGTTCGGGGTTGTTGCATTAATAATGGTGGAGGCAAAGGTAAGTTTGGCATTGCAGGATGTGGTAAGTTTGTTATTCCAGGATGTGGCAAGTTTTTTGCCAGAGTAAGTGGAAACCTTGGAAACAGAGGATATCCAATGGGAGGAGGAATGAGACCAGGAGCTGGTGGGAAGTGAGGGAAGAAGGGAAACACAGGAGCAGGAAGAGGTTGGTCACGAGTTTCCAATGCTTCAGGTGTCTTGGGTCTGTCCGGAGTCTCTGGTTCATGAAGATCCATTTTGATCTTCTTTGGACTAATGGAGCCTTTTGGAGATTTCCCTCTTGGTTCCTTCTTAGTCTTCAATCTGTCTTTCTTTCTCTTTTTCTCCTTTTGATCCTGAACTTTTCGAGATGGTGTCGGTAATTCTGGTGTTCTAGGTGTTGAAGGTGTTCCAGGAGGAGACAGGTCATCATCAAACATGTACACATCATGGTCTGAACCGGGACCTGAGGTATGACCAGAAACCACTTCATTGATGGTCTCATCGACCTTAGAAGAAGATGACTCTGCAATATGAGACACAGGGGATTTCCTCTCCTTGGAAGGTTTTGGTTCATTAACAATTTCCATACTTCTCTGGATCACAGACTCTATGCAGTCATCTATCTGCGCCATACGTGCTTCACGCTGACGACTGTTAGCTTCCGATTCATCTATCACAAGTCCTGGTGAACTTTCACGAGAATCCCTGGGAGGGGGCTCAAAATGTTCTGTCCTATCCACTTTATCTACTTTTTCAGGCTTCTCTTCCTTCACTTTTGAAATCTTTTTGAAAATATTAAGCTTCTGTTTGTCAGGTTCTGAAGACAATTTTCCTTCCACAATTACAGGATCTTTGCATTTTTCAGGACTGACTACTTTTTGCTGCAGAACTGCAACTGGCATTGGAAAACCCTTTTCTATCTTTGGAGTTTTAGGTTGAGCAACAGGCTTACCAATCTTAGGAACATTCAAGTTAGGGGCCTTGTTTGTTGTTATCTTTGGTGGACTGAGCTTTGGAGGTTTCACGCTTGTACTTGGGCCTGCAGCACTGCCTGCATGAGCCATCATTTTTAGTGCCCCTGATTTCAGAGCTTTTAATTTGGATAGCTCTTTCATACTCACTAATTTTTTAACCTTTGATTCGTCCATGGGTATGTGTTTTTCAATTTTAGTTACGTCCTTTAACTTATGGTCCTTTTTCTTATTTTCTTTGTCTCCTATCTTCTTTATACCATCTACAGTTTTCTTTAATGGCAACTTTTTTGTCTTCTTATCACCCTTCACTTCAGGAGGGACCATCGGATATGATGTCGGCTGTGGGGAATTTGAACGTGAGTCTGATGGCTGTAAAGGCGTTCGTGACTCTGGGAGTTTTCCTTCTCTTGCTGGAGACAAAAATCCGGATGTGGTCATCATGACGCTGCTGATCTCACGTAGAGGTCGTCCTTCCTCCTCTAACATTAACCTGCACCCAATAAACAATGCAAAAAGAATGAAAAAAATTGTTTATACACAAAGGGAACTTTAAAAGCTTTCTGGAGGGCAATACCATAATGTAATGAATATCAAGAGTTGACCTCAGGTGTGATGTCATTCCCCATTTCTGTACCCAGCAGGTAGTACTATGGTTGCATGTAATCACACACACTGCTTAGCTATCAACACACTAGAGGGTGCTGTTGTGAAAAATAGCACACAAGTATTACAGATGGTTGACCAAAGGAACATAGGCCTCTGGCTGTCACTGGGGTGCACCACCTGCCACTAAAGTGGTATACATTAGATACCCACATGCAATGAATGAATTCACACGCATGCACACACACACACAGAGCATTTCATGTATGGCAGATGCTACAAAATTATGAACCTTGTCACTAAGAGTGTTTTGTGTTCTGTGTCATCATCTATGGCTGTGGGAGATCTGTGCAAAGAAAATGTGTATGTTGAATGATGATCAGCATTACATGCGTGTATTGCAGTCCACCACTCATTTCCATTATTGTCACAGGGACAGAGATATGTTCTTTGTTCAGACTGTCACAGTAGAAAAGTACTGATACACTCATTTTACCCAGAACTGAAGCGGAGTAGTGTGGAATGGTGGTGGTCCCCATCTAATGATGGAAGACAAGTACACTCTGCAGACAGGGTATGGTGAGAATGACTCACATCACATTCTTTACATATCACAAGATTATGCTTGAACATCCCACACCACCTTTTATTCTGTGCAGGAAACAGACAATAACTGCTCAGCAACAAAGTCCCCTCAAATAATCAAAATCAGCACAGGTTCTTAGTTATGAAATTCCACACCATGCCAACTTATTTTTTGGTTAAAACTTACACATCCTCTTACCACGAAAATATTAAGCTCCGAACTTGTGTTTACTGTGAAATAATTCCCTGCCGAGTCCATAATCGCATAACATCATATTAGACAAAACTGATAAACTTCAAATTGTATTAATAACATTAATAAACAGAATACAAGGTAACAAGGAAAGTTATAAAAGTTCTTCAGGTGTGATAAAGAAACAAATTATGAAGTTGAAAAATGGAAACTACAGCTATCTAGGTTACAGGACTTGCAGGGACATTTCAATACTGGTAAACAGGGCTGGTAGATTGAGCGATTGGTTATAAATAACACTGTTTAAAAAACTCCGTCTTCTGTACATTTTGACTTGACAAATAAATGCCAAACATAACCTCACGACAGAACTTACAAATCATAAAAGAAACATTTTGGTTTGTTGCAGTAATTTTTTTTTTTAAACTTCCTGTGCTCTGTTTGGTAACATATTTTGCATCATGACAATGATTCCAAAAACAATTCAGTTACCTATTAGATGAAGCCCACAAAGGCAAATGCCATTTATACAACATATTACTGAAAAGAATGGACTGTATATTCACCTAGTAAGCACTGCTATTCGCACACTGGAATTTGAAATGAGTCATGTGGCCTCTATATGGATACAAAACTTCATGTCTTTGGGTTTGGTCCCATTACATAAAAATAAGAACTATATACACACACACGCTGAGGAGAATATTTGGAACTAGGAGGGACGAGGTAATGGGGAAATGGAGGAGATTGCATAACGAGGAGCTAAATGATCTGTACTCCTTACCCAATATTGTGCGGTGATAAAATCGAGAAGAATGAGATGGACTGGGCATGTGGCGCGTATAGGTGAGGAGAGGGGGGTGTATAGGGTCTTGGTGGGGAAACCAGAAGGAAAGAGACCACAGGGGAGACCTCGGCATAGGTGGGGGGATAATATTAGGATGGATCTCCAGGAGGTGGGATGTGGGTATATGGACTGGATTGGGCTGGCCCAGGATAGGGACAGCTGGCAGGCGCTTGTGAGTGCGGTAATGAACCTTCAGGTTCCGTGAAATGCGGGGAATTTCTTGACTAGCTGCAAACCAGTTAGCTTCTCAAGAAGGACTCTGCACCATGGAGTAAGTAAGTAATATACATACACACAC
>Ga0123354_10020106_pt1 | contig 10495 bp, 10 predicted proteins | sample TergutLab28metaG_2_FD_97872 | JGI IMG/M metagenome (GOLD analysis project Ga0123354, IMG submission 97872) | Labiotermes labralis P4 segment gut microbial communities from Petit-Saut dam, French Guiana - Lab288 P4 | ecosystem: Host-associated > Arthropoda: Insects > Digestive system > Gut ...
GTTTTTCCACGTCTTATATCCTATGCTTTCTTCTGCTGCTTTAGTAATGGCCTCTTTAATTTTCAACCAGTCTGTATCTATCTCTCCTGTTAACGGTGTGAGTTTTTCTTTCAGTCTATTCCTATACACACACACACACACACACACACACACACATACATACATGCATACACACACACACACACAAGGTGAGCATGAGGTTATCCCAGACTCAGATTAAATATAACAAAACCTGTAAAAACAATGTGCTGTGTTGCTCTGACTGAACTGCCTGCATCCTGCCACATCTCCACCAACATCTTGTGTACTTCTTCTGCCGTAACAGACTGCACAACAGTCATATCATTCGACAATGTGTACTTCACTTCTCGCTTTGAGGTAACCAATGTTCCCATAACCTGAAATAACAATAGATCGTTCAGGTACTCCAAGTTTGCAAGTAGAAACAGAAATTGTGGTCATTTAGACACAATAACAATTTTGTATCAAAATGTGAATGCATTTCATCCCACAAAAATCTAGTTTCCTTTATAGCAATGAGGCATTCATTACGTGAGGAAGCTGATGATGGGGCTGACAAAAATTGACAAAAGCAAAGGTCCACTAACACAAAAACAAAACATTACGATATAACCTCCATTGTAACAAACTCCCCCTTCACCTTTGAAGTACGAAATTCTTCTAAATAATACGTAACAAGACAGGCAATGCACATATAACCTAACAATGAGGTGTGTTTGTGAACTGGCATTGTCATGGAAAAGCAATAAGCATTACACATTCTGAGTTTATGTCTGTAGCCTTACTTATCAGGCATGCAAAGAGCAAGGGTCTTATTACATTGTCATCTGTGGCCTCTCTGCATCTACCATATTTTTCCACATTATCTCATAAGCAGCATTATTTTTGGAAAAAGAATTACTGGACATAAAATGTGTACTCGTATTTTGATTTTCTCAACAACTTGTGCCTAAACATTTCTCATTCTAATAAGACATCAGTGAGAAGCTATCTTAAATGCACATAGGTCTTCATGTAAAGTACCTGCTATTCTCGTTAGATTTTAGCGAAACTTCAGTTTTTTTCAACAGATTTTTTAGAAATACCCAAAAGTCTAATTTCATGACAATCTGTCCAGTCACCTTTCACAATTTTGTGCAAAATACCTAAAAATTACTTCCATCCTCCACAAGAAAGACACCACATGTCCATTACAAAGACAAATCAGTTTGTGTGAATGAAATAATCACTCTTTATTTTGACAATCATGTGAAACACATGCGCTCTGTGGGCAAAATTCAAAAATAGTTCACATTCAAGTAACTGGTAAGGGAAAGTGTTGTAGAGGCCACTTGAAACGTGATGGCACATGCACAGAAACCAGATTTCGTCTTTCGGCGAAACAGACGAGTCCATTGAAATCGGCCGGGGGCGTCAGTTCAGTCGACTACTGGCAGTCGAGGTGTGCGCATCAGCGGTAGTAATGCTGGATACAACATGTTCCAAGGTAGTTTGAAGGGTACTAGTTACCCACTCCATTCGCCAGTTTCCCCTTCACTTCCCCTTCCATGCATCACCATGTGCCATCACATTTCAACTGGTCTACCTTGGTTCATTCTTGGTCTTGGCCATTAGCCACTGCTCTGCCAGCTACAAGCAAATATATAATTATACAACATGCTTAAAAATCTCTCTAGCATGAGCAGTGCACGCTACAGGCTCTGCTTGGTACTAGGTTGTTTTACTAGGTTGTTTACTTTTTTTTATGTTTTGCTGATCATGCATCTCAGTGTAATCCTAGTAATTAACCAACTTGATGCACAAAATCTTATTTTATAATAAGTTTATGAAATGCCTCTACATGTTTCGAGCACTATGTGCTCATCATCAAGAGGTCAAAATTGTATATACAGCATCTGGTACCGTCACACATGTACGTGGCCGTCCCGTGCACAGGTCTCAATCTGTGCACGGGACGGCCACCTACAGGTGTGACGATACCAGATGCTGTATATACAATTTTGACCTCCTGATGATGGTGCTCGAAACATGTGGTGGCGTTTAATAAACTTATTATAAAACAAGATTTTGTGCATCAAGTTGATTAATTACTAGGATTAGGTTGTTTACTGTTTACACTTGCTGAAAATTCTGGCTATGTCAAAATATTTTTACTCAAAAGACTATTATAAAATTTAGCGATCCAGTGATTTTATTTCTTGTACAGTGTAAGGCACATTATTTATGTTCTTTCATTTGACATAAATTTTTCCTGCTAACCTCAAACAAATGTCAAATGCATGCTGTCATTCTTTTTTTTAGTTGCATTTGAAATTGCTGAAAGCAACTATTAGCTTCATTGTGTCTGTCTGTCTTTTCTGTCTGTCCGTCCATCCGTCTGTCCACATGGAACAACTCTGCTCCCACTGGAAGGATTTTCATAAAATTTGATATCCGAGTATTTTTTGAAAACATGTCAAGAAAATTCACGTTTCACTACAGTCCGACAAGAATAACAGGTACTTGACATGATGACCAGTACACATTTTTTATCATATTTTGCTCACTGCTTCTCAAAATGAGAAATGTTTCATACAAATATTACAGAGAAAATCAAAACACATAGCTTATGTTTCATAACTCCCCACCCCAAAAATCACCCTGTTTATGAGACAACGTGCACAGCCAGACAGGCCACAGATGACAATATGGTACATGGGCATTACACACTGGATACATAAGGCTACAGACACACGCTCACAATATGTAATGCTTGTTGCTTTTCCAATGCAACAATGGTTGCACAAATGAGCCTTAATGTTACATTATATGTATGTACGCTGCCTTTCTTGTTCTGGTTTCTTTCCTCTCTTCCTTCCTCCCCCCACCCCCTTTGCTCTCTCTCTCTCCCTCACCATCTCCCTCTTGTTGTATGCTCAGCCATCATGTCATATTGTGTGACCTGAGGTACAACACAGTGCAACTGTTCAATACATTCAGCATCAAAAATTTATTTCACTTCCAAGAGACAGCCATGAAGCAATCTGTGTACAACAAGACAAGGGGTAAATTCCGTAACCACAGAATGAACTATAAGAGATGTTATCACAGCACTAACACAAAAAAAAAGCAAGAACAGCAGCATATAATTCCAGAATTTCATGAACTAAAATATGCCATAATTTGATGAAGTTCACGCACAAGGTAGCCATGCTGATTTTGAGTACATAGCTAGATACGGTGTTTAGAAAACTTTTAAATGCCAAATGGGAACTTGAAATGGTTGGATATTTCAAACAAGCTGCAGAATTACATTATGGCCTCTCAAAATTCCCATTCAACATGGCCAAGAGAACAGTGCAGTTATGCCAGACAGTTGGTGGTATGTTGCTCAGAGGACCATGGAAACATCAAGGGTCGTTGTGTGTGACATAACTCAAAGTTACTGCTCTCACTCAATCTAAAATTTCTTAATTATGGAAGATAAAGTTAGAGGTAAAGTTCACCCAGTAAAAGGCCATGAAGACCCAAAAGGGGTGGATAGGTATAGCTGTACTCTTTCTTTAACCTCAGCACTAGATGGGGTTGGGTGTTCAACTCCACAGTCTGGCCACTTTACCCAGAGGAAAAAGACCCAGTACCTAATGTATAGGAGGCAGGGTGGGCTCCAGGGGCATTCTGGATGAGTGCAGAAAATCTTGCCCCCCCCCCACCAGGAATCAATCCCCAGACCATCCAGCCCATAGTGAGTCTGCACTATCCCTTTAAAGGTTTTCTTACCAATTGTAAGGCACTTATGTCAAGACACAATTTCCCTGCTACCAAACGTACACAGTAATTCAGATGAAATGGCAAATCAGCTGTTCATGTTCCTCCCAGAATTATCCATGCTAAGGAAACAAAACAAGTGGGGAGTGTGACTTCAAGGGATACATGTCACTCTGACTGTCACTGTAAATACTGTTCATAACCTTGTCCTCTAGTGTCAGTATTTCAAGTCCTGTTGTCCTGTGCCAATGACACATCTCACAGTCAGGTGACAGAATCGGACAGTCCATTATCATCAGTCTCCAAGAATGACACAGTTATCATCATGAATAAGGAACATCAACTCAATTTAATGGCAGCAAATAAGAATACCTAGACATGATGATACACTTCCCTAAGGAGGAACCAAGAATAAATCATGCAAGAAAGCATGAACAAATCAAAATCCTAATGAAAATGTCAGAGACAAGAGAAATTGAAAACCAAAGAGCTGCAAGGGTAAAAGGAAACATTCAATGAAAATGCTTGACAAGAAGCCCATGAAGAAGAGGCTGACTACTGTTGACAGGTCTGAAGAGGAGCCTGAAGGGTCTACATATGTATAATTTGGTTTTAATAATTACTCAATTTTGAAATTTGAGTGGATTAAAGAAACAGCCCTTTGCCCAGCACTGGGAGGTACACTAACATTCATAGTACTGGGAGGTACACTAACATACATAGCACTGGGAGGTACACTAACATTCATAGCACTGGGAGGTACACTAACATTCATAGCACTGGGAGGTACACTAACATTCATAGCACTGGGAGGTACACTAATATTCTTAGCACTGGGATGTACACTAACATTCATTTCTTGGGGAAGCTGCACCTTCAATACATCGATATATCTAATTTATTTTGTTACTTAAATTGTTTAGTAGCTTGTATTATTTTTAGAGAACAACAAAACAGCCAAGTGTTTATTCAAATAATAAACTGCTAACTATTTCATCCCAATTCACCATCCACAGTAAAAACTGTCAAAGCCATCTTGTATTTAAGATGTCTTGTGTGTACAAGATGTCTTGGGTGTATTGTTGTAGTTGTCTTGTGTGTATTGTAGTTGTCTTGTGTATATTGTTGTCATCTTATGTGTATTTGCTGTACTATGTGTATATTGCTGTTTTTTACTTTGGATGCTGGACTGCTGGCTAGAAGTCAGTATTCGGAATGTCCTGCGACCGGCCACCTCAACACAGGTTTTTCTTGGTTTCCTTGTGTCTATAAGCTAATGCTGAGATGGTTCCCAAGATTCCAAGTTGCCACTACATGCTTCTCATGTAGTCCTCCCAGCTTAAATTTATTAGTAACCAATTTCATATTTTGTATACATGTAAAATAACCACTGCCACCTGGTGACAACCCAACTGCAGTTAATAAATATTATCATCAACATCGTCGTCGTCGTCGTCGTCGTCGTCATCGTCGTCGTCATCGTCGTCGTCATCATCGTCGTCGTCATCATCATCATCATCATCATCATCATCATCATCATCATCATCATCTGAAGCCTGGTCACAAAATTCAAAGACCTTCATCAACATGATAAACCTCTGTGTTGATTTCCTTATAGTCTTTAAAAATGTAGTCAGTATAGCGACTTGATATGGGTTGGACGGTCCAAGGTTCGAATCCCGGTGGGGTGGCGAGATTTTTCAGACTCATTCAGACTGGCCCTGTTGCCCACCCAGCCTCCTGTGCAATGGGTACAGGGTTTCTTTCCCCGGGAGTAAAGTAGACACATAGTGCTGGCCATCCGCCCCCATTCTAGTACCAGGGTGGAGAATGAGTAGACATATACCTCCGCCTCCCTTTTGTGCCTGCAATGGCATGTTACAGAATGACCTTTATCTTTACCTCACAAATGCAGAGCATTAATATTTTATGCTTTGTCCAATTCAAATGAAAATTTTTTACATATAAAACTCTTTGGATTATGTGCATACAGCAGAACCAATTTTTATACTTAAGCGTATTCTTTATTAGTTTAGTTTATTTTCCAGACAAACAAACACACAACACATATTTATTAACAATATTTTATACATCATAATAAATATATGTTGCGCATTTGTTGGTCTGGACAGTAAACTGTACAAAACGGACTGTACACACATCAAAATAAAAATAAAAATTAATCTCACTCTGTCCACCCAAAGCTCATTCTTCTAAGAAAACTCTCAAACTTGTCAGATAATTTGCTTCATCATTCAACAATTCAAAAATTAATGAAGTGTGTTAAAATAACCATGCCTATGCCAGTCACACATACAAAACACAACACGTTACACAACAGGAAGGACAAAATCACATTCATATGGAGTTAGACTCTCAAACCATATTAATAATTGACCAACAAGATGCAACACAAAGCAGTCTATTTATTATTCTGCAAGTTCACTCTACGTGTTTCAGGTGTCAACCACACCCATCATTGGGAGAACACAAAACTGTAAATACGCCATCCAGTACTGTGCAGCTACCACCCTCCAACATGGTCAAGCTTGGCCTCGTTGGAGAAAGCTAGGTGCACAAAAGATATGACCAGTACCGGAGGCTGTAGTTACAGTTATGTTTACTCCTGATGATGGGTGTGGTTGACACCCGAAACATGTACAGTGAACTTGCAGAATAATAAATAGACTGCTTTGTGTTGCATCTTGTTGGTCAATTATTAATATAGATCAGCGATGCACAAAACCATAAACATAAAACTCTCAAACCAGTCTCAGCATACTCTAACCCCCCCCCAAAAAAAATCCATTCAAATTTCCAAAAATTTAGAGATGTCATCACACCTTCTAGTTAAGACCAAACAATTCTTAATACCTTGTACTTTCACATTGACAACAATTGCTTGATCCTTTCACATTGACAACAATCGCTTGATCCATGACAGTATAAGCCAGTTACAGTAACTTCTGTTTTAACCCCTTCTGATGTATTAGTGACACTGCTAATTTTCTTCCATAGTTAGATAGAAAAATATAGCTGAGTTATTCTCTCTTCGTTTCAATGATCACATATCAACCAAATGCAGTGATCCCTTCAGTGTTTACACCAAGCAAGTGCTGCCCTCTGGCAAATAATTTTTTTTTAAGTTCATTCTGTAAATTTTGTAATTCATGCAATATTATAAGTACAAAACAGTTGATACATCCTGGACAGTGAGACGGTTCCACGCCTTATGACCAGAAATGTTTATTTCATTTCTTATGCATGTGATGTGAAATTCTGCCAATTCCTGTACATTTCCCAGTTCCTTGTATCTCACAACTCCACATAATGAAGCAGTTCGTTGTGTACTTACATTGTCAGGATGGACGATAAGAGGCACTGTTTTCCCTGACACACAATCAGTCTTAGTCTTGAGGAACGTATGTGGGTCCAATGACTTGTAGGTCACCTGACACTTACCAGATGCATCCTTTTCTGTTTGAGTGACATCTAGGATCTGGAACTGCACACAATGTATGTTAAATTATAACCATTTGGTACCTGTATCTCAGGGAATTGTACAATCAACCTGTTTCATACACTACTTTTGTCCTTAAATGAACTTTATTACTGAACTATTTGAAAACACTGTATAATGTGAACAGTTATTTAAAGAATAATAATTCGTTTGAAGATTACTGTTCGCTCTAACAGCGAATAAGAAAGTATTTAATGACAGTGATTTTACAGACAAACATGTTCTATGTACTGTAAAACGTTCATACTATTTTACAGACAAACATGTTCTATGTACTGTAAAACGTTCATACTATTTTACAGACAAACATGTTCTATGTACTGTAAAATGTTCACACTATTTGACAGACAAAAATGTTCTATGTACTGTAAAATGTTCACACTATTTGACAGACAAACATGTTCTATGTACTGTAAAACGTTCACACTATTTTACAGACAAACATGTTCTATGTACTGTAAAACGTTCATACTGTTTTACAGACAAACATGTTCTATGTACTGTAAAATGTTCACACTATTTTACAGACAAAAATGTTCTATGTACTGTAAAATGTTCACACTATTTTACAGACAAACATGTTCTATGTACTGTAAAAAATTCACACTATTTTCTTATGTTTCAAATATTTTTTCATACTTTTGCCCTTCCTTTAGACTGTTTTTAAATATGAAATTTATTTGTACTCTTAGAATCTTCAAAATTCCCATATTTGCTTAAACATGATAAAACGGAAGCAATGAAAGCTTCATTACACATTCAAGGACCTGATGAATAGTTTGAAGTAATGAAATACGAACATGGGAGAGAAGGATATTGAGGAAAATATATGGACCAACAAAGGAGAATGGACAATGGAGAATTAAAACTAATGAAGAATTGAGAACCATATATAAATCCCAAGATATTGTGACTGTAATAAAGATTTGAAGATTAGAGTGGCTTACACATGTAAGTAGAATGAATGAGATCAGGTCTGTAGAGAAGATTTTTGAAGGAAAATTAGAAAGAAGAAGAGACTCAGGTGGATAAACAATGTGGAAGACAATTTAAGGAAGCTTGGTGTGAAACGATGGAGAAAGAAAGCATTGAATAGAGAGGAATGGGCATCAATTATAAGGCCAAACTGAAAGGGCCATAGTGCTATAGGAAGAAGAAGAAGAAGAATGAAATACGAAGCAGAAAACTCTATTTTCTGTACCAAACAGTGCTCTACCTGTACCAAGCATGTACATTTTACCAAAATCACCTTTTTAAGATCATACTGCATACTAACAAATACCATTTTGATGATTTGGGTTGTCTGAGATATGACACCATGTCAATTGCTTCCCAATATTTTGAAGTTTTGAAACTTCAGGAAACATTCATCCAGTGACACAGCATCATATTCCAGAAGACCGGAACCCTCAGCAACCACACTAACACAGAGGGTATAGTACATATTCAGTGCAATGTTTTTCTGTGGCACTTCAACCCGATTCTGGGCCATGGCCTGCCCTTCCGTGGCTTTGTGATCACACTCATTGGACACACCACACTCAGTAGGACTCCTCTGGACAAGTGATCAGCTCAACACAGAGGCCTCTACCTGATAGAACACAAACACTCACAACAGATGAACATCCTTGCACCCAGTGTGATTCAAACCCACAATCCCAGCAGGCGAGTGGCCACAGACCTATGCCTTAGACTGCAGGGCCACTGTGATCAACATTTAGTGTACCAGCAATTTAAAACTGTGTCCTTAAATTACATTATTAAATAAATGCCCTACATTGAGCTTTGACATATATCTTGCTTCCCAGAGTATAATGTTTTAAAAAGTATGCTGTAGGAGTGGCCATGTTATAAAATATTTTAAGCACCCTAAATGATTTACTATGAGAATACAACCAACAAGTGCATATGAATGTATGTGAATTTATTACATTATAAACGCAGTTAACCTCCTACATGTTTCAGTCACCTTTTGAGACCATCTTTTAGGGAGGTGTTTTACAAAGGATACATTACAAAGACATCAAAACCAATGTACCAATATACAATATTAAGTTTTAAATATGTGGTTTAAAATATATGTTAAAATATAAAATACAGATAAAATTATTTGTGATAATTTTACATGACAACCATTTTCACACACAAGCTACAATAAATACAAAATTTATTTATCAATATATTAATAACCTCTACACACACACACACACACACACACACACACACACATTTGTCATATTTCAGGATGGTGATATGACACACACAGAACATGAACACACCTTACTCATGTAAATTTAAACAATTTAATTTATATATATTTTAAACAACATATTTAAAGCTTAGTAGTGTATATTTGTACATTGGTTTTCATTTATTTATCTCAGTTAACCAACTTGATGCACGAGATGGCCACCTATAGGTGTGATGATGCCAGAGGCTGTGTAATGCAATTTTGACCTCCTGATGATGAGCACGTGTGCTCGAAACATGTAGAGGCATGAAATAAACTTATTGTAAAACAAAAATTTTGTGCATCAATTTGGTTAATTACTGAGATAAATATACTGAGATGCACGGTCAGCAAAACATCAAAAATTGGTTTTCATGTCTTTGTAATATATCTTTCAAAAAACACCTCCCTAAAGATGTTCACAATACGTAACTGAGTTAACAGCGTTTATAATGTAATACATTCACATCTCTTCGTACACACTTGTTGGTTTCATTCTCATACTGAAGCATCAGTGCATGGAAATAATATATGTAAAATTAAATATTTCAAACTCTACATGATGTTTCACATAACATCTGCAAACCTATCAACAAACTCTACTTATATTTATACTGCTTTACAACAGTTCATGATTTATGGTAAAAAAAGGTAAAGTGCACCGTTGTACAGGCACTGAAGCTCTGTACAGGCTGTACGGTCCATAGGGGGAGTAGAGGTATAGGTAAAGGTAAAGTGCACCGTTGCACAGGCACTGTAGTTCTGTACAGGCTGTACGGTCCATAGGGGGAGTAGAGGTATAGGTAAAGGTAAAGTGCACCGTTGTACAGGCACTGAGGCTCTGTACAGGCTGTACGGTCCATAGCGGGAGTAGAGGTATAGGTAAAGGTAAAGTGCACCGTTGTACAGGCACTGAGGCTCTGTACAGGCCGTACGGTCCATAGCGGGAGTAGAGGTATAGGTAAAGGTAAAGTGCA
>Ga0123354_10020109_pt1 | contig 10494 bp, 11 predicted proteins | sample TergutLab28metaG_2_FD_97872 | JGI IMG/M metagenome (GOLD analysis project Ga0123354, IMG submission 97872) | Labiotermes labralis P4 segment gut microbial communities from Petit-Saut dam, French Guiana - Lab288 P4 | ecosystem: Host-associated > Arthropoda: Insects > Digestive system > Gut ...
CTACCAGTTTCGGGCCCAAAAGGCCATCTTCAGGCCAATATTTACACAAAACGTAAAATGCCAGAACATATAATATAGAAACATCAATTTTATGGGATCACATTTACATTCATTAGTATTTGTGCTGTTTTATACTATTGCATGTAAATGGGATCCCATAAAATTGACGTTTTTGTACTATATAAACCAGCATTTTAAGTTTTGTGTAAATATTGGCTTGATGATGGCCTTTCGAGGCCGAAACTGGTAGCCAATAATAGAATAATAATAATAATAAAATAAACATATAATTGTGTTAGACGGAGTAATTATTTTATTTTATTTTATTAACGTACTTTAAACACAACGGGATGTCCTCTACCGAGATTACTTACCATATATTATATTGGTTTTGACGTTTTGTATTGACGCGTGTACTGTAACAGCGAAGGACTGAGATCTCATGCTAAGCTTACAAAAATTAAGCTGCTATTTTAACTGTAACTTCATTTATTTCAATGGCCTGAATATGGGCACTTTTTGGGTGAAACATTACGTTTTGTGTACCGTGCATTGTTATAAATTATGTAATGTTAACCAACAAAATGCACTTTAAATTAATGTTTCAATTCAATTCTTCTTGTCTTCTACATGTACATGTTTCGAACATCTTATGTTCATCTTCAGGAAGACTATATTTACATGTAACCTTATATGGTATGTTTAGAGCACATCCTTCGAACCTGGTAGACTGCTTGCATAAATGCATGGAAAACATGCCATATAAGGCTACATGTACAGTACAGTCTTCCTGGAGATGAACATAAGTTGTTCGAAACATGTACATGTAGAAGACAAGAAGAATTGAATTAAAACATTAATTTGAAAAGTGCATTTTGTTGGTTAACCTTACATAATCTGTTGAAACATGTAGCCGTGTAACTCGTCTGATAAATAAAACATAATAAATATATGAGATGACGGTGATAAACAACTACCCTTTAATACAGTGACATTAAGAAAGTACTCTACCAGCAGCAAACAACGCTGTTGCAACCAGCAAAATACAGTTCTTCAAAATCCATTATGCGGCTCGCTAACGGTTGGTGGTTACAATACCACACATGAAGGCTGCGGTTGTCTGGAATATGTCATCGTTCAATCTGGCAGATATGTTCTACCCTGAAGACGGAGGCAGCAGGATGCTCCTAAACGTCCGTACATATGAGTACACGCAGCGGATCCCAGAAGACGTCTTCGCCATAAAAATCTAAAATGTAACGGCTGTGTTCTTCGTTCTAACTGTAAGTCCTACGTCAAGAGACAATGATATGTGTTTTGAAATATATTTCTCGTATGTACAGAGTCTGTAAGTTACTTCGGTGTAGGTCATTCGTTAGTTTTGGTCCGTAAAGAACCTAACAGTTCTGACGTACTGCCCTACTCTGCACGTGGGGTGCCACGAGCAGGTTTCTTGTGTGTGTTTGTGTGTGTGTGTGTGTGTGTGTTTGTTTGTTTCTTTCACCAATCCGCTATTGATAGCCGTGCGCTTTAAATTTCACCGATCGAAAATTAAAGGAGGTAGAAAATGTATATATAACGTAACATTGAGGCGCGTTCTTGTAACCACTGTTGCAGTGGAAAAGCAATAAGTATTACATACTGTGAGTGTGTGTTTGTAGCCTTAGGTACCCAGCAAGCGCTTAGCATATCGGATAACTAAGGCTACCTGTGGCCTGCCGGACTCTACAATATTTTTCCACATTATGTCACGAATGGCACGATTTTCGAAAAAAAGTTACATAAAACAAAATGCGTGTTTTGATTTCCTCTACAGCTTTTATCTGAGACATTTCTCATTCTAAGAAGAACTGAGCGAGATATGATCAAAAATATATATATAGGTCTTCATGTACGTTGTACCCGTTTTTCTTACCCGATTTAAGTGAAACTTGAATATTCTCGACAATTATTTTTAAAATATTCAAATTTCAAATTTCATGGAAATATGTCCAGTGTGAGCCGAGTTGTTCCATTCGGATGGACGGACAAACGGAAGGACAGACATAACGAAGCTAATACTATCTTTTCGCAATTTTGCGAACGCGCCTAAAATGACCCATACAGAACAGTAGTACACCGATCGCAGCCCGGACTATTTGCTGAAAATAATGCCAGTGAAATTATGTACATTCCTTGTGTAGCAGTGAACGTTACTGAACTATAAATTTCATACGAAGTGCCGAAACTAATGTTATCGGTCCCTCATTATTCCATGTCAAAAGGTCAGTTTAACACAAGAAAATGAAACAGAAAGGGAACACCTCGTTATATGGATCAAAACCTCCTTAGCCATGTCAAATGTACTGCACATACTCGTATCCGACACGATGTGAAACCAAATTTGAGACGCAGCCAGTTTTGAGAGAAGACCGTCGTAATCCGACTACCTCTGCCACCCATTTCTCAAATGTCCCTAAACTCCTGTCTTAAAGCACTAACAGAATAATAAGTAACACTTCCGGACCCACACATGAATCTTCAGCCAGTGACGCAAGAACTAGAAACTATTTTACAGTTTGTGTCAGAATGGGTGACAAGACCATCAGTTGCTTGTGACGACGTTTTGTAGGACAACCGAACTTCTCGTTCCTCCGTTTACTAGTCCTCACAACTTGGAGAGAATTGCAATTATCTCCCTCAAGACACATTCCTTTGGGAACCATGAAATGTTTAAAGTTTACTGACGTATGAAGCCCGGTGCTTGGTGCAAAACACATGGTCAGTCGTTAACTATGTCCTGTAAGAACTTAAGCCCACTAGTACCGCCGGGCGACACTAAGGCTTGGCCTACCAGGCCGTGTGAACCCTAGGGCAGCCCAGCAACAAAGCGTGACACGAGGGTATATCTTTTTATCTCGCACAGTGTCAGCCAGTCCACTCTGCCCTCAGCACATTCGCGGAACATAACACTGTGGAACTAGGTCATGTCTATGCGTGGTGCAAATGCCCCTGCAGGTAACCAATTCCTGCTCCACTGTGCATCTGAAACACTAATCCAAAGCTCCTCTGGAAATGAGTTTCGCCCTCTGTTTTTACTACTGCTGGATATGCTAATTCACGCTTTGGAATATCGTCTCTGTAATCTTGCATAAAACGTTCCCGCTACTATAATGTTTTACTAACACACAGACGTACAAAAAAAACGTAGAAATTTTAGTTATTAAAATGTAAAATCGTACCATATTTTAAAAATATTAAGCCCCCTCACAGATTCTCATTTTGATGACTATGAAGACGATTATTCTGATGATGCAGGTAACAGGTTCTTTTCAGACGTTGGTAAACAGGTACCAGACTGCACGACGTCACGCAAAATTACAAAGTTATCTTCTGCATTAATGTCACTGGCAATGCAGCAACAAATTACTGCCATCTGTAGCAAGAACTTTCGGCCATATGTACGGATCACTTGTGGTGCAACGCTGCTGGATAGACAGCATCGGCCACGGGCAACTGTGCACTGTGAATTCTGCAGCACAGAAATTGTTCCCACCTAATCAGTCTTATCCCTGATGCCAAATATCTAAAATTAGTTTCCGAGTGTCAACTTGTCCCATTCGGAATTAGTGATAGTAATTCAAACCGACAACGTCTGCTGCTTTAGCCCTGTAAATTACACTTTATCCTGAATGCTAATCCGGACAGCTATCACACAAAATAACGCCGGTGCGTGTATTTAATATATCAGTACGATCGAGATGATGAACATCATCATCATCATCATCATCGCCACCGCCGCCGCCACTCCCACTAACCTCAACACCAACATTAATAAAACGCCATAGTCTGCCCCTTCACTAACTGTAATTCTCATAATTCTCAGGAGTAGATATGAAGAATTCTAAAAGTTAAAATTTGAAGACCTAAATACCGAAGTGTGGGCCGAGAATCGCCACCTACGTTTGTAGACGCACCACATCAAATTTGTTCATAAACGATTCTTGGGATACGAAAATTCTCCATCCTTCAAACAAGTATTCGAAACTTCTTGTGCGATGTGCTGTTCCTGTTTGCACTTACCTTCTTCTACGCACATTCACTGTATTTATGACAACGCGGCTTGAATTCAGACAATGTTAGAGTCCTGCAGTTGATACAGTTAAGACGAATCGCACACTCATACGACTAATGCATGTCCCTTCAAGTGGTTCATAAGATGCAACCTTTTGTGAAAGACAAATGTTGAATATCAGTCTGCAGTTAATATGACACGGTGACATTTGTCTGGGTATGACGACGTCCCTTGCATATTCATCAACCTCTACAGAATGGTTAGGGTCTTCTTCTTGACACATACTATTCAGTTTCAAACAGCAATCCCAAGCACACTGGGAACTCCAGTAACCAAGCCGTATGATTGATGACATCGCGGTGACAGTAATTGCCCCCTCGAACGATGACAATTTCCCTCTATCAATATCATGAGTACAAGCCGGGATTCCTCCGAGGCTTCGAAAGACGTTGACTTATAGCTCTCAGCGCCTACTGCACTACACTCACAGAGGTGGGCGGCAGCTTGAACAAAACACACCAAGGTCACTAAAAAAGGGAACCGAATAATGGTGACTACGAAAAGAGCTTGTATCAGTTTCTGCTGTGGCAAAATAAACAAACAAAATCACCACCCTAAATGTTTTGACTTGTCCTTTGAAAAAAAAGGCTTAGAAAGTGAAAGCAAAACCTTCGTCTGCCCTCGTGGCTATTTAAGAAATTACAGTTCGAATTTCGATAAAAAAAAAACTCTGACCTGGAGCCTAGACGAAAATATTTTATTTCTTATTCGCCACATATATACCACAATGTTCTTACAAAATATGGACACTGCCTGACACTTAAATCAAAAAACATAAAACGTTTTTAAAAAAACGACTCATCCTAAGAAAATCTTTGTTGGTCCACATGGCACAATGCAGACAGATAACACAGTTACATATTTCAAACATTTTTCTACATGGTGCGTGTTTAAGAAAGTACAACTTGTTCGAAGTGTAGGTACTGCGAATATTTTTGCAACAGTAAAATGAATACCAGCTATGTCGCGGGAAATAACCTCAATATTCCTTCTTTTTTTATTTATCTCAGTAATTAGCCATCTTGATGCAAAAAAATTTTTATTTTACAATAAGTTTATTTCATGCCTCCTACATGTTTCGAGCACATGTGCTCGAAACATGTAAAGTTGGTTAATTACTGAGATAAATAAACTGAGATGCAAGGTCAGCAAAACGTCAATATTCCTTCTTCTGTTGTTATCGAAGTCACAAAGTTCCGTATCCTATTTAACTGGTCCATTCGTGTACTAACTGACGATATTATTATGCCTAACATAATCAAAATTAAAGCGTAGCAATATGCACAACTGGCAAGGGAGACGTTTTTCACACCGTCTAATATATTAGCCGGCGTTACACACCTGATTATAGCAGAAATTTTCAAGTTTCACATTAACAGTTCTTACTACATGAGTCATATCCAGTATCATAGTTCTATGTAATTTACTTAAGAGTTTCCTTGTACATAAAAACTGGTTCCTGCAATGTAATGGAATCCAAACTTTCCATCCCGTCAATATCACGACAGTAGGCGTCCACCAAAACTTGAATGTGATAACTGAACAGCACAAACTCAGCTATTGTCAGCTGCGATATGCCAAAACTTAAACAAAGGGGATAAACAATAAACATCGTAACTTAACGAACAATATCTGAATTATGTTTTAACCAGTGCAGGATCGTATAGCTCATTAACGAATTCGTTGTTTTCCTCGACCGCACTAATCAAATTCGGAATCTCCCTTTCCTGTGTCCAGTCTCGTTATTTATCAAAAATTCATCCCAATCATCTTGATACCGCTTAAATTGGTAGTTGATAGGCCGTCGTTACATAGTCCCAGTAACTTACTTTGCACAGTAGTACACATAAATTTGTTCCGATCAGTAGGTCTACATTCGGCTGTGCCCAGTGCACGCTAATACTTGCGGGTTCACATGACCTATAACATCACATGCTGCACCGAGGGATTAACGCGGTCAGAACGGCATGTGATCCACACGATCCCACCTACACGTGTAATTCAGACGGGACATGACATTAAGAAAAGGCAATATCAGAGTAACGGATCACGTCCTGAAAGCGATTTGGTTAAAAAATTCATTTATAAGAAGAGGAGGGGGGGGGGAAGAAGCTGAGCGAAAACGCGGAAATAAGGAACGCGAGCGTCACCGTCGGCGGAGACGGCGACGAATAACATTCGGAGCCATTCGCAAAATTCACCCAACAAAATGCACAGTGCTGTTCTTTAGACACTTGTATTATAGTATCACCCTGAATATACCTGCATGTTTCCATCCAAAAGGGATCGTTATCAAAACAATGTCACATGAAAAGGAATTAGCCACGAAAGTTAACACATTACTGTGTTTACTTTCGTTACGTATGTAGGTTGAGTCCGCGATGCTGCTTGTCAAGATCCGCAAATAAATGTCAACATTTTAAATGTCAGACTCTTTTACACCGTGTGAACTGTGCATAAAAGAGGCTAGTTTGGTTTCATGTCGTACTGATTTGGTTGGTTCCCAGAAGACGTTCCCTTCTGGATCGCAATATGCAGCAATATTCATTGTCATATTATAATATAAAAATACCTAAGGAACAACACTGTGAATTTTGTTGGTTGAGTTTTGCGAATTGTTATGGACAACGCAAGGAAAGAACAATATAAAATTCGGTCTCATTATCGCCTGCGGTGTTCTCCCCTACGCAGAACCCTCTTGAAGACAATGCTGAAACTACGAACATTGTTCTCAGAACGAGTATTGGAGTTCCAGGTAGAGACAATTCGGCTTTTATCCTTGCAACGTTCCTTACGAACTAGTAGCTGTATTGGTAACAGATCGGGTTCTGAGCGGAAGTAAAACAACTGTCGCCAAATGAGGGTAAGTGCTGCAGACACACGAAAGAGCAAAAGCTATTTGTCACTTTAGATGTCATGAAACTCGTAACGAAAATGTTTCGACTATTTGCAAAGCCATTGGCTTTAGGACACAGACTTGACTGTCATGAAAACGTATCAGAACGAGCTAGCTGCTGAATCGTGCAGTGCTGCAACACAAAACCCTGTTACTGTACATACGTACATACATACACACATAAATGCACATACTTACATACATACATACAAACAAACGTACATACATACATATATACATACATATACACACACACACACACACACACATACGTACGCATGTATAAACACAAGTACACATTCGCAAATACACACAAATACATACATAAATGCACATACATACATACATATATATATACATACATACATACATACATATATGTATGCATATATACATACACACATATGTACGCATTATAAACACAAGTACACATTCGCAAATACACATAAACACAGACTTAAATGCACATACACATATATATATATATATATATATATATACATACACACATATGTACGCATTATAAACACAAGTACACATTCGCAAATACACATAAACACATACAGAAATGCACATACATACATACACACATACGTACGCATGTATAAACACAAGTACACATTTCAAATACACATAAACACATACATACAAACATACACACATATACAGACACGTACACACATACAAACACACAGTGCATACATACATACATACACGTACATATATACTGAAGGGTCGTACATACGTAAGTATACCTATGACTCTAATGTAAACTTTTGTTAAAAACATTCGTTTAAGAAAACATAAGATAATGCGCTTACTGAGGATTAAATTCTGACTTATAGTGACAAACAGTTGCGTTATTGGGCTCGTGCATGCCTATTTACTCTACATGCAGAATAATAAGTGAAAGTGGCAGACCAATATGAAATTTTATTGTGTATCAGTGAACTATGTACTTGTGGTTGACAGAATGTATGACTTTTACTCGAAAACACCAAAAACAGACTGTACGATGTCTAGTCCTTCCTCGCCTGCTTGCACTTTCAAGATAGCACAACTGCTGAGCTAGGGATTACACAATAAACACCCTGAAGTAGTAAGCCAGGCTTACAGGAGTTTCTTAGGGCCGCGGTTACACAGTTTATTGGAGGCGCTGCATAAACTGCACAAGTTGCGTGGCGTCGAACGGCATGAATGACGACGGGGTCATGTAATTCATGTGAGGTGCCGCTAAACTATGAAGTTCAGCGGCACCGTGTTCTGAGATGTGACACCGTGCATACTGGCAGTTATGTGCCGACGTTTCAGAGAACACTTCTGTCTAAATCCTCACGGTAGATACATAAGCCGATAGGGACACGAACCGTATAAGTTGATAGGTTTCCTAAAGCAATCAAATACGGGGTTATCCGTAATTCCTTGACACATTTCGTGACATCGGTACATTTCATTTTTGTGTAACCGTGCATCACTGATACAATAATATGAATAGCCAACTAGATGCAACAGCCAACTCGATGCACCGACGATGCTGCCTGCTGGTGACCAGATCACCAGCAGGCAGCATCGTCGGTGCTTTATACCAAAAGCTGTAAACACAGTGTAGTGCTCCTGAAGATGAACGATATTATCGCCCGAAACATGTTGAGCTGATTGTAATTATTAATAAAATTATTACTGTTGCATCTAGTTGGCTGTTTATATTATCGGTAGACTTGTATGGCTGGAAGGATGATTGCATGACTTCAGCGGAGACGCTTGCGAAGAATTCGCCATAGGGATCGTTGTGGGATACCGAAGGGCCTGGTCGTCATGGATGTGATGCTACACACAGGCACATGTCACACTTGAAATTTTCATACCACAGCTTGATGCTGTTCCTCGCCGGAGGGTCCTCTCCGAACTTGGTCCGAAATCTTTACAGCACAGCCATAATCGGCTGTGTTCTTTCGTACTCAAGCACGCAACAACTTCATCTATCTCCGTCGCCGCCATTTTCACTCAACCTGCTCCCCTGGTGGCCACCGACGAAACTAAGTGCGCGCTTCAGCTACAAATAAACCTGGAGGTTTCTATATGTCTGTTGCAATGCTGTAAGCCCTCTCCGTTATTCAAGTGTACCGATTCTGCGCAAAGTGCCAGAAAATTAAGAATACCCTGTAGTATCCATGAGATGATTCAATTCACTGGGAAGACGGAATAAGACGGCTTCTAAAAGATTGCATTTACCATAAACAAATGGATCACTGTATCTCAAAGTTATGAGAAACACGAGCGATATATCTTATGTCGTAACTACACAGTCCATAGATCCCACAAAGGGCCTGATATTCTTGTAGTGCAGTGTGGGGTCCTTTCTTTTCAGGAGCTTTCACATGCAAAAAGGGACAACCTATTTCCCCCCCCCCACCCCACCGATTTTCCTAAAACATCTTATTTGTGATTTTCACTCATATCTCTCGTTACACTCTGAAACTGGTTAAAAGGCACAAAAATAAGAATACACGTTACCTAAAGACCTACGTGCGTCTCTCGCTGCGACTTTTCTTCACAGCCGAGACGTTGATTTCTGTGCGGAACGCGCTGAGACCACAGAACTGTTCCTCGGCATTCTTTATGACGTAAAGGAGAATCTTTATTTGGAGACCACATCCGTCCATCTGTGCTTTCAGCTGTCCCTCTATATATGGCCCAGTACCGGTGACTAAACACACTGTTGGATCACTTGGATTTCAATTAATTCATCATAGGACTTCTCTACAAAAACCCGTCAAGCGAGCGTGAATTAATGAATGTCGTTTAAAATACAGTCAGAGTTTACTTGAGGGGGTAAATTAATTTCCGCCCACAGTTTCAATATTTCTTGATCATTTTGGTGCCATTCGGTTTAGTCAATCTGTAACTGAAACCGCCCAGCACTACGGTGAAAATACGTGCAGTAAACCCCATATTTTACTTAAGGGCCTAAAAGAACAAAAATCCGTAAGAGTCGTGCTGCTTTGGTCGCTGTATTGCACTATATATTGCAGTGCATGCAAGGCGGCCTAGAACAAAATATACAGTAAAACACTTCCAAATATATTTTGCTCTACTTTCTATACTGCTTCCCATTTAATGCTGCTTAGTTGCAAAGCTCCTCTGAGATTGCCGTAAATACTTTCTATAGTGCTTCCCATTTAATGCTGCTTATTTGCAAAGCTCATCTGAGATTGCCGTAAATACTTTCTATACTGCTTCCCATTTAATGCTGCTTAGTTGCAAAGCTCATCTGAGATTGCCGTAAATACTTTCTATAGTGCTTCCCATTTAATGCTGCTTAGTTGCAAAGCTCCTCTGAGATTGCCGTAAATACTTTCTATACTGCTTCCCATTTAATGCTGCTTAGTTGCAAAGCTCCTCTGAGATTGCCGTAAATACTTTCTATAGTGCTTCCCATTTAATGCTGCTTAGTTGCAAAGCTCCTCTGAGATTGCCGTAAATA
>Ga0123354_10020110_pt1 | contig 10494 bp, 6 predicted proteins | sample TergutLab28metaG_2_FD_97872 | JGI IMG/M metagenome (GOLD analysis project Ga0123354, IMG submission 97872) | Labiotermes labralis P4 segment gut microbial communities from Petit-Saut dam, French Guiana - Lab288 P4 | ecosystem: Host-associated > Arthropoda: Insects > Digestive system > Gut ...
CCCCCCCCCCCCCCCCCCCCCCCCCCCCCCCCCCCCCCAAGGATATGTTCCTGGTACTCATTCCTGTTAGATGCTGGGTAAGAACATCGCATATAAATCTATTAACGAGAAAATCAGACTTCGTCCAACATACTTAAACTTAAAAGAAAGCAAGGCTTTGCTTAATCCAGCGCTCGGAGACATGAGGAGCACATAACCTAACAAATAACCGTAACGAGGATCTCCTGTCCTCCACACGCCACCTGCAGTGGGAGTTCCAGTAAATCCGCCTTTCCGTAATGAAAATCACGTGCGGAAAGTAACGGAACGTAGGCAGGCCGTTACAGAAAATTAGCGCGTGTGCCGGCATGATTCTTCATTAAATCCAGGTCTTTCAAAAATAAAAGTCTTCACTAACCGTTCTCCTCCGCCCAGTAAGTTCGTTTATCGCCTCTAATCCACCTCCTCTGTTCCTGGGAACACTACGACGGTTCATAAACGCCACATTTTATGTAGTTTAATTACAGAACGTCAAAGCATCCTAACTGAAGGGAGAGGTAGGTCCAAGCGTTCTCCTGCTTGAGGGCATGACATTAGCGTTAGACCGGCGGTATGCAACCAGGTGCTCGCTGGAAAACAACGTGGCCCGAATTGTCAAGGATCAGGTTCAAAATTAACTGAACGGTTACACACTGGGTTTCTGTTTCTCAGGTCTGGAAATCTGTGGCAAAAATGTCACAACTTCCTCATTGATGCTCGTCATTATTACAACTAAACATGGGAAGTAAGATTTTTATTTATTGTCTGTTTTCCCGCAAGGCAAATATTGTAGTAGCAATGTAGTTAGAAACGCAATGGTGAAAGACACTGTTATGTTTTGCTCCGACAGTTTTTCACCTGCGCACCTAATATTAAATTTGAAAATATATTGTAAGAATATGATCTGCTTCTCTTTCACTCATACTAATAATATGTTACTCTTAATCACGTAACTATCTGCATAAAAAATTACAGGACCGCGGTAGCACAGTGGTTAAGGTGCTGTGCTACAAATCGGAAGGTCGCTGGTTCGATCCCAGCCGACATCAGTGGATTTTTTATTGACATAAAATCCTTCCGATCGCACTATGGCCCTGGGGTCGACACAGCCTCTAACAGAAATGAGTACCAGGAGCATTTCCTGGGGGTAAAGGCAGCCGGTATGTAAGGCTGACAACCTTACCACCATCCTGTGCCGTTGTCACGAAATCTGGGAACCTTAATTTCCTGGAACCTCTGGGCCTGTAATGGGTTAATAATTTCTTGCATGCTTCGAACCCAAATCATTATCGTGTTCACAGTAGCACACCAGTACCGCTCCCAATCCAAAGCCAGACATAACAAGTCAACAGCCTCTCATTCTACTTCTTCAAGACCCATTTTAATATTATCCTCCCAATTATGCTTGGGTTTTGAAAATACAGTCATTCCTGTCCACACCATGAAGGCATATATGGGGAAATAGAGGTACACATCCACTCATTTTTAACCTTGGCCCTTGGTCCTTGCCACTTTACCCCGGTATCCATCGAACTGAAGGCTGGGTGGTCCCCAGAGCCAGTCTGGACCTTTTCAGGAAGACACAAATCTCTTGTTTCTGTCAGGAATGGAAGCCTGGATCGTCCAGCCCACAGCCTAGTAGCTACTGAAGTACAATTCAATACTGCCCATCATTTCTGCTTGTGGTTTGGAAAGTTTATATCTCTATTGTCACCATCACAATAACAATAATATACAAGTGCCAGTCCATCAAATTCAAACATCATCACTTACCAAAGAAGTCAGTATCCCAAATATGTCTAATTCTCTTGAACTTATGGGTTGTGTCCACAGCCCATTAAATTACTTCATAATTTCGGTGGCATGTGTATCTGTATCAGTACTCATTAATCAGAATTATTACATGGATTTCAATTAAATTTAGTATTAATTTTCTATGTTAAAATGACTGGGTGAATTTAGGTTTGGTCTGCATTAGCCCTCTGTAATATATGCTACATGAGAATGAAATTAAATTATTATATTTTTCAAATAATGCACACTGTATAAAAATGACATGATATGAATACTCTGTATAGCACCTTCACTGAAAAAAATTCCTTCACACTGTGTTCATCTAACAGTTGATCTCAATCTGTATGACTCCGGGCATGGGCAGCAAAACTGAAGAAATTGGGTTCAATTTCTGACACAGGAAAGACGTTTCATCAACCTGTAAAGCATTCAAACTGGCTATTGACCCAACCTAGCCACTTCCCAACAGGTACTGGAGACAAAGCAGACAGTGCATGAACCCTACCAGTCACTTTCAAATACTACTGAGATAGACCTCTGACATAGCAGTACCAAGAAAGAGATAAGAAATGTCCTCATGAAACCAAAACCAGTGACGGAACACAATTATATGAATGCTGTCCACCACCAACACTGACAGCTAGCATCAGCCCCAGTCATCAGACATAATACAAAAAAGAAAGGCAATGCATGTATAAACATAACAGTGGGGCCCATTTGCATAACCACTGTAGCAGTGGAAAAGCAGTAAGCATTACATATTCTGAGTGTGAGTCTGTAGCCTTGGTTACCCAGCATGCAAGTATTTGTGCCATATTGTCATCTGTGGTCTGCCTGGCTCCACAATATAGTTCCACATTATCTCATACTGAATATAAAATGTGTGTTTTGATTTTCTCTGCAAGTTTGTGTGAAACATTTCTCATTCTAAGAAGAACTGAACACAATATTATCATAAATGCACTTAGGTCTTCATGTAAATTACCCAATATTCTTGTCAGATTTTAATGAAATTTGTATTTTTTTAACAGGTTTTAAAAAAATGCTTGAATACCATCATCATCATCATCATATGTCTGTCATGGAGTTAGGCCACCTGTTGACCCGTTCCGGTCTCACGTATCTAGAAGTCTCTTCAGAGGTCTGCCACGATTCCTTCTGCCAATTGGGGAATAGTGAATACCAAATTTCATAAAAACCCCTTCAGTTGGAGATGAGTTTGTTCCATGTGGATGGACAGACAGAGATGACAAAGCTGGAAGTTGCTTTTTGCAGTTTTGCAAACATGCCTAAAAATCAAGGGAGATGTAAGGAACATGAACGTGGCAGTATTCAACTCAAATGATCCATTCAAAAAGTGACACACACACACACACACACACACACAAAAGATGCACTTTAGTGACTGCTGTACCAAACCAGCATAAAATCACTTTGAACACATTACCCTGCCAGTTACAAGTGACATGGTTGGACCTCCACCTCCAACAATCCACTCAGGCTTCAGGAAGATCAGCAAGGATATTCTGCTAGACAGACACCACACACTGCAGTAAATAAAAGCCATCCAGGCCAGGAAGAGGAGTAAAAGCCAACGGAAACACAAAAAGTGGAACGGTGTGCTTCACAGACCAGATTAGGTCAAGGTAAATTAATGGAGATGAGTCAAACATGGCAGATTCATGTTTTATGTAGTAGTTAGGTACCTGACATGGCCCATATACACAAAGCTGCACATACTCGCAATACTACCGCTTAGACTAGGGTTGGCAAACCTACGGAATGCGCACTCAAAATGGCACACGGAAAGACTTCCTTGGCACGCAGCATTCACCACTGCTCCAATTTTTTTTTTCCTTTCGCCCAACCAGCATCTCTGTTTTGTGAAAAATATGTGTATATATACACTGTGCATGTGGCATGTATGGGTGAGGAGAGGGGGGTGTACAGGGTCTTGGTGGGGAAACTGGAGGGAGAGAGACTACTGGGGAGACCTAGGCATAGATGGGTGGATAATATTACGATGGATCTCCAGGAGGTGAGATGTGGGTATATGGACTGGATTGGGCTGGCCCAGGATAGACACAGTTGGCGGACACTTGTGAGTGTGGTAATGAACCTTCGGGTTCTGTGAAATGCGGGGAATTTCTTGACTCGCTGCAAACCAGTTAGCTTCTCAAGATGGACTCTGCACCATGGAGTAAGTAAGTAAGTAATATACATATATCTGACTTTGTAGAGATTGTACATAAATTACCTATCATTGAGGCACCAGCCTGGCAGTGACAAGAATATGTGACATTAAACAAAATGCTGGAAAATCTTCTTTTTAAACACAAAGTACCAGCAGACCCAGTTACTTCCACATTTTATTCCTTATTGCATCCCTCAAGGCTTTTATTAGATACATGAGGATACTATGCATTAATTACATAATTATAACATGCATTATGACACTAATGCAGCAATTAATAATAATTATGTAAGACTCAAAAGACCCTATTTTGGTCTTCAAAATTTCCACAGGCACATAAAAGGATTTCTCTGAAATTTACAAACAATTTGGGCACACACTTTCAAAAAGGTGTGCCAGCCCTGCTTAGATTCTCCTGTTCCCTTCCATTACCCCAGTACAATCAATCCTATGTGTATTGCTATGTAGTTTAAATTATTTTTATCAGGAAAATAGCACTGAAGCAGTAAAAGAATCAAATACAGCACTGCAGAGTTTACAAAATAGATCAACAAGATTTTAATAATGATAAAATTCAGCATCCCATGACTCCCTGTCTCTGTAAGTGGATGCTGAAGGCTCTTCCTGTTTTCTTTTACTGTCTCTGTAAGTGGATGCTGAAGGCTCTTCCTGTTTTCATTTACTGTCTCTGTAAGTGGATGCTGAAGGCTCTTCCTGTTTTCTTTTAAATAATATGGTTATCAGTAACTACCTTTCCTTATGTTTTAACTTAATGTACATTTCTTGATATCAGCATAAATGCTTGAGTCCCTGATTAATTTTAATTTCTAATTTTAAATTTGACCACACACATATGCAGGTAAAAATATTTCAAGTAAATCACAACTCTATTACAACCTGTTTTGTAAAATTTAAGAAATCAGTGTGTGATTCTATTAAGATACATCATCGGGCAATAAGGCAAATATCAGGTAATCTTTCTTCATGTGCAAGGCAATCATGCTGGAACTCTGTTAACCACGTGACACAGAGCTAAAATTTACACATTTTCAATATACGAAAAGTTAGTTTGTTAAGGCCTGTATTATTACAGATAACAGACTAGCAAATAATCTTGGTACTTCGGCCATTTCTTTCCATAAATGCCAGTTATTTAACAATGTAGCACAATACAAATTTGAACACAGGCGGTCAAATATGTAACTTTTCAATTTGGAACACACACATTGTGTTAAGGTCACCCACAACGTATGCAACACAATGAGTTTACACATGCTAAAGTTAATATCTGTGTATAACATAAAATGAACTGGTTCACTGTTTGGTTGTTCACATATCTGCCACATGAGTGCAGAACTCTGTAGGCCAGCTGTTTAGCTATTTATCAAAAGTGATTACTGTACGTGCCTGAATGTAAGATGAGCCATCCTCGCAACCTTCACTTTTCAGGAAAATAAGTATATAGAACGTGTTTAAATGTGTGTGAATATAAAGTGAAGCCCCCACTTTCTAAATGATAAATGAGGAAAAACAACTGTCTCATATTCAAGTACATATGGTAGCTTGACTGCTATCCCCACATGTTATATGTATATTTAAGTGTGTGAAAACAAGAAAAGTCACAGAAAAAAGTAACAAACACATCCGTTATGCTGCTGTTTAATGCTGTGGAAGTGCAACTATACACCATCAGTTTGAAATGTCCAACCTACAGGACTCAAGTACTACAAACTACAATAAACACTTTTGTACCCAGAATAAGAGCTCCACATGGTGGATGTTCAATTTATCATCCGTTTGAGCACAAAAGTTGTCATGAGAGCTTCAGCACACAGGAGGCTGCCTTCTGCTGTGAGTTTAGAGTCCACTTTTACCCTCCAGTTCAACTCATCTTATTGACCTCTGTAAAAGCATTAAGTCTGGAGTTATTAACCTTTTGACGCCTAATGTCAACTATAGTGGTCGTACCGCACTGCTAACCTCTAAAGTTGCATTTTATAAATTTATTCAACAAATATAGGTACTGAATATTTTAAGCATGGTATATACTCTCCGTTTGTTTCTCTTCAAAATGCAGTTTGTTTCATAATTCTAACGTAATTGGTTCCTGTATTATTCACATTTTATATACAGGGTGTGCTAAAATTTAAAAAAATAATTCTGGCGCCAAAAGGTTAATTAGCTTTTATTCTCCTTCATCATAAAGAATTTCACAACAGGAAACATAATTTGACACTCTCCAAATGCTCATAACACTGAGGCTTCACTGCATTACAGTTACAGGGCACTTATTTTTTAAATGCTGCAACACAACTTTTTTAATTGCACACTCATAAAATAAGAACACGGTGAACTGTTAAATCCAGACAGAACAAGCCTTGCCAATTTTGTTATGATACAGCAGATTCAGATGATTTGGTAAGAATAAAACTCTCAAGGGGTTAGTATGACAAAGTCAACCCCTCTTCAAATATCAGATGGATTCAAAGCAACAATACAGCTTGATACTCCACCAACACCAAACCATATACACATACCCTTAACCAAACTCTCCAGTTTGGCGATCAAGTTGACCACATGTAGAAGTATGTGTCTTGCCACTGAGGGAGGTACTGTGCTAAGGGTTGGCACAAAAAGCGGGCCAGAGGGACACTGGTTGACAGACCACGAAACAGGGCCTGCAGGCGGTCACTGCTGTGCCGCTCGTAGAATGGGGAACGCAGCAGGTACAGCAACAGAGTGGTGGTGCGACGTGATAATTCCAAGCGTTGCCGCCGGCTCAGAGTTTGCCCTGCATGCCAGCTCTTGTACTGTTTCAAGCTACAGAGTACAAAACAAGTTATGCTGTTTTCCTTATCTTATTACTTTCAAATATACTATGAACTTTACAGGTGATATGATGCAGGATACATTAATGTGCTTAAAACTGTAAAGGATGAGAAGAGTAATCTGGTTGTGCAGCCTCACCATATTTTGGCTAGGTGGAGGAATTACTCTCTCATCTATTGAATGTACATGGGGTTAGTGATGTTAGGCAGACACAAATACCTACAGCTGAGCCACTAGTGACTCTAAGGTTGATATGGCTACTGAAAAGCTAAAAGACACAAATCACCACATACTGATCCAATTTCAGCAAAACTGATTAAAGCAGGACATAGGACAATTCATTCTGAGAACCATTAGCTTATCAATTCTTTTTGGAATAATGACGAATTGCCTGTGCAGTGGAAGGAATCAAACTATTCATTAGAATGGTGATGAAACAAATTCTAGTAATTATTGAGGCATATCACTTTTGTCAACTACATACAAAATTCTATCCAACATCCTTTTGTCAAGGTTAACTCCACATGCATAAGAAATTGCTGGCCAGCAACTCAGCACCTGTGACTGAGTCAGTCACATGTGTTTCAAAATAAAGGCAGATAGGCCAAAACATCCAAACTTCTTTGTACTGCCAACTTCACCATTCTGGCATGATGTATATAGAATACCACCAATTCCACATTATATCATGTAGCCAACACCGATATAAGTTTTATTTCCATAATTTTATCTTACAACTTAATATTTAACCTAACCATTTTACTTCTTAAGAAGACTCACAATTTTACAACCACCAGCTAGTTTACAACCACTTTTTGCAATTTCATACTGTAATAATTATCGTAAACTTGTCGGATCCCACACAGTGAATACACCTGTATTGCATTTTACCTTACTTTAAAATACGGTATTGATGGCCCAATGATGATCAAGAACAACTGAAACATGCAGCTGTATCTAAGCATAGAAAGGCAGTTGTGTTTGATGGATGGTCATGTCTCGAGAACAGCATGCAGGAAAAATCACAACACAAAGATAGGTAACAAATCCTTTGGTAGTGTGAAACAGTTTTGATATTTTGGGGCAACCCAAATAAATCTAAATTCCATTCACAAAAGAGCAGATTGAAGACAGGGAATGCTTGCTCTCATTTGATGTAAAATTTTTTGTCTTCCAGTTTCCTACACAAGAATATGAAGATTAAGACACACAGAACTCTAATTTTGCTGCTTGTTTTGTATGGGTGTGAAGCTTGGTTTCTCACACTGAGGGAGAAACATAGGTTGAGGGTCTTTGAGAACAGGATGCTGAGGAAGATATTTGGGCCTAAGAGGCATGAGGTAACAGGAGAGTAAAGAAGACTACTTAACAATGAGCTTTATGATCTACAGTCCTCACCATACATTATTCAGGTTATCTAATCAAGAAGAATGAGATGGACAGGGCAAGTAGCATGTATGGAGGAGATGACAGGTGTGTACAGGGTTTTGGTGGGGCAACCTGAGGGAAGAGACTACTTTGAAGAACTAAGCACATATCTGAGTATAATAAGAAAATGTACATTCAAGTGGAATGAGAAGGCACAAACTTGCCTATCTGGCTCTGGACAAGGACAGGTGGCGGGCTTGTGAATGCAGTAACAAACCTTCAAGTTCCAAAAACTGCGAGGAACTTCTTCACTAGCTGAGGACCTATCAGCTTCTCAGGAAGGAATCTGCTACATGCAGTTAGTTACATTAATGTGCTTGCTGCTGCCTGTCAGGGACGTGCATCCCATGGTGCTAGTTCAAGGTAACAATGACTCATGACTATAGTCATATCGGCTTTGTCTGTCTGAAGTGGTCAGCACTGGACATTCAATCTACATTTGTAATCGTAACAGTTATAACACAGCAACGCAATTTTTGTATACTGTCACATACTGCAATGGAACACTGTGTTCATTGCCAAAGGAGCCTGATACAAGTATGCAAAGCAAACTCTCAGAATGCAAACATGTCAGCACGCAAGTAATGTGGCTGCGACAGAGCAGAAATACATAAGACATGCTTTCAATGTCTCAACAGAATTTAAATTTGTTGTAATCTAAACAGCCAAGAAGAAAGGTCACACCGTGGAGCAGCCAACAGTAACACTACGGATGAATACACATCATTTGCTGATCGACAAGATCAAATGCTTCCCCACGTTACCCACATGAGATAAAAAAAATTTCATGGAAAAAGAAAATGTAAATACACATATTTCAAATGGCAATCCTGAACACACACACTTTTGACATTTTCATCAATGAAATCAGTGGTTTTCAATGTCATATAATTCTGCAGAGACAATTTGAAAATAATTTTTATTCTTATGCAAGACATAAATGTATAAAAATGCACCTTCAACAATGAATAAGTACTTCCTTTGCACTTACACTACTGCTTGTCAACAATGCATTATTTCTGTGAAATAATTATACACTGTTATCCCTCGTAAGATGACCACACACATTAACCAAAACTATTAAACATCATTTGTCAGTGCCACTGATACACATGTTTCCTGGTCCACTTCAAAAGTTTGAGAAAAATTAAAATATGATGATAGAAACTGCTAGCCAGTGCACTGTACCTTACACACACCCTAAAGGTAACATACCTTCCCATGAGAAGTCATACAGTCATATAAGACAGCAGCAGGAAATATACTGATTTGTAAAAAGAAAGTCATACTATTATAGATACTCATATGGAAAGAAAATTCTGGCACAGAAGAGACAAAGAAGCAAATACACAAAATGTTGAGTTCATTTGGGACATGAAGACAAAACAAAACAATACACTGAAACAAAACATGTGTCCGCCTCTGACAAATTCAAAGTTCCCTGAATGCTATTTTCCCTGTAGGTTCTGAACTGTGCTAACTGCATTTTTAAAGTGACTTTCTGCAATGTTTGGCAATGGCCAACTGTAAATTAGCCAATCATCCTACCTGGTTAGGTCCAAAGAAAGGGCTAGCAGCCAGGGTTTCCAGTCCTTCTGCCCAAAAAGCATCATAGCAACAAGATGTGCAACAGGCTTCACAACATACAGAACCTGAAAACATAATTTATGATAGTTGATTAAAGAGAGACCAACTTGATGTCACTTGTTTTATTATCTCATTATTTAACGCTCAACATGTTTCGTATGCTAGTACGTCCATCCTCAGGAGCTTGCGACTTATTAGTTGAGTTATTTCATGGGTTGTATTGCTCTGTAAGGATAGAGGTTTTTGCACTAGCGTACTAATTTAGTGGCGAGTGTTTAGTCGTGACGTGTGTGGTTGTTTTAGAAAGCGTATTTCTGCAAATATTGGCTGTGCAGCACTACCAAAGGATTTGTTACCTATCTTTGTGTTGTGACTTTTCCTGCATGCTGTTCTCGAGACATGACCATCCATCAAACACAACTGCCTTTCTGCGCTTAGATACAGCTGCATGTTTCAGTTGTTCTTGATCATCATTGGGCCATTAACACTTTCAGCCCGGCGTCCATTTAAACTTTAAAACCCCCTCAGCTGGCGTATTTTAAGGGTACCGAAAAAAATTTAAAAATTGCGGTATTTCCTATCATAAAAATACAAAATTTTTACACACCATAGGAGAAGGTTGGCTGTATCCCATGCATAAAAAA
>Ga0123354_10020113_pt1 | contig 10493 bp, 2 predicted proteins | sample TergutLab28metaG_2_FD_97872 | JGI IMG/M metagenome (GOLD analysis project Ga0123354, IMG submission 97872) | Labiotermes labralis P4 segment gut microbial communities from Petit-Saut dam, French Guiana - Lab288 P4 | ecosystem: Host-associated > Arthropoda: Insects > Digestive system > Gut ...
ATATGATCCAATCAACAAATTTAGGACCGTACTGAATGTGTTATCAGGAATATTTTCGTTTAGGCCTATCATGTTATCGTGGAGAAGGTGAAACTGTGTGTACGGCAACAAACCAACAAAGCTCGATTATAAAGTCATACGTATAGTTTCATGAAGGATTAGCACAGGAGTACTATGAAAGGAACTGATAAGGGGGAATATGTAAACAGCAGTAATTCGTGCCAACGGCAGCAGCAATTCAATGTGTGCATTCTGAATGTGTGCGATTTAGATTTGCATAAGTTGGTTGATTCGTACGCCACACAGAATACTGAGCGGAATAACACTACCATGAAAGTCTTGTGCAGTATACAAGTTAAACTAACCTATTATTAGGCCTCCACAATGAATAAGATTTCCAGGAAAATTTGCAATAAAATCATAAGATAAGAATATTCCCTTGGACTCTTTTTCCCCACGGCGCAACAGCCCACAGTGAGCCAGGGCCTCCTCATTATCGAGGTATCGCAATCACCACACTCGGTATGACTCCTCTGGACGAGTGATCAGCCCAACACAGAGACCTCTACCTGACAACACACAACAATCACAACAGACAGACATCCATGCCCCCGGCGGCATTCGAACCCGCAATCCCAGCAAGCCAGCGGGTAGTCCCGCGCTTTAGACCGCGCAGCCACTGATGGCTTTAGACTAATTACATTTTTAACGTTATAAAAAACCAAGTTTCATCTTGCAATTAGATATTAAACACGAGTCTAGAGTTGCAATGTATGTAAAAAAAATTAATGCAAACGTTTGTCAATTCCGTAAACGGCCGTTTAAAACACGTGATTTAACTGGCGGATTCAATGCGCATTTTTTACCGAAGTATATTACAGCGCTACGTGTTATTTCCTAAATTCAACTCAGGGAATATCGCAATTCGTCTCTGTTTACAACTACACGCCAGTGTTGCCTAATCTTTCTTCTATCCAGGAAACCGTAAAATAATTCTCCATTTCCCGAGGAACCCCTATTTATGAAAGCAGAAACAAACCAAAGAGCCAGTTAGTATCGTACGGACATTACTCAAGTATTACCAATTGCTGGACACATTCCCTGCGATATTTGGAGGGATACTGGAATTGTTCGTGGTATTTTAAAATTGTTATGTATTGATTACAGAATTTCTCGCGAAATCCTAATTGGGAAACAATGCTATAGGCCTTCAAAGCCCCGAGAAAAGTCACACAGACAAAAGGAAAGGATTACAAGACAGGAAGTAATGTAACATAACGTGACAAGTTACAAGGCAACAGAAGAAACTTCAAAATGTTCCTTTCATATACCACACCATAACAAACCTGTGTTACACGACTGCAGCCGGAAAACACAACTGTGAAGTCGTTATGAAAGACCTGAATGACAGGAATTCCGCGACTTACAAACATCTGCACGTACAATTGAGCTATCACCTACCTTGGTATTTAAATACTGCGTTCACACAAACCAGTCATCGACCACGAAAATTCATTAGGTGCGCGCAACGTCTCGATCTGTCTCTACATCCTCCACTAATTAAACATGTACCTGTCATGAAATACCACCTCCCATAAAGAAGCAGTGTTAGTATAAACGTACTTAACAACTGTCGTCATTGTAGCAGAACCAGCAGCAGCAGTGGTGGCGGTTCAGTCACCATTTCTGCTTTGTTTCGTCAGTGGCACAACAAGAACATTACTTACTAAAGTGTATTGTTTTATTCACACGAAATATATTATACTTCAGCTTAGTTATGAGTTACATAAGTTAATGTGGGTGCTTGGAGACCTAACTGCCATTTATAACACTGTATTTATTGGAAATAAAAGATCGGAACGAAGGATTCAAGAACGAAATTTATGTAAACAGTCTGTTCGCTGATTGTGTTAATTTTTATGCAGTGAAAATTATTAATTTATACATACTGGCCTAGCATTTTACAAAGTACAATATTACACATTACATCTAGAATACGTAGCAATCTTAATACGTATAAAAAAAGTTAAGTGATCCCGTTACAGGCCCGGTGTGGCCCAGAGGGTGGGTAGAGGTATAGCTCTACTCTTCCATGCCCGCGGCACTAGAAGGGGGTGAGTGGTCAGTAGTATGCCCCGGCCGCACTTTACCCCCGGGAAAGACTCAGTACCCATTTTACAGGGGGCTGGGTGAGCCCCAGGGCCGGTATGGACGGGCGGAAAATCTCGTCCCCACCGGGATTCGGTTCCGAACCGTTCAGCCCGTAGTCGATCGCTATAGTGACTGAGCTACCGGGCCCATAATCTTAACACGTATACGGAAGGAAATCAAGGCGAAAATACAGGATCTCAAAACGATCACAACAGGACAGCAAGGGCAGCATCACACTTGCACACAGCCGACCACGGTAAACAGATTCCAGTGCGTTGCAGTGGGTTTCTCATATAAAACACACAATATCGCCTTTTCCGTAAAATGACTATCTATAAATACTATGAGGGGCGGAAGTCACTTCCACAAAATTTTCCCAGCCGGAGAACCAGAATATAACTCACATGATGATCGGTACTCTTTTTAGGTCAATACAAGCCTTAACGACAAATGACAATAAAGCAGTTCAGCGACACATACGCTTACATTGGGAATTATGACATGCAGCTGTAACTTGCAGCGGCTGGAGCTCTTCTAGGTCGCAAGATTTCGACAAATAACCTACTTGCGTCGGGGATTCCCCCCGTCCCTCCAGACAAATTACTGGCCAATACATTGCAATACACAACAGTTTCCACCGAATCATTTCTACTGAATAATCATATTAATTTCATTCGATTCGTATAGAGGAATAATGCAGAGGCAAATCCGGAAAGCTATCAAAAATTACGGGGCCTAGTAATCTATTTCTGTGACAATTTTCGTCCTGTTAAATTTGCCAGCCGTAATCTCAAGCATACACACAGTTGTTGTTTCAATAATTCTAAACATAGGCCTAATGCAGAACAGTGTTTCGTACAGAATTTTCAGGTGAACGTGATTATTTGCGTAGCTCCTTATGACACGATGGTGACAACAAGCGTTATGAAAACACATCGATTTTTTCAAAAGTTATCGGAAGCTACATACCACATGGACACACGAGTATAATACCACATATTTATATCATCTTATATTGAGGGAAGTATGTTAACATCTATGCGAGACGCCGCCTCCAAGATGGTATCCATAATATCACAGCATGTAAAACAACGCAATCTTGTTCCATTTACAAGAATCGCTTAATAATGAATGATACAGCTTTCAATTATTTTCTCGAGCGTCATAAAGTTATCTGGCTTCTAGAGGAAGGCATTACCTTTATTTGCAACACGAAACAAGAATTCTTATCAAGCACCAAGTGAATGTAGTCTTTTTCACACAATAACCGTCATTGAGGCTTCAAACTAATGTACACATTAAAGAAAACGCAAGGGTCTAACTGCAAAACTTTTAATGAGACCGTTTAACTTCGTATTACAGCTTTAAATGTGTTTATGTGCAGTTCAGTCTGAATTAGGCTTACTTCCACGTCTACTGTAAAGGTATTCTGAAGTACAGGTCTCGTCATCTAAACTGCGGAGGCCACAATATTTAACTTAAAAGCCGGATGTCTAAACGTTTATAACAGAGATTCTTAACCGACACAAAAAATAGAAGTGGCTCTGAAGACTTAGAAATTCAAAGATGGGATTCAAAACTGGTACTCACACAGGCCTACTACAGAAGCCCTGAGAATGAGCCCTGAACAAATGTACCACTTTGATAACACCAACGTGTCGAAGCGTACGAAGGGACTACGGGAATCGAGGGGTGGAGAAGACTGGCTATGGAGTGTCCACTGGAAGGCTCTGGTTTGAGCGGCATTGAACATTCGAGTACTATTACCGCACAGACAGCTAACAATTTAGATACCTCTCCACGAATGGTGTGCATTTTATCCTTATTTCGAAAATATGCAACTTGAAATATTTCCAAATGACGAATCACGACGCAAAAGGACTTCCGATTCGACCAGTCCTTACCGAAAGTGGATGTCATCATTATCTTCCTTCATTGTTCTTAGACTTGTCCAGACTCGCCAGGGACCCAGTAACGTAAAAACTGTTGTCCCTGCGGCATATTTGAATATGCAGAGTCCCACGAATGTATTAATAAGCACACTGAATGTTACTCAAGCCAAGAAACGTTTTCATGCACTAGTCAAATGCGCTTTACTTTCACACGGCACGTGCACGCATTAGTAAAGGCATAACTTCAATGCAGCCACGAGTTCACGAATAATGACATTCATTTACGTACAGGCACAGTTGTTTCACACTGTACAGCTTCTGACTTGCGAATGGAAGGTGATCGGTGTAATCCCCAGTGTCACCGCATGGTTTGATTGCAGACCTTTCATGATGTCCCTCAGTACCTCCAGGACTGTAGCGGGGCAGTAGCTTGATGTCGGCTAACTTTCCAACCCGTCACTCACAAACAACCTTACATACACCATCACACAGTCTGAGACACGAGTGCGTAGACAGCAAATAATAAATCAATTAATTGCTGGCGCTTTCAGTTTCCAGTATCCTCACGTTTCCTTAAGGTCAACCAGTAGCCACTTACATATCTTCTTTGTCCTCCCATTCCTTCTATTTTTCCTTCAATAACGTGGTTTAGACAACAGTTCCTACGCAATATGTGACCATTTCAGGTTGCCTTCCTTCGTTTTACTGTACGTATGACGTTCCTTTCCTCTTTGACTCTATATAATACTTCTTTACTCTTCACACGATCGGTCCAACTGATCTCCATCCTTCTCCAGCCCCACACTTCAAAACTTTCCAGGTATTTCTGCACTACTTTCCAAGCTTCAGCACCATACAAAGCTGTGCTCCATATGCAGACCGTTGTTAGTTCATTCTTTGAATTTAAGTCCAATTTGCTGGCGAAAATAAAATAATCTTCTGCTTGTTGAATGCTAATTTTGCCATGGAAATCCTGGATTTAATTTAACGTGTACATCTTGCATTTCTTGTTACCAGGGTACCAAAATCGTTGAAATATTCCACATCCACCAGTTTTTTTTTATCTGTCATAATGTGTAATGGGGCTGGAGGCCTTGAGAATTTCATTACCTTAGTTCTTTCACATACATTTCGATTCCATGGCATCTTCCAACGTCAATTTGATATATATATATATATATTTTTTTTTTTTTACTGAAAGGACAGTAAACAAGAAAAACGTTTGTTATTAGATCTCAACCCGCAGAAAATGCTCATATGTTATAATTTCAGCTATCAAACCTGCTCTCGTTACTATGAATGCCACTATACGAAGGGAAAACGTTTAGCCATAAGCTACTAGAATTGAACACAGTAAACCTGCAGGACCTATATACCCACAAAAATGCTCATCGTGGAGTAATGCAAATTGAAATTCTTAAGGTACATTGATGAGTGGGTCTTCCTGTGAAAGATTCACAGTCGAAGTGGTTATTAAATAACGTAATTTGTAACAGCTATGATATTAATACAGCTACAATTTAAAACACACACGCTTCTAATTTAATGAACGTTCAGTTCATTTTCGCGTTAATGTGCTTACAAAAAATACACATGACTTCTCTGATTTCAGCAATAAATTTTCATTGCAGTAACATGTCAAGATGTCCATTACTTCCCAGCTTTTCCTACTACCTCTCTCGCCCCGTGAACAGCCTGTCACAGTCTTCTTATTGTAAACATATGTGTTACGAATTTCTCCACTTCTGAGAAATTTATCTCCTAACGTCCTTTCCTACACCAGTACCTGAAATATATGATTTGCATAATAATAATAATAATAATAATAATAATAATTCAATCCAATTCAATTCGATTCATGTTTATTAACGTGCCGAGTCAACAGGCAGACGGCAAATTACAGAAACGGAACATCATACAAACAGAAATACTAAAGACAATAAACAAGACACATATGAAATATACACATACGACACAAAAGACATAAAATTTAAATCACAGATGAGCATACCTTATAATATTAAACTAATAATCAAAACAGACATAGTGTGATAATTTGCCTTTTCGACATATATCACTACTGACTAACAAAAATAGACCTATAGCTGAAACTAGAACTCATGCTAGCTAAATAATTAGAATCGTAAAAACGTGCTTATGTCTTAATATATGGTTCAAAGTTTAATTCGGTGACTAAATATAGCTACATGTCTGCCTATAAAGCTGAAAGTCAGTAATGATAATTCAAATTAGAACAGCATAAAATATTTAAAATTAACAGAATCTAATATATAGCACACAAGTACGATTTACTCCAAGATAAGAGATTTAGGCAGTTTATGAAATTATGTACTAAAAGTATAAGATATTAGTTAATCATATTAACTGAGACCGAACATCCATCGAATATATCGGCATGACTGTCGATGGGATTTGCCGCCGAAGCGCATCGAGCGGAAGGGCAGTTTCGACGTTTAAAGTCAACATTTAAAAAGCTAAAGTCTCTAAAATTTCGATTTAGCACGCATAGGCCAACAGTTTCCAAAAGGGTAGGACAATATTTTCAACCGTTAAAAACATCGTTAAAGAAAGGAGGACAACTAGGTAATGCCTCCGAGCACTTAAGGTAATTTCAAATAACTTAAAACATAATAATAATAATAATAATAATAATAATAATTCATGATAAATTGTCATGATAAAGATAAATTACAGCTTTCAGGTCGCGATGAGAGACATGGAAATGTAGGAGTGAACGGACGAATGAATGAATCAAGGAATGAATTATTAGGACCGAAATAAGTAGGTGAATACGAGTATCACACATGTTTACCTTCCCTGATTATTATTAAATTTATTACACATTTAAGTATTACAAAATTTAAGCAATTTTCTCCAACAGACAATTTCAGTAAAGCCGCTCTCTTCATAAAAAATGGCCGGCATAACAATACAAGAAGCATTTTCGTTAAGTGTATCTAAGTCCCAAATGAAGTTTTAAGGCTTGCGTAGAACGACGTCATTTCTAAGTTATACACTTATATGTGCTTAAAACTGCACAGCCTGTAGTACCAAATTATGTTTTTATAAATACCACAGATTACGTTCTCTTTGTTAACCTCAATGACGCCTACGACACGCCACGATGTTGGGAAGGGAAGGTCTTAGAGATCAGCGCAGAGGTGTATTCCTCAATATCCGAGGATTTTAATTACGGCATAATTAAACAAGCTACAAATAGGATAACACAAATGTTAATTTCATAAAAACACGTAGCGATAAATCTCAGTTTATATCCAGGGAATGTAAAACTATCTGTTCGACATGAAAACAATGCCAGGTATTAAAATAAGAAGAAACGGATCATTTTCATAATAACAAAAATGTTTACGTTTTAGACAAACACTCACGAGGAGACTCGGAAGTGTAAAATAAAAGTTATTTCATATACACGCACAGTAAAACTCGAGCTCTAAGCAGCTTACATAGCAGACTATAGAGCTACAAAATAAGCAGGTGATGTGTATGGGTATGCATTCACACAGTAACACGACCTGTGTGCTCCTCAGAAATGAAATCAGAGAAAAGTTTAACTTCGAAGATTATTTTCTCACAAACAAGTTATCGGATCTTCGTAACGGTCAGTCGTAATACAGCTTGTGATCCAAAGAGAAACTGTTAACAGCTATAAGAAGAACTTAAAGTAATTATGTTTCATCAAACGTCACTCTCGGTGCCTCAGACTACAAACAGTTCAATACTAGGACGCTTGGTGAATAATGAATCATAAACACGTGGAAGGCAGCAGCAGTGGCCTAATTTAAAATCTCTGGAATTTTGCTGAAGGAATGAGGAAAATCAAGATAAACCTCGGCCAATTTGGTGTCCCAGGAACCTTCCGTATACAAGTCAACAATAGTTATGCTATGCTAACCTGTGCGGATTAATGTTAGGAAATTCCTTCCATTATAAAATAAACGACGGAACATTTTTCAAAGTACCAACTCAGGATTCACGTCGAATGCCACAGCTAACGGTTCGAAATCGACAGATAATTAATCTGGCCGAATAAGTGTAACTAGAAATCTGCATCAGCCGCCTCTCAAATAGGCCTGTAATGTCCCACGTGTGTTGCTCATCTATTAAACAGCATAACGATGTTCTACTTCCGACAATGAGCGATAATATAAACTACAGGATATTAAAACTGGTGGAGTTTGTGAGTTTGAAAAGCGAAATTACTTACAATAACTGGGGAAATACACAAATGTGCAGACAGATCTGTAGCACTGTCTGCGGTAATTTTATATCGTTCCCTCTCACGATTATGCAAAAAAAAAAAAATCCCCTTGCCTTAACGCTCCTACTATTGTTTCACCACATATTTCAAGCATAGAGCTGCACGTGATTACAGTGAACTACACAAAATGGCTACACACGTCATGCGGCAACGTCTGTAGCTGGCAACAGGAATCACTGTGCCTTCGAAGAACAAGCCCAAACTTGTTGGCAAAGTCACCACCACCATTCTCACAGGGTACACACAATACACAGAGGGCCAAATCATGCTGTTCTTGTGTGTTGAGGAGAGTGGCAGGAATGGGGCCAGAAGACGTCAGGAATAAACGGCAGTGGAGCGTGTGCCTGAGTCGGTATTACTGCGTCTGCCTTTGCCAAAAACGTAAAAAGCGTACCTCTTCAGTAGCAGCACCGCTTAAGAAGTACTGTTAATCTACTTAAATTACAGTCTTTGCATACATTTTGCGAACCTCAGTAACTTCTAGTGAACAATACTGGAAAGGAAATGTTGCATGACAACCGAAAATAAACAAAGAAACTCTACTCGACAACTACGTAACTTGCAAACAAAGTGTCCTTTCCTTTAAGCGATCGGAAAATAAGACGATGTTCCATTGTGCAACACCAAAACCATGTTCCATTTATTACATGTTAACTTTCATATAGACCTCATTATCATAACTACCTTACGTCTAAACACAAACATACGAATACTAGCAATAAGTTCTTCCGATTCAAATATAGTTAAAATTGCGAGTCGATTGAGAAAAACGTTTCCCTTTTATCCGGTTTAGTGCTGAAGCTATCCTTCGATGTCACCCGATATAGGCATACACATAAGCACAAAGTAGTTTAACTAGTGCTTTAACTCTGTTGCATGGACTGCCTTGTTACAGGCACAGGCTACGGCTCACCAAAGTGCTTTCAGCACAGTGAATCTTCCGAAACACAATACCAGTAACTAACGGACAAATCAATCAAGTCACAGTGTAATGACAGAGTGTCTCTTTTACTGGTAAAATAACGATTTCGGTATCAGATGTAATCAAAAAAGATTTATCTGCCACACACGAAGAACTGCAGGAGAATGACGAACAGAAAAAGGACAAGAATTCTTGCGAATCGTGCCCACAAACTTTTTCTTTCCTTTCGTCTGGGTGAATAAACTATGAATATTTTGACGAAGCTAAGTAATAATACCAGGCTCTGCACATCCCGTTACATGTTCTGCGTCCACGTGTGATACTAGAAAATTCTACGATATGATACGATATTTTGCATCCCACAAGCGATGCTTTTTTTTTCTTTGGATCTTATCAACTGATGAAGTAACGCAGAATCAACTGAACTTGGACCGTGAACGATGAATTAGAAGGGCAAAAAAATTGTAGTGCTTATTTAAAAGCACTAACATGGTATTTTCTTGAAGCAATCGAAGAAAACCATAAGGTACAGCGGTCAGGTTAGCTGGTCGAACGGGAGGAATAAGTTGAAGCTGTCACTTCGCTCGGTAAGCGTGCTGACAACCTCGAGATTCCTAGCAAAGTATTTCAAGACTTGACATCCCAATAAAAATGGTTTGCAAGGAGAATCTATTACTGCTAGTGGTTGTAAATCTGTACCTTAGTGTTCTTCGTATTACAAAGTAGTCACAAATTGGGTTTCCTTGTTGTTCCGCATTTCTCATTGGCAAAGAATTTTTTATTTATTGTTTACATAAATCTACTATTTCAGATGAATAGGCACTTCCCAAGCCCTAACGCACCTCTTTTTCCGCTATATTTGAACTGCAATTAATTATAAATAAAACATTAAAATCTGATGATAATGGTCGAAATTAAGAATAGAAACCGACTAAGATTTCAAAAGTGTTCAACAACGTTACCAAGTTATTCATAGCCTACGTCATGCATCGTTTCCGCACGACAAAACACTACCATAATCAAAACGTCTCAAACACAAGCCGGTGACTTAATTTAGATCTGCATTTTAAGTAACGATTAAATCTCGCTTTTCGACAGTAAACCCCCCCCCCCTTATTCTTATTAAGACAATCGTAAGATCTGATCTGCAGTTCGTGCCAAACTGAGGACACACAGGCCTATGGCCGATATGAACCGAAATAAAACTGATCGGACAACGTTCAGTTCA
>Ga0123354_10020114_pt1 | contig 10493 bp, 5 predicted proteins | sample TergutLab28metaG_2_FD_97872 | JGI IMG/M metagenome (GOLD analysis project Ga0123354, IMG submission 97872) | Labiotermes labralis P4 segment gut microbial communities from Petit-Saut dam, French Guiana - Lab288 P4 | ecosystem: Host-associated > Arthropoda: Insects > Digestive system > Gut ...
AAAAAAAAAAAAAAAAAAAAGAAAAAAGAGAAAAAAAGGGGGGGGGAGGTGGGGGGGGGGGGGGGGGGGGGGGGGGTGGCATAGACTTTCGACGTAATGGCGGGGAAAAATATCTGCCTCTGACAAGAATCGGATCATAATCGGACCTTTACTTAATCAACCCGGCTCTTGAACCAGTGCACAACGGCACATACATCAACTAAATTTGTCGCTGTGTGGATGGACATTCAAGTTTTGTATACATGAAATGCCAGGTTCGAATCTCGCTTCGGACTGATGGCAAGACATGCCCGCGCAGCTGCGTGACAATGAATGTTTGCAGTCAGGCTATTTGATAGTTTTATTGCTTAATTAATAATCGTTGGTTATTCGCTGCTTAGCATCGCTGTTTCAAGTGCAGATGTTGTTTAGAGTAGGAAGAGGTGAGACAAAAATAATGATTGGAAAAGGAAGGATTAGAAAGAGAATTAGGGAATGCAAGGAATAAAGTAAGAATAAGAAAAATAAAGAAAGCGCCAATGAAAACAGTACATTCTCGACATTCGGCTGAGAATCTGTCCCGCGAAGACTCGGTAGTATGGCCGAGATTCGAGCTGGGTACCTTTCACAATAGAAATCTGCAGTATTTTGCTATGAAAACCTGCTCGGTACAATCCATCATGATATAGAATACAAGCAGATTATTCAACACACACCGACGGGGGTGATTGGAGGAAAGAAAGTAGGAGGAGGAGGAGGAGGAGAATGAGTAGCAGGAAGAGGAGGAGAAGAATAAGGAGAAAAGAAAATGAAAGCCTCACTATACTTCCTCAATAGGTTCCTTAATATTTCTTTCTTTCTTTAGGAAAAAAAATTGATAAGCACTTATCAGCAAGGAAGTGCCTGCTCAAAATAACTTTGCAAGCACATTTTACTGACCTGCTTGCAGAAGTGACAAAGCCGTAACTCGAGACTGCGCAAATTCCGGGCAACTAAATTTTATACGAAGGCGGCTCAGTGTGGAACTTGTCTCATATCGCCCTTTTGGCGCCTAGAAGTTTGGAATATTTGTGCACCCCTGTCGTTACTTGTATTTTTGGAGGTTTGCCATATAAACGTCGGCAAAGCTGTACGTTGTTACGGCCTTTTTTCTTTCTTTCTTTCTTTCTTTTTCTTCGTCGCCCAAGACAAGGGCTGGGTAGTGGCCCTCCCTACAAATGGGTTACAGCAGCCTCCTACGAATCCTTACTGCTCATTGTTCACATCTCCCGATTTCTTTAGACGCCGTCAAGTGTAGTAAAAAACATAAACGAATCAATTAATCAAACCCAAACTTTATTAATGAAAGCAGAAAATTTTTCTGCATTCTGCGTAACTTGAAATCAACCTGCCGATGGCTTGACTTCTCCAAAACCAGTCTGCAATTTCAGACAACGATTCATAACCACTGGACAATGGCCACAAGTGTTTTATAACATCAAGAGACAAACTACACACGAGGTATATTACTGTACAATACAACAAAACCATAAGTCAAATTTTGGAATTACATGCCGTTTCGAACATGTGATAAAGATTTTCCTCATACTAAGCTCCAGGACAAGGTGCATGGAGGGCACGAAAATAGTAATCCACACACTCTAGATCTCGGCACTATATACTGATGAGCGGTCATCTTCAGTGTCTCTTTGCTGTACACCTGTTGACACAGATTCGCTACTCAACCTTATGATGCTTGGGAGATCCCAGAGCCAACTGGGAGAATCGAACTCCGTTCCTGGAACCAGTGAATGGAAGACGTACAAAGAATTGATTTTCTTAGATGTGATGCCGTGTATATTGGTGTATACGTAACAACGCTTCAAACAAGTGTACTGCTTCTATCTTCAGGGTACGTACTATCTTAACAGTCATTAATTTGTTGCAAAATAAATAAAGAATATAGAACGAACGCATGCCGATAAGAGAATTATAGCCTAAGTAAATACACAGGTTTGCTTTCATGCGGTCCATAAAAATATACAGAAACGACAAGCATGAGCGAAATGACAGTAGTCCTAAACCAAAAATTTCAATTGGGAAACGGAACGAAAGAAAGGTCCTGGTAGGCTTAGGTATAAACAGAATGATAATATTAAAAAGTATTTTAAAGAACGCAGTCTAGATTAGCCGGCTCAGGATAGAGACTAGCTGCGAGTTCTTTACGAGAGCAAGAGTAAAACTTCTTACCGTAAACAGCAGAAAAGTCTTCATCTGATAAGCAAATAATCGGCTTCTCATCAATTTTGCTCCATTATATTGTTAAGTGGTTGGTTAGTTAGCCAACAGAAAAAAACCCTCGATGTTTACTAAAGAGTAGGGTGACTGATTTCGTTATTCCATTTCGAGTTACTTAATTAGTTCTGAAACCAATTTCTAGACGAAAGAACTGTCGTCATGTTACAAGTACAACTAACTTTCCTTTCGACTCGGATTACACGCTTTATAAAATTTGTAATTTTACTGGCCACAGAGTAGCTGAACTTTCTCACCAAGCCTTCGGCAAAGCAAGCTCAAATTACTTTAAACACCGCGCATTAACCATGTCTTTTTCAGTGTCGTTAAAGAAGACTTCTGTAAATTATACAAGGATAAGTTGGCTGAAAGTTACACTTTTTTCCTCATATATATGCAATAAATCAATTTAGCACAGCCTTCTACAGCCCCTAGCAGTATAGGTCTCTTGGAGTGACAAGAGGAAATCCTTTTAATAAGGGGGGGGGGGGGGTGCCATTTTTTGCTTTCGTAGGGGAATATTTTGTTATGTTTTTGTATAAACTTATACAATTTACTTGCAATTATAAAAGTGCTGTGAAGTTATGTGTAATAGAAATTGTTTAGGAAAACAATGGGGTATATAATTTGATTAATTTTTGTTAGGATTTTTTTTAAAATTTCTAAGTACTGATGATGTTTTACTGCGTATACTTGTGCCTGAATAAATAAATAAAATTAACCATACTGTACGAGGAAATGTTCCAGATAATACCTTTAAATAAATTCTTAAATAAAATCAAATTCAATAAAGACTTCTGAAGAACGACGCCGTTATGTTGGTAATTAAGCGTCGATGTTTCGAAGGAATTTTTTGCCTCCATATTCAAGGTAGTTCCGAAACGATAAAACACTGCAAGAACGTCATATCCTAAAATAACATTCTTGCGGAAACGTTTGTTTTAGGTACACCCTCAATTGAAATCCTTCCAGCTCTTGAAAAAGCTGAACACCGTGTATATGGACAGACCTGATTATTCAATTTCGCATTAGTTTTATGCCTGTACGAAGAACCTGAAACATATAGAACAGCAGCAGCTCTTATAGATATTTCACTCTTGCGCCGACATAGCCACGCGCCCCTTTGTTCCGGTAGGGTAACGAAGCATGGGCAGAGATTTGAAAGCTCACCCTGCCATGTAAACGGAAACGTTTTGTTTGCACACCCTATGGTTCCGTTCCGCAACAAACCAACCACGTATCAACACCTTCTCATTTGCCTCGCGGTTTGACCTTCTGTTCATTTGTATAACTATACAACCGTCCATCTTACCAACTCCTGTGCCAGCAATTGCAGGCCAAATGTGACAGAGGATTGTCAAACAGAGGCTACCCAGCTTCAAGACTAAAGAGCAGGAAGCTGGACAGTTTAGTGCTCTGTGTGACAGGTATAGCGAGCACGTTAACACGCCTTACGCAGAGTTTCATTCTTCATCTGGCACCTCTACCATCGACATAAAAAAATTAACACCTGTGTATAGTATCCGAGGGAATAAAATACACAAAGAGTATTTGTAACAAAACTTGGATACACAGCAGTACAGCAGCTGGGACAGTGTGGTCGGTGTAATAACTAAGCTACGGGCTGGAGGATCTGGAATTCGAATCCCTACGGGTGTAAACATTTGTGTGTCCCCCAAACGTCCAAACTGGCTCTTGGGCCCAAGCAGCCTTTTACGCAATGGACGCCGGATTTCATTCCCGACGGTAAAGCGGCCGAGGAGTGATACTGATCGCTGAACACTATCTAGCGCAGAGGTTAAGAATAAGTACAGCCTTACCTATACTCCCCAGGCATGTATTCATGAGTGGACAGAGAGAACTTCAACTTCACATTTCACCGTTTACACGGCAGTATCACAAAGACGCCAGTAAACGTGAAAAAAGAACAAAATATCCAAAAGTTTCATTCTCAACGTTCGAAAGAGGACGAAAAACAGTGTTCCATGATAAATTTAAAAAAAAGGTAAAGTGATCCCGTTACAGGCCCGGTGTGGCCCAGAGGGTGGGTAAAGGTATAGCTCTACTCTTCCACGACCGCGGTACTAGAAGGGGGTGAGTGGTCAGCAGCACGCCCCGACCGCACTTTACCACCGGGAAAGACCCGGTACCCATTTTACAGGAGGCTGGGTGGGCCCCAGGGTCAGTCTGGACGGGCGGAAAATCTCGTCCCCACCGGGATTTGATCCCGGACCGTCCAGCCCGTAGTCATTCGCTATACCGACTGAGCTACCGGGCTCACGTTCTATGGTAAATACTTTTAGAATTAAGACAACAAAATGACACCAAATTCTCATGCGTTACGACATGTATAGATATCTAACGGTGAATAAAAATATTCCAAAGACTTTTGGTTTAGTGGTTATTTTACAGTCGCATTAACTTCCACAACATTATTATTCAATAAATGCGACAAACATGTTCCAGTCAATAGTTGATACGAGACACTAAATGCATTAAGCAGTCGATGAACCATCACAATAAAGCAAGCAAGTCTTTCACTTGAATGGCACAGAAATAAACACTAATAAGATTTCAAATTAGAGCATCTTAAATTTGAAATATCAACGTAAACACTCCGAAAGAACATAAATGAAAACGTAAACACATCCGAAATCTAGCGAGTGAAAAAAAAAGGTTGAAAGAACCGATCAATTCCAGTCTGATTCTAGAAAACAGGTAAACAAAATCACAGTAGTACTGGTGCCTCCAATATTGAAATATAAAATGGACAAGAACTCAGAAATGCACACACGTCTGTCCCAAGAACACCCTCCATTTCTGGTCTCAAATTCAGAACACGGATATGGAATCTACACTGCTCCATTCCACCTTCTCTTGAGAGGAGCAGCAGGTGAGCAAATAAAAATGAAAGAAGTAGTTTTTCCAGAATCTTGTTCTAAAAAACTGACATACCAATGAAACGAACTTTCGCATCCATTCCTTCCACATCTATTTTCTTCAAACTCATCTGTCGTCATAGCGACACAATTACTGTGCTGTACTGAGACACAACATTGAACTGGTTTACTTCGATTTCAACGGAAATAAAAGTAAGTGGATTCCTAGTTGCCTGTCGCACTTCTGAAATGCTAAAACTGCAGTCAAAAAAAAAATTATAATTGTATTTAACATTTATGATTATGAAAAATTGCATCACTGTTATAGGAAAGTAAAATTAAGAGTTTACAGTTAAAAAATTATCATGTGTCTGATATTGTAAATTTTGTAATGGCTAGGTCATGAAATGGTGACATATCAACCGCTGAGCTGATACGCAATGAAGGACATATGCCATGTCAATGGGGTCAGAATGACAGTGAGTGATTGATGATATGGACTATCTTCAGTCCCGGCGTCCGGGAAAAGGGAAATGTGGATTTGTAACTTTCGGGATAAAGCCTCGTTGTGCGGTATATAAACGTGAAGCCATGCGGCTTCTAATGCGAGCCGTGAAAGTGCGGTATGTTGGCCTCCTCCCATACCGACCAACATCACAGCGTGAAATATAGCAAAAAAATGGTAAAAACTAGCTCCAGGAGGTTAACGAACTCAGACTTAATGATTCATGAACGGCAAAATGAAAACAAAATATTCAAAGTATAACCATCAATTTATGAAGGCAGAGAAGTGTACTGATGCATCAACTGGCATTGCAAATTTTCTAGTTAAAGAGTAGTCTGTTAACAATACCAATGTCATGGCGATTAATACCTCATAAAAAAAAAAGCAGCGTCTTTCTTCTCTCAATAGTCTAGGCAATGACACTAGGTCGTGTCGTTATTTATCTCGTTTCAGCAAGTAACACAGGGGTGAGCAGTAACTTTTGCTGACGGGATGAAGTGCTTTATGCGAACAATTGTGGAATTCACAGACCGTTCAATATCTATCAATATTCACTGAAAGTGTTTAAAGGAAGCTCTATGACATTAAAGTATTATCATTAGCAATTAACAGTAACATTATATCGTAACTCTTTTTCCGCTTCAAAAGTGTTATGATATGAAAACAAACTAAAATGTCTTTTGAACAGTGCATGGAAATAGTACAGATCTATATTAGAGGCCCAAGAAATAGAATCTCCACCAATATGTCAATATTCTGCAGGCCTACTTTATTTTTAACTTCTTGTAACTAAAAATATTTCTCCGTGTTATGTATTAGAAAGTAAAATCTGGTAAAGGGCAAGATTAGCAATAACATCTGTCTGCCTCAGCTGGAAAGACCAAACCTGTTTTCAGTATGAGGTCGTACTTTAACCACCCCTGAACTGACAACCTCACTCTCGTTCTTACCGTTTATATACATCGGTATAAAATATTTAAAGCGGCTTTTACATCTACAGGCTTCTTCACATACAGACGACAGAGACAAAACTCTACAAATCTTATCAAATGACTAGGGCAGAATGAAAGGCGCCGAGCCACTGTTATGAAGCAGCGTACAGCTGTCCAGTAAGTGATCAATTTGTAACACTTTTGAACTCTCCGCTGGAAATAATTCACATTATATTTCGATCTGACTACACTATTAATTTTCTGCATCTAGCCCGATCAGTTGTTGACCGCATATACTATCAATGGACCCAATTATATTGAATTTCACGGGGTAAGAAATAACTAAGGGCCGATCACAGTTGCTCCGCAGTTCGAGGGGCGTAAGCTTACTGTCTTTGATTGCTCGAATGCCAGAATCGTGAGTTAAAATGCCACTCAGCACACAGATGTATGTTAGCGTTTCTCTGTATTTGTGTTTCTTGCAGAGGCAAACACCTATCCATGGAGCGATTTCCGGTCTACAAAAAGTCCTACCAAATGCCCTTAAAGGATTGTTAATAGCAGACTAATGTTGAATTGGGAAAATCTACACAGGTCTAATCAGCAAACGCTAAAAATTAAGTAGAATAAATCACTAAATACTGGGACATGTAGACTACGTTAGAAACAAAAGTGAGTAATTTCTGCACCATGCAGACGGCTACTGTCGAACTACAGACGCAGTCCTTATCAGGAAAGTAATTTCTTCCCTTACAACAACACCACTGCCGGAATTTGACACTGTTAGCCCTCTGAAACCCAGTGGTAAATACATGTACCATTTATGATATTAATAGTGTACGTCAGCACATCTGTTTTTATCAGATGGTAACGGGACCTATTTTTAACTGGTAAACGCCAATACACTATTTTTAAAGAATTTTAAATGTATTTTAACCACTTAGTTACACATTTCGCACGTTTACTTTCCTAGACAGATGATCTGGCTTAAGTATTTCACTGATGTAAAGCACACTGGGATCCCAATGTGTGTACAGCATCCTGTGACTTAACCTGTAAATAATAGGCCTGAAGATGACTGTTCAATAGTCGAAACATGTAGCCTATGTAATTTCCTTGTGTAATAAAAACAGTTGTGATGACATACACTATTAATATCATAATACGTATCCAAGCACATCGTGATGCCTCCATTCAACATGTACCATTTGCCATAGCAACATAACTCTGCGTTTGTCAACACAGTATATTATGTACTTCTTATGATTCTAAGGAAAAAAAAAATCTTTTATCTCCCCAAACTGCATTAGCATATTCTTTATCATGCAGACGATGTTTGTTCTCTGTGAGGTAGGGACTGGATTTTTTTAAATACAAATCAGTTGAGTCGCAGTCTTAAAAAGTCTTAATAGACCTGCTTTGTAAGTCGACACTAAAAGGATTTTAAATAGTCTCACAAGTTTAATGAAAGACGGTTTTACTACGTGTCCGTCGAACAGCTTCAGACTCAATGTGAAGTATGTAATCACCCTGAAAGTTGTGCTATTAACTTCTCCACACTACTATCGAGAAACGCAGCTTCCAGACACTTATTCTTCTAGTCTGAATTTATTCAGCATTTGAAAAGATATGCGTAAGAAATGTCTCCTCCAATCTACAAACAGTTAGAAATTAATAGGCTGCTAGAGGCCTGACAGACATGAGGTTCACCCTAGAACAGGTCATGAAGGCCCCAGAGGGGGAGTTTTGGTGTAGCTCTATTCTTTCTTTAACCTCGGCGTTAGATATGGCGGATAGTCAACGCCACGCCCCGGCCGCTGTACTCCCGGAAAGAGACCCGTTACCCTCTGTACAGGAGTCAGGGTGGGCCCCAGGACCGATTAGTACGGGTGCGGAAAATCTCGCCTCCACCGGAATTCGATCCCCAGACTGTGACAAACATACGAACACTTAAAAACAGAAATAAATAGTACAGTTCCAAGAAAATGTATGATTGCATGTTAACTGTTGGCAATGAGATGGATTCTTCGTAAGGAGTTTGCTCACTACACCCCAACAATAGACCCTGGAAGACCTATAGGCGTATTTGGGGAGGAAAATAAGTACAGGATCTTAAAAACATGGGAGAGCTAACTGGATTCATCTAGCTCATGAGAGGGACAGGTAACCGGCTGTTATGAAGGCAGTAATGAATCTTCGACTTCCATAAACTGAGGCGAATTTCATGAATAGGACAAAAATTATTGGCTCTCCAATTAGAAGAGTCAGTTGTACCCATAAACACAATTTCCAATTGTAACACTTCCCCAACTTCAATGTGATACAACAACAAAGACTGGGGAAAATCTAGACTATATTTTATTACCTTATGTAATTAATAACTTACGTAATTCAAGAGATAGCAGAGAATCTAAGAAGAGGAAAAGAAGTCCATTAACAGGGGACACAATTTTAATATCAACACGGAAAACGATCTATAGGACCAAGATTAAAAGTATTCTGAAATGTTACGAAGTGACTGGTAAATATCGACGTTTCGGCAAAATCGTAATGTCCTCACCTTCACGGTCAAGGAATCCAGTATTCTTCTGGGAGTGACTGACTCTGAAGATAAAGGCACTAAGATCCTTCGAAACGTCGGTAACAGTTTACCAATCCACACGGCGGAACGTCCTGAAATATTGAATCTACGCCAACACCGCTGAGAGAACATCAAATCTCGCATGATTAAAAGGATGTTGAAACATACGGTTCCTTTCATACAAGTCAACAAGAACATAAAATAACAAGAACACGAATTTCTGAATTAGTTTCGTTCGGAATGTTAAATTAACCAGTTTCATAAACAACCATTCTGCTGTAAGTAAGGAGTGACACGCCCCATTTACATCAGGAACAGAACCAGTTTTCGCTATGTGAACTAGAAATTACTTTACGGAGAGAAGCGGTAAAGTTGTGTGATTTCTCTCGTCCAAGAAAATTAGTTATCAATCTGATTCATGTGTTACGGAACAGGTGTGTGTTCCCTCCCCTCTGGCCTTAATTCATACAACGTCCAATGCTACGTGTCTCCGGTCATGATATACTGGGCGAAAGAGAAGATAGGCGACGGTTGTGCTCTTCGTGACCGCAATGGAAACACAGCAGGAAGTTGTTCATTTTACAGGTGAACTTCAGCGCTAATCCATGGCAATTTAATTCTCGTTGCTAATACAACCCATATTTTTCTTATAAGGCCTAAAGCGATTTCAGGCGAGTTCGCAAAATTGCGAAATCGACTACAAGATTCATCATGTAGCTTGTCCGTCTTTCTGCATGGAAAAAAAAACTCGGCTCCAACTGGACGGATTTTCCTGAAATTTGATATTTGAATAATTTTCTAAACTCTATAGGAAAATTCAACTTTTATTAACAACGGACAAGAATAATGAATACTTTACATGAGGGCCAATATACATTTCTGATTATATCTCACTCAGTTGTTCTTGGAAAGCGAAATGTTTCAGCCAGAAGTTGTAGAGAAAACGAAAATACACATTTTCATTTTCAGTAACTTTTTTTTTTTGGAAAATAGCACAATTTATGAGATAATGTGGGAAAATATTGTAAGTAGGACAGGCCATAGACGACAATATGGCGCATGCGCATTGCATGCTCGATACCGAAGGCTACAAATGCACACTCAAAATAATTAATGCTTATTGCTCTTCCACTGCAACAATGGTTGCAAGAACACGCCTCAATGTTACGTCATACGTACATTGTTTGCTTTGTTATGATTCAAAATATGAATCCTTTTGGCAGAATATTATCAGTAAATATATACTGTAAGTCAGAATATTATCAGTAAATATATACTGTAAGTCAGAATATTATCAGTAAATATATACTGTAAGTCAGAATATTATCAGTAAATATATACTG